>MDTD01129091.1_pt1 | contig 11864 bp, 23 predicted proteins | sample 811221 | NCBI WGS metagenome assembly MDTD01 (sample SAMN05326646, study PRJNA326480) | marine metagenome | isolation source: seawater | place: Pacific Ocean: South West | collected 2011
CATAACTGAGGTCGTGAATGACGTGGAAGACAGACAAAAAGAAGACAATAGAGAACTTATTAATGAAATGAAATTATTAGAAGAAAGTCTTGACTTAAAGATAGATAAGGCTTTAAATAATCCTTTAAACAGTATGTCAGCTAAGGGAGGTTGATTATGTGTGATTGTAAAACAGATGCGGACTGTATATGTCGATTAAGATAGAGATGAAAACAGTTCTGCCTTACGTTGTGCTTATTGCAACAATAGGGATGACATGGGGTATGTTTACTGAAAGACTCAACGCAGTTGAGGAAAAGGTTGATAATGTTGCACAAATGCAACAAGACATAGCCATAATTAAATCAAAAATTATTGATGTAGACGATAGAATTGCTTGGATAGAAGAGTTTTTAATTAAAACTTCTGATTTCTAATGGCAATATCTAGAGCACAAATGAAAAAACAAGTATCTGTGGGAGGTACAAAGAAAATGAAGAAAAAAAGATTAAAACCTGTAGATAAAAAGAAAAATCCTGGTTTAGCAAAATTACCAACTAAAGTAAGAAATAAGATGGGATTTATGAAAAAAGGTGGTAGAGTAAAATAAAATGTGTGGGTGTGATACACTTTGCATTAAATGTGAGTCTATGATGGAAAAATGTGAAAAATGTGGATGTCCTTGTCATTGTTCAGATGGCAAGATTTTTGTAAAGTCTTGTGAAGAGTGTGGATGCATAGGGTGTTCTCATGAGGAAGTTGAGGTAGCGATAAATGACTAAATTATGTCCTAGGGGTAAAGCGGCAGCTAAGCGAAAATTTAAGGTCTACCCGAGTGCATATGCTAATGCCTATGCTTCAAAGATTTGTGCTGGTAAAATTAAAGATCCAAGTGGTAAAAAAAGAAAAGATTTTAGAGGTCCTAAACCTGCAGGTAAGGCAGATGGTGGTATTATAGATTTTAATAAAATTTCACAGGATCGTAAAAAAGTTTCACAGTTCAACAAAGGTGGAGTGGCCAGAGGTTGTGGGGCTGTTATGGCAAATAAAAGAAAGTCTACAAAGATTGTTTAAATGGCCAAAGCCGGACTAAAAGAGTGGTTCAAGCAGGACTGGGTCGATATAGGATCTAAGAAAAAAGGCGGTGGGTTTGCTAAGTGTGGTAGAACAAAACAAAAAGCAGATGCTAAGCGAAAGTATCCTAAGTGTGTCCCAAGAGCAAAAGCTAATAGAATGACTAAGGGTCAAATACAATCAGCAGTTTCAAGAAAAAGATCAAAAGCTCAAGGTGTTGGTGGTAAACCAACTAATGTAAAAACATTCGCTAAGAAAAAGAAAAAGGTGTGAAAATGTTAAAATCAAAAAGAAAAATAAAAAAAGTAATAAAAGGATTAAAGAAAGCTTCAAAATTACACGCTAAACAAGCTAAAACTTTAAGTGGAGTTATTAAACAACGTGGAAAAAAAAGATCCTAAAGTAGGCACAGGTAAAAAACCTAAAGGGTCAGGGAGAAGACTATACACAGATGAAAATCCAAAAGACACTGTTGGCATTAAATTTGCTACTCCGACTGATGCGAGGAAAACTGTGTCAAAAGTCAAAAAAGTCAACAAACCTTTTGCAAGGAAAATTCAGATCCTTACTGTAGGTGAGCAACGAGCTAAGGTAATGGGTAAAACTCAAGTTGCAAACATTTTCAAAAAAGGTAAGGACAGCATAAGAAGACAACACGGTGTCAAGAAAAAAACTAGCAGAAAAAATAAAACTTGATGTAATTAATTGGTCCAAGACTGTATTGGAACCAATGAATAAACACATAGGTTTCCCTGCCTGTCCCTTTGCAGCAAAATGGCGTAAAGATGGTAAACTTAGAATAGAAGTTAGACCTGATAGATCTAAGTATGAAAGGCACTTAACTAATGTTTTAAAATCATGGGATAAGAAAAAACATGATATAATAATATTTTGTGACCCTTATTGGGAACAATATGATGGGCAAAAGTTTCAACAAAAGATAGATTTTTACAATAAAACGTATAATCGTAGAGATGTATATTTTATGGGATTTCACCCCTCAGCACCAGCAGATCCTGAGGAACAAGAGTTTTTAGTTGACCCTACAGATGAACCTGTAAAACATGGTGATCTAGAATATTCCATGATGTTAATACAAAAGTTTAAACAACTATACGATGCAAGTTGCAAACTACATAAGATAGGCTATTATAAGAAATGGCCCAAGGACTACTACGATGAGGTAGTAGCTGAAAGGCAAAATACTTATAAAAAACTTTTTAACAAAGGAGTAAAGTCATGATGGCAAAAAAGAAACAAGTAATGAAGAAAGGTGGCATGGCCAAAAAAAAGCAAGTCGCTAAGAAGCGTGGTGGTGGCATGATGCAGAAAAAAATGGGTGGTGGCATGATGAATGTTAGACCTAGAAAAGCTATGGCCATGGGAATGATGGGCGGTGGAATGGCTAAAAAGAAACAAGTCGCTAAAAAACGTGGTGGTGGTATGGCTAAGAAAAAGCAAGTCGCTAAAAAACGTGGTGGCGGCATGATGAAGAAAAAGTAAAATGGCTACCTCGACTACAACTAATTTCAATCTAGAGATAGATGAAATCATAGAAGATGCTTATGAAAGATGTGGAGTTGAAGCTAGATCTGGTTATGATTTAAAATCAGCTAGGAGAAGCTTAAACATTTTATTTTCTGAGTGGGGAAATCGAGGTATTCATTTATGGAAAGTGACTAATCAAACATCTAATTTAACAGCAGGAACTACGACTTATACAGCTCCTAGTGATGCTTCAGATGTTCTAGAAATGACCTTTAGACAAATTTCTTCAGGTACAACTACTGATACGACCATGACAAAAATATCAAGGTCAGAGTATCAAGCTTTACCAAATAAATTTTCTCAAGGTCAGCCTAGTCAATATTACATAAAAAGAAATTTATCAAATGTAGAAATTAATTTGTATCAAACACCTAACACGACAGATACACAAATTAATTACAACTATATAGGTAGAATAGAAGACGCAGGAGCTTACACTAATGATCCTGACGCTCCTTTTAGATTTCTCCCTTGTATGGTTTCAGGATTAGCTTTTTATCTGTCTCAAAAGAAAAATCCTCAAGCAACTCAAAGTTTAAAGTTGTATTATGAGGATGAGTTACAGAGGGCTCTTACAGAGGATGGTCAAAGATCATCTGTTCATATTGTTCCTCAAAATTACTTTGTAAACGGATCGTAAATGGCAACTTTTGCTACAGGTAAGTATGCTATTGCTATATGTGATAGATGTGGACAGCAATATAAATTTCATCAATTAAGACAGGAGTGGAACGGATTAAAAACTTGTCCTGATTGTTTTGAAACAAAACATCCACAACTAGAACCATCTTATCACAGTGCAGATGCACAAGCCTTACCTTGGGCTAGACCTGCTAGGCAAGAACCTATTATTGTTTTTGTAGGATCATCAGGAGATAGTCCTTTTACTTCAAATGGTATGCAACCGTCTAGTGAAAGCAGAGAGTTGCTTATTGGATCAAGTGTTGGTAAAGTAAGTGTGGAGATATCATGAATTATTCTGAGCTTTTAGACAACGTAAGAAACTATACAGAGGTAACAAGTGATGTGTTGTCTAACTCTGTAATTAATGTTTTCATAACTAATACGGAAAATAAAATTGCTAGACAAATGGACTCCGATGATCAAAGGAGATACGCCACTACATCCTTTGAGGCTAACAACGCTTTCTTAGATGTGTCAGGACCTGAGGGAGGTTTTAGATTTGCTAGAGGATTACAGTTAGTAGAAACTGATGGAACTAGGACTTGGTTGCAACAAAGAGATGCTACTTTTATGGATGAGTATTCTCCTGAGAGATCAACCACTGACAGTAATTTTACAGGTAAACCAAAATATTGGGGTAATTGGGATGGCAATACTTTAGTAGTCGCACCTACTCCTAATTTAGCTTACACGGTTGAAATGTGGTATGATGAAACTCCTGAGAGATTAGGAAATGGTTCAGGGAGCACTAGCACTACAACTTTTGTTTCAAATAATGCACCTGAAGTTTTATTATATGGGACTTTATCAGAAGCTTATTCATACTTGAAAAATCCACAAGATATGCAATTATACGAAGGTAAGTACCAAGTGGCTCTGCAAGATTTTGCACAAGAGCAAATGGGTCGTAAACGTAGGGATGAGTATCAAAATGGTGTGTTACGAATTCCGATAAAATCGCTAACACCATAAAGGGAGTAAATAAAAATGGCAATAAATCAAGCAGTGTGTGCTTCATTTAAAAAAGAGTTGTTGGCAGGAGATCACGATATTGATAACGATACAATCAATCTTGCTCTATACACAAACTCTGCAACTTTAAATGGAAACACTACAGCGTTTTCAGCAACAAACGAAGTTGGAAACTCAGGAACATATGCTAGTGGCGGAGCAACTCTAACTGGTGCAACCATTGGATTAACAGCAACTAGTGCAACAGCATCAACAGCATTTGTTGATTTTGCAAACGTAAGCTTCACTTCAGCTACAATATCAGCTCAAGCAGCTTTGATCTATAATAGATCATCAACAAATACAAATGCAGCTATTGCAGTTTTAGATTTTGGTAGTGTTAAAACATCAACAAACGGAACATTTACAATCGCATTTCCAACTAACGATGCTTCAAGTGCTATATTAAGATTATCTTAATATAGAAGGTCATTACCATGGCAGATGCTTGGAATGAGGGAACGTGGGGACAAGGCTTTTGGGGCCAACAAAGTTCGATCACAGTATCTGTTACTGGGGTATCAGCGTCAACAGCTTTAGGAACTGAAAGTGTTGTTGGAGATAGTTTAGTAACATTAGACTCATTACAAGTTACTTCTGCATTAGGTACGGCAGAGGCAGAACAAGTATCTGTCTTTAATTTAACAGGTGTTTCATTCGAAACACAATTATCAGGCGTAACAGTAAACGAAGGTGCCGGTGTAGTTGCCAGTAGCTTATCTATGTCCTTTGCAACAGGAGATGAGTCTGCTACAGGATCAGTGGACGCAGGTTGGGGTAGAGGCACATGGGGTTCTTTTGCTTGGAATGAAAATATAGAATTTATAACTAACGTCAGTAGCGTGTCCATGTCCACTGCGTTAGGAACCACGACACAAGAAGTTGGAACTGGTGTCATAGTTTCTGTAACTGGTCTATCAATGACCTCAACGGCAGGAACATTAGAGGTTTCAGAGGCAACTGCTTTAGTAAATCCAACAGCTCTTACGGTGGGTGTGGCCTTATCTGGAGCGTCAGGAATTACTGGTGAAGGTAATGTTGGTGTTATAGCACCTTCCGATCAATTAGATTTTGCTATTGGAACACCAGTAATCGATATATTTACACAAGTAGATGCACCTTCAGTGGCCATGACTTCAGCCTTAGGTAGTGTAAGTACCACTGCTGATGCTTTAGTTACGCTTGGTAGCTTATCAAGTAGTTTCTCCTTAGGCACAGAGACAGTTGAAGTCGGTACTGGTGTGATAGTCAGTGTTTCCACAGTAGCTCTAACTTTTGCAGAAGGTACAGCACAAGGTATCGGAGAGGCTGTCGTAAATGTAACAGGAATAGATTTAACAACAGTTCTAGGAGATACTTTTGAAACACCTTGGGCAAATGTGGTAACAGGAGCAAGTAACACATGGACGGAAGTAAATGCAGCATAAAAAAAATGTTGCTAGGATATTAAAAAAAGATATATTTTAGAGAGGTATAAAAATGAGTAGTACATTTTCAGACAGACTTAAATTAGAACTTATGGCAACTGGTGCAAACGCCAACACATGGGGGACAAATACCAATAATAACCTAGAGGTTCTTGATGCTTTTTCAGCAGGATATTTAGCAAAATCTGTAGCTGGTTCATCTAATATAACATTAACTACAGCTAACGCCTCAGACACAGCAGAGTCATCAAATAAAACTATTGAATTAACTGGAGCTTTAACAGGTGCGATAAGTGTATTTATTCCTGCTGTGGAGAGTGAATATAACTTTTTTAACAATACTTCAGGTTCTCATAATTTAAAAATTTCAGCTACTGGTCACGATGCAAATGGAGTCGTAATTGCACAAGGAGCTAAGACTACAGTATTTTGTGACGGTTCTTCAAACTTTAACGTAGAAATAATTTCATCTACTGATGCAGGAGCCTTAGGATCTGGAACTTTACCAGATGCAAGATTTCCTGCTACTTTACCCGCAGCTTCTGGTGCAAATTTAACAACTTTAAACGCAAGTGAATTAGATTCAGGAACAATTCCAGATGCAAGATTTCCATCGACTCTTCCTGCCTTAAATGGTTCTGCACTTACAGACTTGAATGCAACTAACCTTGCAAGTGGCACAGTCGCAGATGCAAGATTACCTACCGTTCCAACTACAAAAGGTGGTACAGGTTTAACATCAATTGGAACTGCAGGACAAATTATACAGGTTAATTCTGGAGCAAGTGCTTTAGAATTTGCAGATCCAGCAGGTGGTGGTATTGGAAGTTCAACAACTACAACTTTTAATAACTCAGGCACTTTCACAGCAGCCTCAGGTTCACAGTTTATTTCAATCTCCGTAGTCGGTGGTGGCGGTGGCGGTGGAGGAGGTCACAACAGTGGTGGTGGAGGCCAAGCAGGTCAAGCTTCTTCTTTTGGATCTTTCTTAACTGCTAACGGTGGTAACGCTAGTGGTGGTGGTGGAGCAGGCAGTGGTGGTACTGCAAGTTCAAATATTCCTTACGCAGGTTTCGGTGGAAACTCTGGAAACTCTGGTGTTTTACCGGGACGAAGTGCAGGTGGTGCAGGTCAAGTAGGTGGTTTCGCACCAGGTGCTGGTAACGGTGGTGGAGGTGGAACCTTCAACCAAAACAACGCTAGATCTGGCGGTGGTGGTGGAGGAGCAGGTGCTTGTTACGCTGTAATCGGTGCACCACAGTATTCTCCAGCAGGTCAAACAGTTACCGTAGGTTCAGGTGGTAACGGTGGTGGCGGTGGTCCTCAGTCTAATCCAGGTGGAGCAGGTCAATCAGGTAAAGTCACAATCGTGGAGTTTATATCATAATGGCTAAATTTGTATTAATAGACTCAAATAACAGAGTGTTGTATGTGGCTGACTCTAGACCAACAATAGCGGGTGGAGATGAATATATCGAGGTAAGTAATGATTCAGTTGCTAATCAATGGTATTATGATGGCACAGATGTGCATGAATTTAAACCCTATGATATTGAAGAAGTTAGAGTCATGAGAAACGAAAAATTAGAACAGTCTGATTGGATGGTGCTAGAGGACAGTCCTTATAAGGCCACTGGTCAAGAGTCCAACCTAGCTAATATTAAGACCTACAGGCAAGAACTTAGAGACTTTCCAAACGAAAGCACATCATATAACGAAAACAACATTAATTGGCCCACATTGACATTAAGTTAAAGCTAAGTATTATATCTTAAATACTTAGAAATGATTGTTAATCAGAATTTTATTATAAGCGAAGGTTATTTTCCTGATCATGTTTGTCATGACATAATTCAATCAGCTAAAAATCAACAAGAAATAGATGGTGTAATACAAAAAGGTGATGATAAAAAAGTAAGAAATTCTAGAGTAACTTGGTTAAAAGACAAATGGATATACGATTGGATAGAGGGATTAGTATATCAAATAAATCAAGAGCAAGATTGGAATTTTGTTTTAAGTGCTCCAGAGGACATACAGTTTACTAGATATAAGGTGGGTCAGTTCTACGGATGGCATCAAGATGTTTATGAAAGTTTACCTAATGGACTACAAAGAAAAATATCGGTTGTTATACCTTTAGTCGACTCTAATGAATACGAGGGTGGAGATCTCCAGTTTTATAACCCAATGGAAAATCCAAATAAAAGTCAAGAAGATAAGATAATAAAATTAGAAAAACTTAGAATAAAAGGTAGTGCTATAATCTTTCCAAGTTATATTTATCATCAAGTTACACCAGTAACGAAAGGTGAAAGATTATCTATAGTGATATGGTTTAACGGAGAAAAATGGAGGTAGAAAATTTATTCGATAAACATAATTATGTGGTCGTTCAAAATGCTATCAGTCAAGAGTTAGCAGATTTTGTAAAAAATTATTTTTTAATGAAAAGAAAAGTAGTGGACCAAATGAAATATACAAAAATTATTTCACCGTTCATAGAGTATTTAGGTGTTTGGAATGATGAGCAAGTTCCAGGAACATACAGTCATTACGCTGATTTTGCTATGGAAACTTTACTAAGAAAATTAAAACCTTTAATGGAAACTCAAACAGGTAAGAAACTTTATGAAAATTATTCCTATGCAAGAATTTATAAATATGGCGATACTTTGTACAGACACAAAGATAGATTTTCATGTGAGATATCAACTACTCTTAATTTAGGTGGAGATCCATGGCCAATTTATTTAGATCCTACAGGAGAGACAGGTAATGAAGGCACGGAGATAAATTTAAGACCAGGAGACATGTTAATTTATAAGGGTGCATTGTGTGAGCATTGGAGATACGCTTTTACTGGTAGTCAGTGTGTGCAAGTGTTTTTACATTATAATGATGTAAACACAGAAAACGCTGAAAAAAATAAATACGATACTAGACCTTTTTTAGGTTTACCCTCATGTTTAAGAAAACAATAACTTTTAAATCATCATATAAAAAAGAACTTATTGAGCCAGTGCCAATAAAAAAATTAGCTCCAGAATGGTATAAAAAATTACCAAATTATTATGGGAATAAAACTATTTTCCAAGATGCAACTGCAAAAAAATGTGTGCCAATGTTAGATGCATTTACCTCTGGTTATGCAATATTAAATCCAGTTGACATCATATTTTGGCACGAAACAAAGGATGACAAAAAAGGAATAGGATTTAGATTACCAGATAGTTTACATATAGATGATTATCCAGGAATTAATGTTGGTATTGAGTTACACAATAGTAATCAAATAAATCAAGGCTTTGTAAGACCTGATGAATATGACATACCATTTAAATATTTAAATCCTTGGATTATAGAAACTCCAAAAAATTATAGCTGTTTATTTATAAATCCTCTCAACCATGGTGGAGGGAGAGGTATTAGAACATTAGACGCAATAGTAGAAACAGATATGTATTACAACCAAGTCAACTTTCCTTTTTTCTTAAAAAAGTTTGACGAAAAAAAATCATTTTTGTTAAAAAAAGGAGACCCTGTAATTTTGGTTTTTCCTTTTATAAGAGATCAATGGCAAATGAAAGTCTCTGACATTGACACAGATAAAAAACAACATGTACATTTTAATTTATTTAATAATATTGCAGATAATTACAAAAGAAAAATATGGAGGAGAAAAAATTATGATTAGTAACTACATAATAAAATGGGGCGTGAAAGAAGTAAACACCGATAGTACAGAGGGAAAAATAAATTTTTTTAACAAAATGCTTTTACTCATAAGCAAAACTTTTACTTTTAAGTTAAGTGGTGCACATACAATTGAAAAAGATATGAATTTTTATTACTTTGATGAGGGTAGCACTGATTGGTTTTTTGACCCACAAGATAGAACTTTTAACATGTTTTACACAAAGTCAATTAAAGATTTAAATTTAGAGGCTATTTTATTAAATGAGTCTAAGAAAATTACACTAGAACCTAATTGTTTATATTGTATGCCTTATTGGATGAGTTATAAATTTAGTTCAGAAACAAAACATAAACAAGAGCTGATTAATTTAAAGTTGCTTACAGAAACTAGACCGAAGCTCATAGCTAATGGAACACTTTGGTGATGTTAAAAATATACGATAATCAAATACAAAATAAAGAGGACATTTACAAAGAGATATGTTCTTTACCTTATAATTTTGGAGAGACCGATAATGTAGATTCTAAGCCTACTGGTTTAACCACTGAACTATCGGAAACAACATTAACTTATAAATCTATACATGCATTCGTAAAAGAAAATGAGACACTAAAAGATAAAATTATACACCGTACTTTTGTTAATTTATTTATTCCTGGAGAATATGCTAATTATCACACAGATGGTTCTTCTAAAGAGTATACTTTACTCTATTATGCAAATCTTAATTTTGATTTAGATGAAGATGGTGAAACAAAATTTTTATCAGAAAATAATACTTTATCATCTATTTTACCTATACCAGGGAGAATAATAGTTTTTCCAGCAGACTATAAGCACACAGCTTCTCCTTACAGAACGCAACACAGATTTACAGTAGCTTTTAAATTTAAGGAGAAAACATGATACAACCAGATGAATTAAAAGAAAAAAACTTTAAAGTATATTTAGGAATGCCAATGTACGGAGGAATGTTATGTGAGGCCACGTTACATGGTTTACTTGAGGTTCAACAATGGACCATGGCTAAAGGAGTTGGATTACGTTTTCAATCCATGGGAAATGAAAGTCTAATAACCAGAGCTAGAAATACAATAGTTTCAATGATGATGGATGACAAAGATTTTGTGGCAACTCACCTTTTATTTATTGATGCAGATATAGGTTTTAGTTGGAGAAACATAGAACGATTACTATGTGCAGATAAAGATATAGTTTGTGGTATATATCCTAGAAAACACTTACATTTGGAAAAAGCATCTAAGTGGATTAAAGAAGACCCTGATATTAAACCTGATGACTTAGAGGCTAGAATACTTGGGTATAATCTTAATTTTGATGATCCTTCTCATCTTAGAGGTCAAAACGGTTTTTTTAGAGTCAGTGAAGCGGCCACAGGTATGATGCTAGTTAAAAGAGAAGTATTTAGAAGAATGTTTAAAAAATTTCCTGAAAGAAAGTATGAGTCTGACCAAATAGTTAATGGTGAATATTTTAAATCTGATAATTGTTATGATTTATTTGCTGTTGGTCCGTATGAGACACAACATGTGGATGGTAAACCGATGATTAGATATCTGTCTGAGGATTATTATTTTTCAAGATTATGGCAAGAATGTGGTGGTGAGATATGGGCTGATTTAGCTATGCCACTGACACACTTTGGTAATAGAGCCTACAAAGGACACGTTGGTAGTCTTGTGGCTGAAAAGAAATGAGAATAATAGAAAATTTTTTACCTGATAATAATTTTAGGTTTATTCAAAAACTTTTAATGTCAAATAATTTTCCTTACTATAGACAAGAATGGGTAGGTACACCTGATGATATCTCATTAACTTCATTACTTACACATTTGTTGATATATGATGGAGAAAAAAGAACGGATGAGGCTTTTCAAAAAATTATAATGGAGCCTATTGCCAATAGGTTAAAACAAGAAAACAATTTTTTAAATATTGTCAGAGCAAAAGTAAACTTATATCCTTATCAAAATGAACACATGAAAAGCACTTATCATGTGGATCAGGATATCGAACACAAAGTCTTATTGTTACCTATAAATACAAACAATGGCTATACTGAGTTTGAAAACGGAACAAGATTTAAATCTATCGAGAACACAGCTATTATCTTTAACGGTAATTTAAAACATAGATCAGTAAGTCAGACTGATAATTCTGCAAAAATTAATATAAACATAAACTATTATTATGAAACTTAGATTAATACAGACCAATTGCTCTGCTATCAATAGCATCTATGTTTATGAAAATTTTCTAGAGGATCTATCGTATTTAAATATTTTAAAAAATAAAATTATTGAATATACAAAAACTGGAGAGTTAGATTATAAAACAAATGTTTTAGCAAAGATGACAGGATGGAAAAAACTTTTGGAGGATGATGATTTTAATAGAATACATCAAAATATAATACAC
>MDTD01054094.1_pt1 | contig 11863 bp, 10 predicted proteins | sample 811221 | NCBI WGS metagenome assembly MDTD01 (sample SAMN05326646, study PRJNA326480) | marine metagenome | isolation source: seawater | place: Pacific Ocean: South West | collected 2011
AAATGACGGCAGCCGACAACTCAGCGCCCCTGGGACTGGGGTGAAGACGGCTCGTATCCTGAGCCGTAACCTCCCGCCAGGCAGCCGCTGCGGGTCCCACCGCAAACGGCACGGATGCCCCCGCTCCGACTCGTACTGCCACCTGCTCCATCCGATCCAAGATCGCCTCTGATGCATTCCCCTGCGGCCAAACCATCAACAACAGAGGCTGGCCACCCCCCGCCGCCACTTTCGCAGCGATTTTGTGCACGCCGAAAGCCGAGTAGCCCGGCAACGTCGAGACCAGGTAAGGATCTGGAGCGATCACCACGTGATCCCATGGGAATTCACCCTCTCCCTTGAGATTCGCCCAACGCCTGACCTGATCCTCCGGCCAATAATAATACTGCGCCAAGGAATGACTATGGTGCATGTACTCGTATTCGGCGCCATTTTGCCCCAGTCCGATCACCACTGGCTTGCTCTTATGAATATCTTCGGCAACCACATTCAGCGCTTCAGCACTTAGACCACTCGACACAAGAGCAGCGGCCAACTCGGTGGCGACTAAATCCATCGAAAACCCGAGTCCACCGCCCAAGGACTCGCTGGAGCCCAACAACAGAATGTTGACGAACCCATCACCATTACGATCCGGATTCGTCGGCGTCCGCTCTTCCATCGATGGCGGAACTTGCAACGCCTCCTCATCGCTGGCCATGCCACAGCCCAAAGCCCACCCAGCCAACAGAGCGAGACCAAGGCAGCGGGCATACTTTGCAGGGACAAAAAAGACTGAATCCTGAACCAAACTGAGTTCCTTCGTTGAAGCCTTGCGGCTGCTTAGCGCAACTACCAAGCCAAAGCGCAACGCGCCACGGCCGGAACCCAAAGGTGGCTCTCCTACCCGGTGGAATCGCAGTCCTGATCAGGAAACTGAAGCCAACCCGGCGACCAACGCTCAGGATCCTTCAACTCGTCCCGTTCGACCTCAATGAATCGGCCGGTCAGAACCGCCTCAAGATGGAGACGGCGCCAGGGCGTTTTGCCCGCGCCCACCAAACGGATCACCTGGAAATGGCGCCCGCCCACAGCCGGCGCACTGCGAGTCCACTGACTGCCCTGAAGCTTGTGGGTCGGCACGAAGTTCTTGGTCATCGACACCCGATTTCTGGCAGCCGTGAGAAACGGAACAGGAGCTATTTGGGAACCCGTCGTGCCGTCCCGATATTCCACGTCCAATCAATCCACGGAAAGGCACCGGGTAGGCCAGCGACGCCGATGAGACCTGCGTCCCAAGCAAAGTTCTTGTTGATGCGGCGGATCGCCAGCGCATGCACCGACAAAACCCCTCCACCCCCCGGTGATTCTTGAGTCGGAAAAATCCAATTCTCACTGACGATCCCGACATTGTTGGTCAGTCGGTACTGCCCAGCGACCACCAAAAGGGCATCGCCTAAATCCGGATCGGCCCCTGCCAACGAAAAGGGACGCCCGGCGCTGATGGTTAGCTGCCTGTCGGGTTTGCCGAAGGTGAGCCCACCAAAACCGATGCCGACCAAACTCAATCCCCCAGACTCACTGAAATCGGGCAAGGTAATCACCTCTCCACCACCGGCTACATAGACATCTTCGCCAATCTCTCCAGCCACCTTCAAGGCGCCGATCAAGCCGGTTCCATCCATAAGAAACAACGTTGGAACAAAACTACCCACCAGGATCGAAACGTTGTCGGTCACGCCATAAGCGCCACTCAAAAAGAACAACTCCTTCAGTGACAAATAGCCTTCGCCTTCCTTTAACGGCATCGCCGAAGGGGCGTAGAGATGGCGCGTTCGATTGGGATTGGTATCCCATACCGAGCCATCGGCGCCGATTTGCACGTTCTCGAACTCGAATTGCGCCTCGATGTCCGCCCAGAACAAGGTCCGTTCCGTGCCATCGAGCAGGGCGATCTTGACCTGAGTTTCGCCGATTCGCTCTAGGATACGACCCACCAATTCGCTGCCATTGGAGAGCACAAACCGATAGCGTTTGGTGTCGACCTGCTGCTTGGTGGCTGGCGCAGATGCATCGACCGTATAAGCGGGCGCTGGATCGGCGACGCCCCCGGCTTGAGCCAATGCGTCATTCATCGGGGTCGCGAGCAACAGCAGGGAAAGAAACAGGGGCATAACATCCTCCTCAATGGATCATGGCAACCGGGTGTTCCCCAGAGAAACCAATGCCGCAAACCGACGTTAGGCCGATTAACCTAAGGGCTCAAGTCGCTTTCCTTCGTCGGCGCCAACAGTTGAACTGCTCGGCCTTCGAATCTTATTGGGGCATGTCCCGACAGGTAAGACCCTCATCCGGCGCACAGTTGGCACCGATCAGACAACCACCATTGACGCAGGCAATCACATCGCAGTCAGCACTGTCGTAACAACGATGACCACCGATCAAACAATGCCCGAGTTGGTTGCCTGGGCAATCGGCCGAATTGGAACAGGCCGCACCGGATTCGCTGCAAACCTGGTTGTCGCAAGTCTCCGTGATGTTCGCATCTCGACACTCATCACGGGGGCAATCCGAATCATCCACACAAGTGCAGTGTCCCCGCACATCCCCCTCGCCGGCGCGACACTCTTGCCCATCCTTCTGACAGGTCCCCTGAGGCAGTGGATACTGACAATCGGTGTCCTCGTTGCAAGGACTACCACTGTCCATGCCACGGCAGAATCCATTCACGCACCGGGAACCTCCACAGGTGGACTGGGTCAGAATGATCACATTGTTGCAGTAGTAACCACTGGGGCACTCCTGTCCTCGAGCACAATCCACACCGCAAAAATAGCCCGCCGAACTGGACGAATCGATCAAACAGTAATTGGCGTAATCCTCACATTCGGGGGGCTCGCCTCGGTTGTTCTGACAGGCTCGGCAGAAGGGTCCTCGCCGATCAACGATACACTCACCGGTCTCCACGATACAGGTTTCACCGTGTTCACAGTCGGCATTCGTGACACAAAAACCCTGTTTGCAAATGCCCTGGTCGCAGGTCCAGCCAAGGACACAATCGCCGTTATCCTTGCAGCCCTCTTTACACTGCGCTGTGATCTCGTCGCACAACTGGTTGTGGGGGCAATCCGCGTCCAACGCACAACTGCCGGCAAACATGCACATGCTCAACTTCACGTTGCACATGCGCTCGACGGTTTGACCATTCTCTTCCTGTGCGGGGCAATCGTCGTTGTTCAAGCAACCGCTGCGCAACTGACAGTAGTTTTGTGAGTTGCAAAATTCCTCGGAGCCACACCCTCGGTCATCGAGGCAATGGCAGATCCCGGTCCCACGGTCGCAATACTGGCTCTCACCACAATCGCTGTCTGCCTTGCAACTGCCGGCGGAGAGATGAGCGTCCCAGTTGTAAAGACACCCCGCAGCTGGCGCCAACAAAGCCAGGAGCAACAAAAGACGGGTCATGGTCCAATCCTCCGCAGTTGGCCCTTCTTCCTCTTCACGGGCACTGGCTCCCGCTCCATGACGAAGGAAGCAATGCCTCCAGCAACAGCCAAGACATAGCCTAAATTCGCTGTGAGCTGTCGGGCTCTGCCTTGATCCGCCAAGGCACCGATCTCACCGGCACCTGCGCCACGCTCAGCAGCTGCGAGATAATCCTGTCGTGTCATCGCCGTCATGACACCGGCCGACAGCCCCGTGACCGCAGCGGCGGTCACCCCGGCGATCGCCAACGTCGAGGGCTTCCAGACCTTCGGACGGTCTTTCGTCACCTTGACTCCCGACGCCTTGCCTCGGGGATCCAACAGCCCCTTTTTATTTTTCGACGACGGCTTGTCGACCACCTGACTCGCCGCCTTGGCTTGCTTCACCGTAAACACATCGTTGACCAACTTCTGCACCACGGGATTAAGCCCTGTCACGCCCCCTTTGTCCAAACAACCAGGACAGGAGCCCTGCACACGGCCGATCACTGACCCATCCACCCGAAAGGCTGTGAGCACCATGTTGGAACCCGTGCTGTTTAATTCGAGGATCATGCCCACCTCCGCCTTCAAGGCGGTCAACATTCGCTGGCGGCAACTGGGCAGGCGACACCCCTGATTCACGGCAACCTGTAGATCAGGCACCAAGGTCGTGACCAACTTCTCTCGGGCGACCCGATAGCCGTCCGCGGCACTGACCGCACCATCGAAGGCCTGTTGCACCAACTTCACCGGCTCCGGACTCACCTCCGGTGCGAGCACAACCAGAACGGTCTCGGCCCCCTCTTGAGCGACAGGTGCCGCCTCGCTGGGTGCAAATAAAGCGGATACAAAACCAGGAAGTTGATCCTGGAAGGAGACGAGATCGGCAGCCCGCAATTCACGAGTCTTCGGATCGCCAGCCTCGGTCGTGTCCCAAAGGGCGACGACCAAGACAAAGCCCTCCTCCCGACGCAGGAAGGCGCCATGAGCGACGAGGGTTGCCCCGGTAGCATCGGCGACTGTGGTCATCGGCCCCCGCCCGCTACAACAATTGGTGTACGTCTCTAAGGTCTCCCCAGTCAGCGCTTTCACCTTGGCTGAATCCGCGGCCTCGACACTGGGCTGCTTCGCCGCTGCAGCGGTCAAGAACTCAGCGAAAATGTGACTGAGCGTCTCCCCCTCGGCGGCGGGTCGTTGCAGATAGCCCAGAAGGAAACTGGACAACTCACTCATCCCGTTCTCGCCAGTCTCCATGCGAATCGGGATGGTGAGCAGCACCTTCTTCGCCAAGGCTTTTTCTGGCTCCGTCGATGGCGTCGCTTCCGTCGCCGCTTCGGCTTTCTCCTGCTTGGATGCAGGTTGCTCCGCATCCGATTTACTCTCAGCCGCCTTCGTCTGCCCCTCTTCGGCAGATTCCTCCGTGGCTTTCTCTTCTTCTGTTTGAGCTGGAGGGACTGCCTCGGCTGGTGCTTCTGCTTCTGGCTCCGCCGGTGTTTCGGGTTTCGGTGCCTCAGGCGGTGCCTCTGCCGGCGCTTCCGCCGGAGGGGGAGCAGCCTGCGGTTGATCTCCAGCCGCAGGGTTCGCAAGCAAGAGCAGAGCGCTTAGAAACTGCTGCACATGACCCCCTCGTCGATTCCACAGTTACGGGCGACAACGCATTGGCCGCCCTCATTGCAGCGGACAGGCTCGCAATCCTGGTCACTCTGGCATGGCCCCAAGAAGGGGACTCGAAAACCACCCAAGCCCGGTCCACCACAGCGCCCGACCAGTTGCGAGCAGCGTGAGGCTGATGAAAAGGCCGAACAGTCTGCGTCCGTCGCACAGCCACAATATCCCCGAACCTCTCCCTCACCCCGCATGCAAGGCTTGCCAGCTGGGCAATCGGCAGCGGTCTGACACTCATCGCTCGAATCTACCAAGCCGACCTCTCCACAGCCCATCCCGTTGGGACAATCCGTGTCCTCTCGGCAGAACTCACCGCAGTACCCTCGGGCCTGACCCCCACCGGGCGCTCGGTGATCCGGGTCATCGAGATCGTACAACAGACAAATGGCGACATCGCCACCTCGGGTGCAATCTCCGTCCCCCAACTGGGGATCGCAGGGCCGGCAATTGGGTCCCGCGTTGGGAACACAAGCGCCACCAAGGCAACGGTCACCGAAACCACATCGGCTCATCTGATCCTCACGGCATTGAAGGTCGCCGTCGCAGAAGCCTTCCTCGGTGCACAGCGAATACAAGCCACAATCTCCGTCTCCACGACAGGCTTGAACGCAAAACTGCTCGGGTCCGCAGATTTGCCCCGTCCGACAATGGCTGTCCTGACGACACGCATCACCGGAAGCCTCGAAGCACTCACTCAAAACCACGTCGCAGATTTCGCCATTGATACAGTCTTCGTTGCTGCGACAACCACTCATGGGCTGACAGCTCCCGAGGGTGTTGCAATACTCTCGGTCACCACAGCCGCTGTCATCAAGGCAGCCGCACTCACCATTCACTCGACAAAATCGCCCCTCGAGGCCCACCGGATTGCAATCCGCATCCGTTCGACAACCATCGGCGGGATCTCTGGTCTCGGAGGCACAGGCGCTCAGGACCATCACAAACGAAAGAATAATGATGCGCATGACTTAAGGGCAATTCGAGAAAGAGGTCTTGAGACGATAGGCGATTTCCACCTCACTGCCAGGAGCCGGCACGAAGGCACCATTAAACCGCACTGCGCCGGAAGCCGGCTCGAAGGTCCATCCCTGACTCCGATCCTGTGGGACAATCTTTAACTCCCCACTGGTATCGTTGATGTCCACGGCGCGGACACAAACGCTTAGACCGTGCTCCTCAGCAGTGCGATCGCCACATGCGATCATGGGATCGTCGCTCGTACCAAGGGTGGCGTCGCAACCGAGATCGACTTCATCCCGTCGACTCAACTTGAAGAAGCGACGTAAGCCTGCAGCATTGGCTCCGAGGCGATCCAGAGTGGAACTGTAATCATCCTCGCAAATGGAGGCGAAGACGCCGCCACTGTTGCAACTGACCTCCAGGTATTTGGAACCCACACGGGCTTGCGCAGGCCGGTCTGGTTCGGAGGTATCCGTGCAACCCAGCGCTGAGTTCGATGGACCGACACGAAAGTCGATGCCCGACCGTTCCCCGGTCTGGCGCCACTGGTCGCAAACGGCATCGCTGGCGATTTCGTCGGGGGATTTGGGGTCGCCCACGATCGCCGACACGGTGACTTTGTTTTCATTGCCGGCCCCCTTCATTCCCTCGAAGAGTCGGTAATAGTAGCGACTGGCCCAATACGCATCGGAGCCATGGCTGTTGTCGTCCTCGTCGCTCACAAAGATCAGATACAAGTCAGCATTGTCTCGCAGGAAGCCTGCGTTGGCGTCGGGTGCCGGAAGAAAATTCCCGTCGGCATCGACGTGGCGACCTAAAGCCTTAGACGCGGCCAACAAGCCTCGCTCATAGTTGGCACCGTCTGTGCCGACGGTGATCAGATTCCGGAAAACTGCCTCAATACGAGTGGTGCACGTCGTGGTTTCCCTTCCGACATCCTCACAAATCACCGGGCTGATATAGCGGCAGTTGGCTGCGCAACCGTTGACGGCATTGCCCGTGTACTCACGTAACGCCCCCGCTTCACCATCCGCATCCGTCGTGATGACACCGATGTGGAAATCCACCTTGGACTCGGTGAGTTGCCGGAAGAAGTCGAGGAAGCGGCCTGCCAGGCGATCCTGCTCTTCCGCCATCGACCGTGAGTTATCGACCACCCACAGAACATCGACCTGACCAGCATCCCGCTGACTAAACACATCATTTTGTGTTTGTGCCGCAGGCACGGTGAAAATTTCCTCCTCTTCACAAGCCTGTAAGGCGGGCATTGCCAGACAGACCAGTAAGACGGCTGGGGCTCGAGCATCGAATCTTATCATGCTGCTCTCCTCGCAGTCGGGTTCTTAGCGGAGCGAACGGAGCAGGTCCACAACGTCTTGTGCATGGGGGCACAGCCAGATAGGGAGCCACGCCCTGCATTAGACAGGCGCTTTGGAGGATCGTGGGAGAAGCCACTCATCGTATCGAAGGCAGCTTTGCGGATTTGGGGGTCGACGAACGCCTCCTCAAAGGCTTGGAAAGTATGGGCTACAGCGGCCCCACCCCCGTACAGAAAGCGTGCTGGGAACCCGGCTCCGAGGGGCAGGACCTTTTGGTTCAGTCGAAGACAGGATCGGGAAAAACCACCGCTTTCGGCCTGCCCTTGCTCGCCCGTGTCCTCGACCAGAAGCCACAACCTAAGCAACCCTTGGCACTCATCCTTGGACCCACCCGAGAGTTGGTCAAACAGGTGGCTCGAGAACTGACCGGATTGGCCGAAGGTTCGGATGTGGAAGTTGTGACCTGCTATGGCGGTGTCTCCTTTGGGCCTCAAGAGGCTGCCTTTAAACGGGGTGCTCGCGTGGTGGTGGCCACCCCCGGCCGTCTCCTGGATCACCTGCGGCGGGGCAACTTCAATTTGGATGCATGCCGAACCGTCTGTCTGGATGAAGCCGATGAAATGTTGAGCATGGGCTTCTGGGAAGAGGTCACGAGCATCCTGAAACGACTCCCCCGAGAACGACAGATCATGCTGTTCTCCGCCACGCTGCCTGAACGCATCCAGAGGGCATCGAGTCAGTTTATGGATCAGCCCAAGCACGTCGATCTGGGTGGTGAAGTCCGAACGGTCATGGGTGTCACCCATCGCCTCTACCCCCAAAACACCGCCATGAGCCAAACCCGGAATCTTCTGCACATGCTCGAAGCGGTGGCTCCGACCAACGCCATCGTCTTTTGCAACCGACGTATGGAGGTGGACTTGGTGGCAAACTTTTTACGCCGCCAGTTCTGGAACTGCACCCCGATTCACGGCGACATGCCGCAGAAAGCCAGGGAACGGGCGCTCGAAAGTGTGCGAGGGGGACGGAGCCGTCTACTCATCGCCACCGATGTGGCGGCCCGAGGTATCGATATCCGAGGGCTGGATGCTGTCTTTCATTTCGATCTCCCCCAAGACGCCGAACTTTACGTGCACCGAGCCGGACGAACCGGCCGGATCGGTGCATCGGGATTATCGGCGGTTCTTCTCACCCGCAGTGGCGGGATCAAAACCCAAGCCATTAAGGCCCGGTACGCCGTGACCTTCGAGGAGGCAAACATGCCCGATAAAGAAACATCTGTTGCCGCCCAGGCAGAGCGGGTGATCGCCGATCTAACCGCCGCCGGCGCCGACCTGCCGCTGGAGCAATTTATGGACTTAGCCCAGGGGATTTCCGAATCACCCGATGCGGCTCAGGCCATCGCCTACCTGCTCTTTGAGCAAACCAAGCGCCAAAAGAGCACCAGTTCCCGGGATCGAGACCGCAAACGGGATCAAGAGCCCAGCCCCCGAACCGGCAGTGGTCTCACCCGCTACATCATCGACGGCTATGAAGGCGATGAAGCCCCCGAAGTGACTCCCATCGCTGAAGCTCTCGGTTTGGATGCAGCGATCGTTACCGTTGAAGCCTCCCGCCGAGGCGGCTGGCTGGCGAACATTCCCCGCGACACCGAGGCACCCGGTCGGGCCGAACTCACCTTGGGCGAGTTCGAGGTGGCGATACGGCGTATGAAGCCCCCGGGACGGGACCGTCAACGGAGGCGCCGCTGATGAACCAAGGCTTTGACCACAACCCGGCGCTGCAAAAGCTGGAAGCAAAACTCGCGGACGGCGACCTGGAAGCGCGGCATCGAGATGTGCTGCAATGCACCCGTAACTTTAAAATGGGATGGGTCGCACTTGGACGTAGCCTGCGCTCGGTCAGCCAGCGCCGACTGTACCGACAGTGGGAATACACCGACCTTAAAAGTTTCTGCTCAAAGGAATTGGGCTTGCGCTGGTCGACCGTTGAAAAGCTCCTGCGCAGCGCCGGCTACGTCGAGCGTCACGCGCCGAACTACTACGGTGATGAAGCGCCGATTGGTGCCAAGACGGCGGCTCCCGATCTACGGGCCGTCGACCTCCTGGCTCGAGCGGAAGAGAAGAACCTCTTTGCGAGCCACGAAGGTTTGCAAGAGTCCCTTCACAGTGGCTGCTTTGAAGAGGGAGTGAGTCCCGCAGCGCTTGGCAGACTGGCAGCAAGAGCCCTCGACGAAGGAGGTCGTGAGGTCCTGGGTCTACGGCAACCACCGCCCGAAGACCCAGCCCAACGTAAAGCACTCAACGCCAGGACTGCATCGGCGCGGCTCGTGGGTTCATTAGCCCGAGCCGATGCCCCGGATGATCTCATCGAAAGCGCCCGTCAAATCAGTGCACAGATTGAGGCTTGGGCGGCAACACAAGGAGTGGAACCATGACTCTCGAACTGGGCGAGCAAGCCCCTGAATTCAATCTGCTGGCTGACGACGAAAACAGCTACAAACTTTCGGATTTGAGAGGCAAGCAAGTGGTCCTCTTTTTCTACCCGAAAGCCAGCACCCCAGGGTGCACCACCGAGTCGATCGATTTTACGGAGCGTCAGCCCGCTTTCAAGGCCGCAAACACAGTGGTTCTCGGCTGCAGCCGTGACAGCATCCAGGCGCAATGCCGCTTTCGAGATAAATATGATCTCGGAGTGCCTCTACTGAGCGACCCCGACCACGAAACCCACGCCGCCTATGGCGCTTGGGGCATGAAGAAGATGTATGGTCGGGAGAGTATGGGCTGCATTCGGACAACGGTCCTCATCGACAGCAAGGGTCGAGTGGCTGAAGTTTGGAGCAAAGTCCGGGTCAAAGAGCATGCCCAAAAGGTACTCGAAGCCGCAGAAGCCCTCAACGCTTAGCTGTAGAGACTCTCCTGGGGGGAGCCGACAGGCACCTCGAAAGGACGGCCCAGAAGCCGATCGTGGAGTTCGGCGTACGTCTCGGCCAAATCCAGTCTCACTTCATCGGGGATATGAGGTGGCTCGCCCTCCCCTTGGTAGCCCTGTCCGATGAGCCACTGGCGGATGTTTTCCTTGTCCAGCATCCGCTGGGATTCGCCAGCCTCGAAGCGCGCCTGATACTCCTCGGCGACCCAGTAACGACTGGAGTCGGCAGTGTGAATTTCATCGATCACAATCAATTCGCCCTCAGGGGTGAGACCAAACTCATACTTGGTATCCACGAGGATCAGGCCTCGGGCCGCCGCCAACTCTTCACCGCGTCGAAAGAGCGCGTGAGCCTTGCTGATCACCTCGTCGAGCAATTCCTTACTGACCAAGCCTCGGGCGACGATCTCTCGTTCACTGATTGGCTCATCATGAAGACCAACGTCCGCTTTGGTACTCGGCGTGCAGATCACCTCGTCGAAGCGTTGGTCCCGCTTCAAGCCCTCAGGAAAGTCGATTTCATAGGCAGCAGCCTTACCGCTGTGGAGGTCGCGCCAGAGCGAGCCCGTAATGTACCGGCGCAGAATAATTTCCACCGGCAGTGGAGTCGTCCGCCTGACCCGCATCACATTGGGATGGGGCACCTCGATCAGATGATTCGGGCAAAGATCCTCGGTGGCCCGGAAAGCTTCGACAGCGATCGCGTTTAGAATTGCACCTTTACAGGGTACGCTCGTGAGGACCACGTCGAAAGCGCTGAGACGGTCCGTCGTCACCATGAACAACTCATCGTCACTGACGTAAACATCGCGGACTTTGCCACGAACCAACTCGCCGCACTCGGTCAGTCGGGTCGGATCGGTCGCTGTAAATCCATCGGTTAGGCGCTGCACCAGTTGTTCCCTCATGAGTCGACGCTCCTCGCTGCTACTTTTGATTAAATGCCAGGGGGAAACTTACCGTGCGCGCTTCGCCACGATAACTGGGATATTGCAAGCGTCGAAGTACACCAACGATGCATCGTCCGAGGGGCGTTTGAGAGATCTCGTGAGGCCTCACTTTAGCTTCCGTCACCGATCCAGAGTTTCGAATCGAGTAACTAACGGCCATTTTCGTCGGAATCTGGCCACCTCCTGTTGCGTAGCGTTTGGCACAGGCCTGAATACGGGGGAGACCACGTCGAAACCCTTTGGCAATCGCTGCACCGCTCAGCCCTCCGTCTTTGGGCGCCGTGTCGGAACCAATCACAATCGCTCGGCGTTTGCGTCTTTGTTTTCGCTTTCTCTGGCGAGGAGGTGCAATGGGCGCCGAAACAGGCCTGGGGGGAACCTCGATGAGCGGCGGGGGCTCAGGCAAGGGGGCGTCCGCGATCACCAGCGGTGGTTGCTCTGAAGAGCTCGTCTGCTCTCCACCCCACATCGCCCAAGCCCCGGCAGCAATGGCGAGAATTACCGCTGCGACACCCACTAGATGAAGCTTTTGGATGCCGCTTCGACGGGGACGAATTCCTTGCGCCTCTGCGTCCTCCAGGGACAACTCCCA
>MDTD01143091.1_pt1 | contig 11863 bp, 8 predicted proteins | sample 811221 | NCBI WGS metagenome assembly MDTD01 (sample SAMN05326646, study PRJNA326480) | marine metagenome | isolation source: seawater | place: Pacific Ocean: South West | collected 2011
CCAAATGAACTTGCCAAGCGCCGGCGCTGTTTCTGATGTAGGCGCTGTAGCCATGGGAAAGCCCCTCCAGCGACACCAGGACGAGCACAGCCGCGACCATCCACGGCGAGCGGTTCGTCCTGGCCCATACGCAGACGACGAGGACGGCGACCGCGATCCAGATCGGTATCAGCGCCACCTGCAGATCGAGGTCATAGAGCCATTGGAAGCCCGGCATCCGAAAATAGCGAGCAGTACCCTCTTCGTATGTTTCCCTCAAATCACTGGCTCCGGCCACCTGGATATGCACCCAGAGGGAGACGACGTATCCGAGGGAGAGGCTGACCGCTAGCCAGCGCCAAAGTCGTTTCTTCTCAAGAATCGTCAGTGCCAGGGCCATGGCGACGGCCGCAGAAAAAACAGTCACCAGGAGAAGCCGTGAGATTATCCGGGTGTTCACCAGACCCGGACCGAACTCGAAAGCCGCCCATGCGGGCGTCAGCGTCTCGGGCGGACCGAAGAATACCAGGTAGGAGAAGAAGGCCCAGCCGAAGAAAAATGCGAACAGCCAGTTCCCCAGCATTTTCGGGTAGCTGATCACCGCCCCCGCTAGGACGACAACGGGCAGCACGCCAAGGGCCGTCATCGGCAGGAACAAATGGGCCGGAAACGAGTCGTAACCCGCTTCGCGCATGAAGCTATTGAACCGTACCAGCCAGTCGCCAGCGTCAGCGATCATGGCGCCTACTAGAGCATCCTGCATCCGCGGCGTATGCGATAGAAAGATGATCTCGCTCTGAACATAGGGGGCCACGACGAGAGCCGCTGCAACGAATGGAAACGATGCCAGCCCGGCGGCGCGACCGAACGCACGCCGATCCGCCTTCGTCCGAACCTGCTGGTGGAGTTTTCCCGCGAAGAGGCAGCCCACCAGGGATACGCACAAATAGGATGCGTACAGACGATACTGTGGGTGTGGCAAGGTAAAAAGCAATACCGATAAAACAAAACTCGAAACCACCGTCCCCCATGTCGGGCAGCGAAAATGCTTTATCGCCGCGATCATAAAGAATGGAATGATTGGGAACAGAAACATTGGCCAGAAAAACTGGTGGATTCGAAATGACAGAGGTACGTACATCCATATCAGGGCCGCCAGCGCCGCAACCAGTCGCTCTGCCCTAACCTCCCGGCAAAGATAGAACATACCAATACCGCCCAGCGGCAGCATGCTGTAGATATAGAATTGGATGATATTTTGAGATATTGGTAAAAATTCACTTAGAATCTTGAGTATATGAGTCGGCCAATAGAAAATCCCGGAACTTGGATCGCTGGCCATGGGGTATCCTAGTCCAAACGTAGGCACCCACAGTGGGATATTGGCAAAGTCGTAGTGGAAAAACTGCCACAGAACGGGAGTGTAATATGGGCGGATATCCCCATAAGCCAAAAATGGCTTCTGCCCCAAAAAAAAGAAGATTCCATGCGTTAGAAGGAATGATACAATAAAAAAAATTAGATAGGGGAAATCTGCCCTGCATGACCGCGATGGGCCATCAAAGTTTGTGCGCAATGAATTATCCATAATCCTGTTCTTAAAAATTTCCTATATCATGATTCTATATCTTTATTCTAATCGGAGTTCTCGTCAGGAGCACCGGTATCGGAGCCGACGATATATGGAGGCAGGTTTCGGCTACCTGCCAGGACGTTGGACAGGTATTCGCCGAATATGCCCAAGGTCACAAGTTGGATCGCCCCGAGGAATAGAACGGTGATGATCACTGACGCCCATCCTGGTTCCAGAGGCCGGCCAGACAAGAACAGCAGAAGAACGTAGGATATGTAGATGAAGCATACGATGCCTACCACAAGGCCGAGATAGAAGGCCCAGCGCAGCGGCTTGCTGGAGAGGGCGGTAACGGCACTGAGAGCCAGCGAAGCGCTCCGGAGGATGCTGTAGCTGGCGACGCCAGCGCTCCGAGGCGGGGCCTCGTACTCCATGAAAGTGCCGGGATACCCCAGCCAGGCGATCCGGCCGCGCAAGAACAGACGACTGTCGCGGATCTTCAAGAGGTCCTGAACCACTTGGCGGTCGAGCAACTGAAAGTCCGCGACGTCGTGGGGGACGCGGATTTCGCTCAGCAGATTGATGACGTGGTAGAAGACACGCGACGACAGTCGCTTGAACCGCGTTACCTCCGCCGACTGCCGCCGGACCATCTGGACGATGGGGCTGCCCGCCCGCCAATGCGCCACCATGCGCGGCAACTGCTCGGGCGGGTGCTGCAGGTCGCTGTCCATCGTTATCACCGCGGCGCCGCGGGCCACGCTTAAACCAGCCAGAAGCGCGGCCTGATGGCCGAAATTTCTGGTGAAAGTCAGTAGACGGACGTTGGGCTTCTCTGAGACGAGCCGGCAAATGCGGTCGGTCGTTCCATCGGTCGACCCGTCGTCGACGAACAGGATCTCGAAGTCACAGCCGGTCGACCGCAGCGCGGCAGTGACGGCGTCATACATCGGCTGCACGTTCGGTTCCTCATTGTGAGCCGGGAGGACGACGCTGATGAGCGTGTTCTTGGTCATGTCGAGGGCAGGCTGCCTTCCTGGGAAATATCGTTAGCTGCAGCGGTGCCCCTACGGTCGGCGACCGGAAGGATCGCCAGCGCTGCCGATCCCAGCCCCACCTGAACCAGCACTGTCACCGCATGGCTGACCGTCGTGACCGAAAGCGCTAGGTCCCGGTCCAGGCCGATCGCCGAGAGCACCGCGGTCCCGATCGCGTGATAGACCCCGATCGCCCCAGGCGAGGAAGGCACAGCTGCACCGAGGTTGGTGACGACCACCAGCAGCAGACCGACCGAGACCGGAGCGGCAATATCGAATGCCGAGACGACGGCGATCGTCGCAGCGGCGAAGGACGTCCATCCCAGAAGGCCCAACGCAATGGTCCCGGCGTAGCGGCGAAGATCGAGGCGGCCGTTCGCATTGACAAGGACTAATGCGCGCGTAAAGATGTGCAGCCGGGTCACCACCGCCGACCACAACCGCCGACGCCCCGGCGCCTCGCCGCCATGCAGGGCGTCGAGGGCATCGTTGCCGTACCGGGCGACGGCGACCAGCACCAATGCACCGAGAAAGACCACGACGGCCACATAGGCCAGCGGCTGCCTGACGAGCGCAGGAATGTCGCCAAACGCCCAGAGGCCGAGCGCCACCGCGAGCATCGTCATGACGTCGGCCATGCGCTCGACGACGATGCTGGCCACCGCCCCCATCGTGCCGCCGCGGCAAGCGCGCCCGGCGAGGAAAGCGCGCAACACGTCGCCGCTGCGGAGCGGCAGCACCGCATTGAGCATCAGCCCGTAGACGAGATAGGCGAACGTCTGGAAATTCGAGAGCCTTCCTGCACAGTCCAGCAGCAGACGCCAGCGTAGGCCGAAGCAAACATAACAGCCGGCAGTCAGCGCCATCGCGCCCATCACGGCGGGTACGTCGACCGTGCCCAACTCGCGCCACACGTCCCGGAAGTCGACCTGGAAGCTCAGGCCGACAATGCACAGCACGGAAACGGCGTAACCGACGCCGACCCGCCATGAACTCGCTCTACTCATACCCGAACGGTGTCAGATCCGCCGCCATTGCGCGATGAAGTATGGATAGAAGAACGGCGACGGTATGCGGTCGTACAGTTGCTCCAGGCCGAACATAAAAGTCTTAATCCTGGGCTTGATCGACTTCGGCACCCTAAATATCAAGCTGTTATAGATCAGGAAGTAGGCTGGGCCGCCGCCATAGGCGCACCTCATGGGCGTGAACCATTGCGCCGCGGCCTTTGCCAGTTCCGTGTGGTCCAGTGCGTGCTCGGTATCCGCATCGAAATACCTGTCAAGCCGGTACCAGAGCTTTCGCGCCCCTTCGAGGAAATACCGCGAATTCGGCTCGTACATCAGCAGCACACCCCCCGGCCGGACCATCGATGCCACCGTCTTCAAGGTGCCCTCGATGTCGGCAACGCAATGATGCAGGCCTCCGATGATCATCGCGGCGTCCACCCGGAGATCGAGTGGTTCCCCGCGCGTGAGATCGACGCAGAAGGATTCGCCGCCCACGAGCTCCTTATAGCGACGGCAGGCATGCGCGGATATGTCGAAACCAACGACCTCGGCACCGGGAAAACGCTCCAGCAGAGCTAGCGAGTTGAAGCCGCTACCGCTCGCCAAGTCCGCCACAACCTTGCCGTTCAGGTCAACACCGCGAAACAATTCATCGTAGATGAATTTCGCCCGAAATTCCAATGAAGTCTCATCGAAGTAGTGGGCTTCATAGTCGTCGTGGATGCTCTCGTAGAGTTCTTTCTGGGCCGTGCTGAGCGGCTTAGTCGACTTCATCGTTCCCATCCAATCGAGGCACAGGGCACCGGCTCATGGGCCCTGGAAGGTATTGTCCGCAGATGCATGGTCGGCCGGGGAGAGCGCGGGATAAATCGGGCCCCGGACGGGTCAACATCTCCTGGCTGGTGATTGGCGGCCCCACCGAAGGCTCGGCGATGGCCGGCCAACGGTCGGTTACTCCACCGACCGAGACTATTCCTCATGAACGGCCGTCCATTCGTCGACGAGTCGGTCGCCTTCGGCGATCTGTGCGGACGTCAGCATGGCGACCGCATTCCGGACGGCACGCTGCGACGTCTCGTTGCCGCCCGCCGCCGCCAGCGCGAACCATTTGTAGGCCTCGACGTCGTTGCGCTCAATCCCCCGGCCGGTCGCGTACATGACGCCGAGATTGTGCTGGGCAGGGGCGTATCCGGCCTCGGCCGCCCGGCGGTACCAGTCGACGGCGGCGGCGAAGTCCTGCGGGACACCGCGGCCCGCCTGGTACATGACGCCGAGATTGTACTGGGCGTCGATATGTCCCCCTTCAGCCGCGACGCGGAACAGGTCGGCCGCGGCGGCGAGGTCGGCCGGCACGCCCCGCCCGTAGAAATGCATGAGGCCGAGGCTGAAAGCGGCAGGTCCGTAGCCCTTATCGGCAGCAAGCCGGTACCAGCGAACCGCCGCCGCGTCGTCCTGAGGCACGCCCACCCCGTCAGAATAGAGAAGGCCGAGATTGTACTCGGCCCGAGGATCGCCGGTCTCGGCGGCGCGGCGATACCATTTCGCCGCTTCCGCCCCGTCTCGGGGCACGCCGTCGCCGTTCTGAAACATCAGCCCGAGGTCGATCTGCGCCGCCACGAAGTCCTGGTCGGCCGCTTCGCGAAGCCACTTCACCGCCGTGGCGGGATCACGCTCCACCCCGGTCCCCAGGCGGTACATCGTCCCCAGATTGTATTGGGCGAGCGCTATTCCCTGCCCGGCGGCACGCGTGTACCAGAGTTCCGCCCGCCCCCAATCCTGGGGACCGACTTGGCCTTCTGCATACAACGCGCCGAGATTGGTCTCGGCCTCGGCATGGCCCTGTTCCGCCGCCCTGCGGTACCACGCCTCGGCGGTCCCGAGATCCTGCGCCACACCCTGGCCGCTGGCATACAGCATGCCGAGCCGGAACTGCGATCTGGCAAGTCCCTGCTCGGCGGCGCGCCGAAACCAATGGGCCGCCGTCCCGTGATCGCTCGCTACGCCCCGCCCATTCTCGTAAAGGAGGCCCAGCGCATGCTGTGCCTCGGGAAGATTCTGGAGCGCGGCGCGCCGGTACCATCCGATCGCCGTGTCCAGATCGGGCGCGACGCCCTGGCCCTTATCGTACATCAGGCCGACATAGAACTCGCCGATCGGCAAATCCCGGTCCGCCGCCATGCGAAACCACTTCATCGCCTCGGCATAGTCCTGCGGAACGGCCGTCCCATTCTCATAGAAGACACCGACATTCAGCGCCGCCACGGTGTGGCCGCCCGCAGCGGCGGCCGAGTACCACTTCATCGCCTCGGCCGGATCGGCGGGCACGCCTTCTCCATTCTCCAGCATGACGCCGAGCTGGAACTGCGCCTCCGGATGGCTCTGCTCGGCCGCACGCCGGTACCAGTCGATCGCCGCGGCCTGATCCTGAGGCACGCCGAGGCCGTCCCGAAAATGCCACGCCAGCGCGATCTGCGCCTTGGGCAGGCCCTGCTCGGCAGCGGCCAGGTACCAAGTGACCGCCTGCGCCGGGTCCTGAGACTCGCGCTCCTCGGATTCGAGCAGTTTCGCAAGCACCAGCTGAGCCGGCAGATACCCGGCTTCGGCCGCACGCCGATACCAGGACTCGGCTTCGGCAAGATCCTGCCCCACACCCTGTCCCAGCTCATACATCAGACCGACATTGAAAGCAGCGCGGGGATCGCCGCCTTCCGCAGCCGGCCGCCATTCCCCGAGAGCCGACTCGTAGTCGCCGACGACATAGGCCGAAAGACCTTCCAGGTGGCCCGCATGGGCCGGCGCGGAGAAGACCAGTACGGTCAGCGCGATCGAGGTGGCCGTCAGTCGCATCGGAAATGGCTCCAGCTGGGCCCATCCAGGATTGCGTCGAAGGCCTGGAAACGCAACCGCTAGGGGCTCCGCTCTCGCTGCGGGGGCCCCATGAAAAAAGCGGCGATCCCGGAGGATCGCCGCCTTGGTCCGCGAGAACCGGTCGGTCGTATCAGCGGACGAGGAAACGCCGCCGGCCGGCGACCAGACCGGCGAGGCCCAGGCCGAATATGACGAGGGATGCCGGCTCCGGAACGTCGGTCGGATCGTCGGGCAGGTCGACCGTCACCACGGTATCGCCGAGGACGTAAGCGTAGTTGATCGTCACCGTCTGACCGGCGGTAAGATCACCCATGAAGAAGGCGATGCCGATGCCGTTGTCGCCGGTGCTGGACGGGAAATCGCCCCCCGAGAGATAGCGGTCGGGATCGATGACCGTGCAGCATTCGGTGACGATGCCGGTGTTATGAAGAAGCGGATCGTCGGAGAACAGCGCCAACGCTGCGCCATTGATGGCGCCTTCCGAGCCCACGAAGCTGTTCTCGGCGATTTCGCCGGGATCATCGAGGTCACCGTCCGTATTCAGGTCGAGACCGCGGAAGTTGATCGTCTCGGCCGTTCCGCCGGACGGGAAATTGTCCGGATCCGGATCGATCGCCCGGGCAAACGATGCATCCGCCAGGTCGACGTTCGCGGTGATGCTGGTCTCGATATTGATCAGCTCATCGTCATTGTTGAAGAAGAAGTCGTGAACGATGGTGACGAAGCCATCCGCCGATGTGCCGCCCCACCGGACGTGATTGTCGAACGTTCCGCCGCTCAGGTCGGTCAGGAAATCCTGGATAAAGTCGTCGTCCCCCCCGACCGAACCAGCCGCATCGGAGTTGCGGTTTCCGATCTCGCCGGTCTCGGCCGAACGGAAGCCGAACCCCTCGAACGGCGTCCCCGGCTGCAGATAGTCCTGATTCTCGTTGAAGCTGCCGGTTCCGGCAGGATCGTGCTGAAGTCCGGGGAAGACCGACCCGTTGCCCAGCGTCCCGTCGTCGCTAACCTGAGTGAGGATGAACGCGCTCGACATGCTGATCGGCGCAGCGGTCGCATACGACGACAAACCGAACAAGCATAGGCCCGTGGCAAGAACTGCGCTTCCCAGACCACTGCCAAGAGAATTGGGACTGCTCATCTCGCTTTTCCTCTTGAACTTGGGATCCCCCGGCCCGCTGCATGGCCGCCATTTGGCATATATCTAAAATATATCCCGGCCAAGGCGGGTTACTCGCCTTGAAGCGGTTCATACGTGGTACTCCAAAGCGCTGACGGCGGCCCTGAGGCCGCCGTCCGGTCATCGCGCTTCGGGTCGTTCAAGCCGCGCGGCCGCGCCGACGCATGACCCCCAGGCCCGCCAATCCGAGGCCGAAGACAGCCAGCGAAGCCGGCTCGGGCACACCCACCGGATCGGGCAGATCGACAGTCGCCACGGTGTCGCCGAGGACATAGGCGTAATTGATCGTCACCGACTGGCCCGCGGCCAGATCACCTATGAGGAAGGCGATACCAATGCCGTTGTCGCCGGTGCTGGACGGGAAATCGCCCCCCGAGAGATAGCGGTCGGGATCGATGACCGTGCAGCATTCGGTGACGATACCGGTGTTGTGAAGGAGGGGATCGTCGGAGAACAGCGCCAGCGCGGCACCGTTGATGGCGCCCTCCGAGCCCACGAAGCTGTTCTCGGCGATTTCGCCGGGATCATCCAGATCACCGTCCGTGTTCAGGTCGAGACCGCGGAAGTTGATCGTCTCGGCGGTTCCGCCGGAAAAGTTGTCGGGATCGGGGTCGATCGCCCGCGCGAAGGAGGCGTCGGTCAAATCGACATTGGCGGTGATGTTGGTCTCGATATTGATCAGTTCATCGTCATTGTTGAAGAAGAAGTCGTGGACGATGGTGACTGCGCCGTCGAACGAAGTGCCACCCCACTGAACGTGGTTGTCGAATGCCCCGCCGCTCAGATCGGTGATGAAATCCTGGAGAAAGTCGTCACCCGAGGAGTTGCGGTTCCCCATCAGCCCTGTCTCGGTCGACCGGAAACCAAAGCCTTCGAACGGAACACCCGGCTGCAGGTAGTCCTGATTCTCGTTGAAGGTGCTGGTTCCGGCCGGATCATGCTGAAGACCGGGAAAGGTCGACTCGTTGCCCAGCGTGCCGTCGTCGCTCACTTGGGTCAGGATGAAAGCGCTCGACATGCCGATCGGCGCGGCTGTCGCGGTGGTGGAAAGACCGAATACGCAGAGGCCCGCAGTCAGAACTGCGCCCCCCAGTCCAATGCCAACCCTATTGGAACTGCTCATCTCGCTATGCCTCTCACTTGCTTTGGGATCCCCCGGCGCGGCTCTACGGCCACAACCCGGCAAAGGGGAAACAATCGCTCCCGAAGCCCGGTTGCGAGACATGGGCGGTGTGATTGTGGGTACCTCGAAAATGGAAACGGCGGCCGATGAGGCCGCCGTTCCGGTTCACGCGGATCTAGAGGTAGATCAGGCGCTGCGGCTCCGCCGCCGTACCGCCGCGAGCCCCGCCAGCCCGAGGCCGAAGACGGCCAGAGAAGCCGGTTCGGGCACGCCCACCGGGTCGGGAAGGTCGACGGTCGCCACGGTGTCGCCAAGGACGTAGGCATAGTTGATCGTCACCGACTGACCTGCCGCCATGTCGCCGATGACGAAGGCGATGCCGATGCCGTCGTCACCGGTGCTGGACGGGAAGTCGCCGCCCGAGAGGTAGCGGTCGGGATCGATAATCGAGCAGCATGTGTCGACGATGCCGGTGTTGTGAAGAAGCGGGTCGTCCGAGAACAGCGCCAGTGCGGCACCGTTGATGGCACCCTCCGAGCCGACGAAGCTATTGGCGGCGACTTCGCCGGCATCGTCGAAATCGCTGTCCGAGTTCAGGTCGAGACCGCGGAAGTTGATCGTCGAAGCGGTACCGCCGGAGAAGTTATCGGGGTCGGGATCGATCGCCCGCGAAAATGACGCGTCCGTCAGGGCAACGTTCGCCGTGATCCTGGTCTCGATGTTGATCAGCTCGTCGTCGTCATTGAAGAAGAAGTCATGGACGATCGTGACGAATCCATCAGCGGACGTGCCGCCCCAGCGAACATGGTTGTCGAAGGATCCGCCGCTGAGGTCGGTAATGAAGTCCTGGGCGAAGTCGTCGTCGCCGCCCACCGAACCGCCCGACTCGGAGTTACGGTTGCCGATCTCGCCGGTCTCCACCGACTGGAAACCGAATCCTTCGAACGGCGTGCCCGGCTGCAGGTAGTCCTGGTTGGAATTGAAAGTCCCGGTGCCGGCAGGGTCGTGCTGAAGGCCGGGGAAGCTCGACCCGTTGCCCAGCGTACCGTCGTCGCTCACCTGCGTCAGAATGAAGTCGCTCGATATGCCAATCGGTGCGGCAACCGCGTTCGTCGCAGCGCCCAATGCGATCAGTCCGGCAGCAATCGCCGTACCTTTCGCCCCCATTTCAAACGATGTCAGACGTTTCACTGCCTGCACCTCCTCATCATTGATCTTGCGGTGCTCATATGTCACAGGGCATATAGAAAGCAATTTTCGTGCCTTATGAATTTCCCATTTATTAACAATAAATTAGGTTGCGCCTGAAAGTGCGCTTGTAAAAAAATCCGACAATGGCCTATGCCTGTAGCGGCGGCAAGCTGGAATGGCCGCACGACGACGCTGAGCCGCACGCAGGCGAACCGGCCACATCAAAAAAATCCAGAGGAGGGAGCTGAAAAGCTCAGGCGGCCACGTTCGAGGCAGATCTGCCGGCCGCAATATGGCGTCCCCAGGGGGACTCGAACCCCCGTTTTCGCCGTGAGAGGGCTTCAACACGGCCGTTCAAGGACATCGGCGGACACTCAAACTCCCATATAATCTCAATGGTATATCCACCTTCGTCCGCTGTTGTCGCCCATCGTCCCTGACCATATAGTAGAGAAATAGTAGAGACGCGCAGGAGCGGGCGATGGGCAGGACGGTCAACGAAGCGAAGATCACGACGCCGAACGCGCGCTCGAAGATCCCTCTCGGCAAGACGGTCCACTGGCGCGCCATCGATCGCGGCGCTCACATCGGCTATCGGAAGGGGAAGGACGGCGGCAGTTGGATCGCTCGATTCCGACACCCGGACCGGACGTATGTCACCAAAGCGCTCGGCAAGGCCGACGACGAGCTGGAAGCCGATGGCGAGCACGTCCTCACCTACTCCCAAGCGCAGAAGGCGGCGCAGCGCTGGTGCGAGGAGATGGCCCGGCCGCCAGAGAAAGAGCGGGAAGCTCTGCCCCCATACACGGTCGGCGATGCGCTCGACGACTACTTGAAATGGTTCGGGGAGAACCGGAAGTCAGTCAACAGCACGCGGACGGCCATCAATTCGATGATCCGCCCGGCCCTCGGCGACATCGCCGTCACCGACCTGACGCCCGCGAAGCTGCGGGAGTGGCATCAGGATGTGGCGAGCCAGCCACCGCGGATGCGGACACGTCGCGGCAAAGAGCAACAATACCGCGCTTTCTCGGAGACCGACCCCGAGGCGAAGCGTCGGCGTCGGGCCACGGCCAATCGCCTTCGCACCATTGTCCGGGCCGCGCTGAACCATGCGTGGCATGAGGGCAAGATCAATAGCGACGATGCATGGCGTCGGACCAAGCCGTTCCGGGACGTCGAGGCGGCGCGGGTGCGGTATCTCTCCGCGGAGGAATGCCGGCGCCTCGCCAATGCATGCCAGGGCAACTTCCGCCATCTGGTTCAAGGCGCGCTGCACACCGGGGCACGCTATGGCGAACTGATCCACCTCCAGACTCGCGATTTCGACGCCGATGCCGGTACGCTGTTCGTTGCGATGAGCAAGAGCGGAAAATCTCGGCATGTGGTCCTTACCAGCGAGGCCAGGGCGTTCTTCGAGCGCGTGACTGCGGGACAACCGTCTGAAGCCTTGATATTTCGGCGGGATGACGGAGAGGCGTGGTCGACGGCGCATCAGGTTCGGCCGATTCGTGAAGCGTGCAAAGCTGCGAAGATCAACCCTCCGGCCGGCTTCCATATCCTCCGCCACACCCATGCATCCGTGCTGGCGATGAAGGGAACGCCCATGGCGGTGATCGCCGCCCAACTGGGACACAGCGACAGCCGCATGGCCGAGCGGCATTATGCGCACCTCAGCCCGTCCTACGTCGCCGACACGATCCGAGCGAACCTGCCTGCATTCGGATTCGACGGGTCCGACGAAAACATCGTCGCGCTCAAGGAGCACGCGCGGTGAGCATCGCCGCCGCCCGCGGCCGGAGGAGGACGTAGTGACGCGAGGCAAGAATTCTGGTCCAGCCGGTTCTGCCGACGAGCCCCCATTTGACAGCGTCCAGAGCCCCATCAACGAGTTGTTCGAGG
>MDTD01063360.1_pt1 | contig 11860 bp, 16 predicted proteins | sample 811221 | NCBI WGS metagenome assembly MDTD01 (sample SAMN05326646, study PRJNA326480) | marine metagenome | isolation source: seawater | place: Pacific Ocean: South West | collected 2011
CCAAGGGTTGCTGCGGTAGCTGATGGCATGACAGCATCGCTGATTGCAGTGCCAGCAGATTTAGCGGCATCCACCACCTGATCAAGAACGCTCGGAGAAATGCCACCCGCAAGTATCTCTGCAATCTCTGCCTCGTCCTCTGTGCCAGCAGCCGTGATAGCACGAGCTATCTGATCATCAGAGTACCTGTCCTCATAATCACGGCCCTGCTCAAATCCAACCACAGCAGGAATTAGGTCAGCCCTACGCGCCTTGAGATCAAATTCTTCATCAGGGTCAAGACCAAGAGTGCTGCCAAGGTAAGAGACATAATTGTCAAAACTAAGTTTATTGTCTGACCTTGGTGCAAATCTTGAAGCAAACCCGCGCAATGTATTGATGCCATACTCGTCATCGTATGTCGCCATTAGCCTAGCTAACGCTCTCAACCCCTCATCCTCCGTGCCGAAGGTGGCATACCCACCACCTTGGCCAGTCTCTCCGTAGAATCCAGCGCCGGGGCGTATGTTGCCGGGGTTGTTTTGACGTATGCCGAGAGGGACTCCACCTTCTCGCATTGGGATGGCATCATCTGTCGGGGCAGGCATAGTCTGTGGGCGCATCGATTGTGGCATGATAGAGCCAATACCACCCTCAGCGACTGCTGCTTGCGGTGCCATGGCCTCAGACATGCCCATAATGCCGCTCTGAGGTACACCAGCGGCTGCTATAGCCTCTTCTGCCACCGTAGGCTGGTTTGCAGCCTCGCGCTTCATAAAGTCGTCACGGACGCGCTTACGGCGCTTGATCTCACCAAGAACAAGAAACTGAGGCGCAGAGCCTGTCGGCATCTGCATCTCTGAAATAAGCTGCTGTTCGGAGAAGTTCTTTAGCTGATCTTGGATATCGATGATGTTCATTAGCCACTAAGCCCCTTATACAGACCAAGTGCAGATATGCCCGTCCCAAGAAGCTGTTGGATAGGGTTGTAGGCTTGCATTGATGTGGTTTCTGTAGAAGGCTGTACAGGGACACCCCTCAGAACTGATGACAAGAACTGCAACTGTTCTCTGGGGTAATCTCGCTGCCTGACAAAGTCTTGATATGCTAGATCCAAGCCAGCCTGATCCCTTGCGGTGATATCCTTACCAACCTGCTCAAGCAAACGAGCGGCCTCAACATCACCCTCTCGTGCCAAACGCCCAAGATCAGCAAGTCCACGAGCCTGACCGCCAGCCAACTCAGCAGCGCCGAGGCCTAGTCTTTCTGCGTCTGCTCTTGCTGCCCTGTCTCGCTCAAATTGTTGCTGTGCCTGCTCAAATGCCTGTTGCTGCCCCGAAGCCTGTATTTCTGCGAGTTGCCTGCCAAGAGCCTCTTGCGCCATTCCCTCTTGGACTGCGGCTCTACTACCGCCAAACGCGCCCTGACCGACAGCTTCTGCGGCTCTACCCGCCCCCGCTCTTTGAGCGTCCAGAATAGCTCGTTCCTTTTGGACATCTACCACCTGTTGCATGTAAGGAGACATATATTGCGCTGCGGCATCAGAATCGAACTGCCCAGCTTGATAGCCCATACCCTGAAGAGCGCGTCCGATTCCTGCCGTTGTAGCTGCTTGTGCAGTGGGAAGACCGGCTATGCCAGACCCAGCAACATCTCTGGCCTTTTGCCTCGCGTCTAAAGTGTCCTGAGCCTCTCCCGCAAGACGTTGGCCCTCGTATGGCTCATACTCTCGCTTCGACTCAGCTTCTGTTCTGTTTAGAAGGCGCTCAAAATATGGCTGAACATATTTGGGCAGATTAGACTGAACAACAGTCTGTTCTGCTGGTGCTTGTTGCCTACCCTTGCCCATGATTTAGCTCCATTCTATAGGCGATATACTCAGGCCGCCACCCATACCTATGTAGGATTTTGCCCCATGCTTTTCTCCCATAACCTTCTATGTGCTTGCAGCCACAGTCTGCGGCGTATTTCTCAAGAGTTTCCAACACTGAAGGCATCCACTCTTTCATCCTGCTGCCCCCAACCCAATCAAGAGCCATTGCTCTTCTGCCGGGATACTCTATGACTCTGCTGGTCAAGGCGGCTATAACGTCCCTTCCCTCCATGACCAGCCAAAGCACTAAAACTCCATCCTTCAAATCACTCTTTAAATCTTCTATCTCAAACTTGCCTGAAGATGTCTCTACAGACTTTCTTAAAACCCTCGTGACATCCTCCCAAACGATGTCAACCCCCTCCATGGGGACCGCTGTGATCATCATGCCGGTAGCATCATACCCTGTGGCACCTGATCAGGCTGCTCTGTCATACCTGTACGCATCTCTCTGACCCTGTCCATCATCTCATAGAGGGATTTCGCGCCAGCGTCAGTCGATCCGTTGCCCAGCCCACTAACAACGTCAGCCGGTACGATAAACTCTCCATCAGATAGGACAACATCTTGCTCTCCTTCAAGGGTGGCGGGGATCATATCATCCATGCCGTCACCGACACCCTCTACCATGCCCTCTGTAACCTGTGCATTGTCGTCAAACTCGCCGCTGCGAACACGACCAACCAAATCTCTGAGAGCCTCTTCACCATATGTCGAGACAAACATGGCCAAGGCCACCTCTGGGTCTGGACTTTTGCCCTTAATAGCGTCAACAGCATTGCTGATGATCTCTTTGTCGTTTGGCTTCTGCACCTCACCACCCTTTGCAAATGGCTCAAAATAATCAAACTCTGGATCTTTACCGGGTTCATAATCTAGCGGTATCGGGCGTCTCTTACGCTTTGCAGCTTCTGCCTCTGGTATGTCAGGGGCATCTTCAGGTTTATCTATACCCTGTGGCTTCATCCCCTCAAGAAGGCCTGTCGTGCCAACCGCACTCAAAGCATATGGGTTAGTTGCAGCCTCTTTGAGGCCAGCAAGGCCAGTGCTTTGGATGTTAGCTCCAGCAGGAGACTTAAAGAAATCAGTAAATGTGCCGCCTGATGTTGTGGCCGCTGGGGCGACTGAAGAGACAGAGGGCATGGTTGTTTGACGAGCCAACTGCTGGCCAAATGACCCCGCCTTACCAGCCGCAGTTTGCACACCCGAAGGAGCCATGGTCGCAACAGTACCACTTTGGCCTGTTGCGGAAGGAAGTGATCCTGTGAACGGATCTGCTGTGGCTAGCTTATCTGCACCGCCACCAAACATGCCGCCAAGAGCCTTACCGCCGAAATATGACATTATGCCCGTGCCAATCGCTGTGCCAAGGTCATCACCTTGCAACAATGACCCCAAACCGGAGCCAAGAGCGCCATAGAGAAGGGCGTTAGCGCCCGTTGCGCCAGCTAGTGCAGAGCCGCCTAGTCCTAATATCAGTGGTAAAGCCATTGTTTATCCCTCTTCTTCAGACAAGGCCCGCATCCTGTCTACTAATCTTCTAGCACGATTTGGGACTTGCGTATACCACCGCGAGTCAACCATCTCGTCCGCTGCCTTGTTCCAATCCCTTGCATCCACTCCAGCCTTCATACCCTTAAATTTGGAGAGACGAGGTCTTCCCATATTAAACATCATGTTGCAAATGATATGCTGACACTCCTCGGGTAAATCATCGAAGTCTGGATACAGAACTTTGCACTCGTCCACGGTCACAGTCATATCAAGGTTGAACACCCTTTGAACTCTCTCTTGTTCGATCACCGTGCCTACAGGCTTGCCATACTCCTCATCGTCCTTGGTAATGAGGTGGCCAATTCCGAAGGTGGGCAGGTGAAGATGATCTAAGTAAATTTCGTACTTACACCCCTCGTCCTCTGCGATCTCTGTTCGTAGCTTATCTATATTCATTTCGTAAGCCCCTTAACCTTCTCTACAGTCCTCAAGCCACCAAGGCCAAGCATGCCAAGAAGAACAGTCATTAGGCTGTCCATGTCAAAGGTAGGTAGATCTGGCGCTTCCATACCCGCGTAAGCAAAACCAAACATAGTCACAGGGGCCAGCACAAAGTGCCAGATCATGGCCGTTGCCAAACCCCATCCAAGAAATGGCCGCCAACCAGCGACGAAAACAGACCTATGCTGCGCCTCCGCCCTGTTGATCTCTATCTGACCCATGTTGGCTTCGTGCATTTGCTTCTCGGCCATGGTCGCGATTTCGTGTGCCAACTTGTTCTTCTGGTCCTTGTCTTCGATGAACTTGTCCAGAAGCCCCGTTACGGGTCCAATCAAAGCCTGCAACATTACGCCTTCTCCTGTTTATTTGCGCCTGTAGAGATGTGGTTCTTCCGTGCATTCCCCACATCCCTACAGATCTCCCTTTGCTACTTCTTGGCTATCCATGCGGTAGTACCCATGTAGGCCCCCACAATTCCCGCCCCTGAAATATAAAACAGAGACGATATTTCAGATAACGCATGTATTCTTTCTACCGAAACCCACGGTGTAAACATTGCTGCTGTAAATACAGCCATTCCTATCAAAGTAAACCTCGCCATTCTTAGTTGGGCTAGGCTTTTTCTAAGATCTCTTTCAGTTTCTTTTATTTCTTTTGCGTGTTCAAGCTCTTCATCAGTAACTACGCCATCGCCATCCATGTCGTACTGTGCGTACTTACTTTGATTTTGTAACTTTTTGTTTCCCATGACGAGTAGTGCCTGCCCCCACATGTAAAGTTACCTGTAACTTATGTTACGATCTTCACAGTCCCGCTGTCGTTGTATAACGCCCCGCTTTCAAGCCCTGAAGCACTTGTTGGAAGATTTGTAAGTGTAATCTTGGTCCCCCGCATCTCTCCGGGGTTTCTCTCTTGCGATATAAAAAGCTCCAAAGCCCTCAACAGATCAGCCATGTATCTAGCAGAATACTCTTGAGGTGCTTCAGGCAGTCTTGGTGGCGCTATCTGATTAGACGACATTACCTTCTACCGTCCTCTCTAGAGTCAACCCTTGGGCTTCCAAGCTGCCATTTAGCGCCAAGTGCCGAAGACTCTACCCGTATGACAAACGATCTGCCCCTAGAGCGTAAAAACAACTGATTAGTGTAAAGCTCAACAGGGGATGATGCGGTACGAGTTGCTACGCCAGACGCGGTGTTGTCAAAGCTCGCACCGGGAAAGTTTCTGGATTTTACAGTAAATGTGGCTTGCGGGCTGCTCAACTGTGTAGAGCCTGTAAAACTAAGATCAGGTATTACCCTGCTTATGTAGGTAAACTTATTGCCATCACCGATGTCCATGGCAGCGGACTCAATAAACGAGTTCATCGCGCTGCCGTCATCATCGTAGCCAAGCTCGTGATTGTATAAATACTGACCGCCAGCGGCTATCGGGAACGATCTTGTACCTCTGTCCAGCCAAGCTGTTCTTGAAAGATCACCAAAGTACCAGATGTTTTGACCATAATTATAGACTACATACTTGTCGTTATCTGATGCGCTGGCAGATGGGTAGAACCAGAATATCTCAGAGAACTCAGAGTTGATACCAGAAACAACCTTAGATGACTGGGCAAGGTTGAAATCAGAGAACACCTTCTCTTTCACTGTACATTCAAGCTGCTCGGTCTGACCGGCGTATCTATAAAAGTTGTCTATGCCCATCCAATAAACCACGTCCTCTGTGGCCGTAGCAGCGTTTGGACCCATGATTGTTATGTTGGATGAAAGCTGTTGTAGGCCAAACGTAAACGGAGGGCCTATGAACCTCATCGAAAACAGGGATGTGTCCGTCCATATCAGAACCTCCCTCTTTGTTTCTACTGCCTGAACAAACTTAGACCCTGATCCTAGACGCAGGCTTCCAGCCGTATTTGTGCTAGTCGGGAAGTAATCTATAGGGTTTTCTTGATCAGAAAACCTTATCAAAAGCGGATCTTGGGTGCCGTTACCCTGTGTCGCTGATGAGTTTCCACCGATGTCATCACAACCGAACACGATGACGTGCCTGTCTTGATCGGAGACAAGAACCTGTTTAGCTATTGTAGGAACGCTGGTCTTTGTCCCTGACAGGGTAGAAAGCTCTATAGCCCTTGTGGAGAGGTTGTTCGATCTGTCCCAATAGAAGATGCCTCCGTCTCTTGGGTTGATAATTAAATCTTCGCCAAAGTTGTCATGCGACCAAAGCCTGATCTCATTTGTTGTTGTTAGACCATTAGGCTCTGCCGAACCCCATCCACCACGGCCCCATGTGCCTGCGCCCCAGCCAGTTCCCCCAACAACAGCGTCCAAGCCAACATTGATTTGATATGCCCCTACGGTGCTGCTTCCACCGTTGCCCGTATCAGAGCTATTGGCTGCTACTGATGCTGTTATCGTGAAAGTGTTAGCGTCTGTGACAGAAACAACCTGATACTCTTTGTTGAGAACATCAGCCGTTATCGCCCCACCAAGAGAAGCTGCTCCAGAAAATGTAACAAAATCATTCTCAAAGGCACCATGAGATGAGTCTGTTACAGTTATGGTTGTGCTACCGTTGCTTGCCGCAAAAGTAACATCTCCTGCTGAGGTCGTGTTTCTTATAGGGGTTACGTCGTTTAGAGACTGGCCCTCTTCGATGTAATATTTTAAGTGCGTTCCTATGCCCAAATAGTTAGATCCATCAAGAGCAATCCAGTTATGAAGCGCACGGGCAGAGCCTAGATATGTGGAGGATGCGTACTTCTCCCAGCCACCCATCTTTTCTGGGTAGCCCATCCTAAACCTAATTTTATCGCAGTCGCGCCACCCGCCCTCATTAGAATATGAGGTAACCTCTCTATTAACGCCGGGGTTAAACTGTAGCTTTGTAAGCGGCATTAGGTCTTTCTCCCACCGTAAAAGTCAGTGAGAGAAACAGCACCTGATGTCGGCACATCTCCATTTGCGGCTGTTTGAACGGAACGGTTGTTATATGCGCTTCCACCAAAATAAATCCCGCAACTTGCCCAACCTGCGGACGGCCACGACACAACCACACGCACCGTTTGACCGTTGGTGACAGAAAAACTACCCGTTGTAGACGCGGTGTTGTTGCCCGCAGTTAGCGTATATGTGGCAACCTGAGAGCCAGCAACATACCAAGTGTGAGTTGATGTTCTCGTGGCGTTCTGAATGTAGTAAGTGCCTCTATAGTGATATGTGCCTGTTCTGTCTACAGTCCACTGAATATCGCCAGTGCCGGTGTACCCGTTATCAGCCCATCTGTAGTGTTGATATATATAGTTTCCGCTATTTATAACAGGAGCAGTACCCCAATAACTGCCTCTGCCATCATACACAGAGCCAGACATACTCGCCGCCGTGACCGTTTCAGCTACGGTGCTTGGGACCAAGCTGCCGCCCCTGTAATACTCGTTCAGAGAGTGTGGCGCGGAGCCACCGTACTCCGAGGCCAGATTGGCGATTGAGATTGCGCCTGATGACTGTAGTGTCATGGTTTAAATCCCTGCAACAGCGGTGATGTCATCCTCTACGTCGAGTGCGCCTGCCGATGTCATTCGGACTTTCGTGTTACCAGAATACTTAAACAATAAATTGTTTGAACCATCGACTTCGATAGTCCAGTTTCCTAACGCCAACTCTCCATCAATGACCACATCGCCAGTACCGTTTGGAGACAATGTAAGGTTGCCATTTGTGTCTGTGGTCGAGATGGTGTTACCATCGACATTGATGTTATCAACGGTCAGCTTAGTCCCGACAGCTACGGCCCCAGTGCCATTCGGCGTGAGACTAATATTGCCATCCGCGCCATCAGCGATAGAAATAGTCCCAGAGTTTGTTCCGCTGTTTGTACTGAGGGTGAGATCACCCGTTCCATAAGTGGTTATGGTAGCGTTAGCATTGTTGTCACCAACTCGCACAGTATCTGTGTCAAGCTGCACATCTCCTGTGCCATTCGGTGTCAGTGCAATGTGTCCGTTTGATGTGGACACAATAGAGTTGCCGTTGACATCCAGATCACCACCCAACTGTGGAGTAGTGTCCTGCACTATGTCGGCAATGAAGCTGGCTTTTTGAACCTCTGCACCAGAACCAGCGCCATCAGCGAAGATCCACGCTGTCTCGCCGTTCAGAATAGATACATTGCCGCCGGAGCCTTGTGTGAAGGTGGCCGTTTGCCCTGACGCATTCTTAACGAGATAGAGTTTGTCCTGATCATTTGGGGTGATTGTTACGGTGTTCGTGCCGCTGGGTGATCCGCCAAGGACAAGAACTTTGTAGCCACCGTTGGACAGCGCCCCGTCTGTGGTGGTCAAGATAGTGGTTGTTCCGGTGAGTGAAAGAGCCAATACGCCGTTGATCGCTCTGTCTATGATGTCAAAGTTTGTGTTTGTTGTGTCTCCCCAAGTACCCGACTGCTCTCCCGTGCCGGGTTTCTCAAGACCTATATTGTCGGTGTATGTGGATGCCATTTACTTCACCATCTCTGTCCATGTTTCATTTGTACCACCATACGAAATTTCTGTCCATGTATCGCCCGTATGCGTTATCTCGGACCAACTATAGGTGTTGCTAGGATCTACTTGCTCCCACAAAAAAGCGCCATTCGCCGTCATTACAAAGATAGCCTGTATAGAAGCGCTAGAAACGCGAACAGCATTAGCAATGGTTGTCTGGTCAAACGCAAAATCCATCGTGGCGCTGTCGGTTCGTACTGCTATGCCAACTGTTGTCTGATCAAACTGTGTATTTATGTTGGCAAGCCCGTGGGCGATCAGAGTTGCTGTGCTGACTTGCGTAAAGTTAAACGACTGGCCCGAAATGCCGCTGGCTATAAAGTTGCCTGTAGTATCTTGGGTAAAGTTGGCGTCCAACGTAGCCACGCCAGAACCAATAAAAATGCCGTCAGTGCTTTGCGTGAAATCAGAAATAGAGCTTGCTGCCCCAGTCTGCACCCGTATTCCCGTTGCGGTTTGCGTAAAGTTGAAGGACTTTACGACATCTGCACTGGCGATCATTATCGCGTCAGTGTCTTGAGTAAAGTTCGCAGAAGCCTCAACGATAGCGGTGAGCAAACCGGCGGCGGCACTCACCTTGCTAAAGGTGCCGATCATACTGGAACCACCAAAAGACAGAATGCCCTGTGCGGCTATCGCCCTTTCAGATAGTGCCAGTTCGCCGAACATTATTGTGCGATTTCCATTGCCGTAATGGTTGAACGACTATCGTTTATACTTCCAAATCCAGCATTGTTATTTGCGTAGTTAACGTAAATTTCAGTTTGTTCTAACCGCCATTCAACATAGTAGGTCACTGCTGAAGTCGTAGCCGGTGAATCAAGATGACAGAAATTAGTATTAAACGGGTCCCAGTTTGTACTTGTACTATACCAACCTAACTGGGCTACATCGACGGCACTTCCACCAGACGGATTGCGGACCAAAATGGCTCTAATTGTATTTGTGTCACCAGCAATGCAGTCAATGTTTGTCTGTACTAGAATTTTGTTGGACGAAGAAGTGGGGGTAATCGACACGGCATACTGCCCACTAAGACCCGTTCTATCTGTCGTGCTGATGTGGTGACGTTGCGTAAACTCAACATTCTGAACCTGCAAAATGCAGCCAGCAGGTAAGTCGCTAGTTACAAGAGACAGTTTAGAAGATGGGACTGTAGTGCTTGTTCCCAGCAGGTTTGCAAGTTTACGAGCGTTACTCATCGCTTACTCCGGTTCCGTCGGCCACACCACATCATCAAGACTGCTGTAGCTTTTGGTTATGTCACGCAGCGCCTGACGATACGCCGTGCGCTCCGTACTCATGGTCAGATCCGAAGATGCCCACCAATCTGTCTCGGCGATACGGCGGTTCCGCTCGGCACGAAGCAGCTTCATTGGCTCGGCGGCATCAAGCTCGGCCTTCTTTGCAGATACCGTGGTCCACGATACGCCCCAGTTGTCGGGGTTGTCGGACTCAACAGCGGTGCCGTTCTCGTCCTCACCGATGATCCGGCGGAACATGACATTGAACTCGTCCTCTGTGGTTGGCTCACCACGCATCACCCACTGTTCGTCAGGGATGAGGGCTGTGATTGCGTCTGCTACTGTAGTCATTGTGCTATCTCCAAAATTGCGATGGACGACCCACCAGAGTTGCTGTCTTTGTTTATTGAGCCACCAGAGCCGGGATCATCATACTTGGCCTGTAATTTGTAAGTAATCTGGCTGGTTGTGTTCGGCGTGTCGTAGTGATTATAGGCCCATCCACCGTGACGGAAGTCGTCATTACGGCTTACCGTCCAAAAGTTGGCATTTGAAGTCCATAGGTAAGTGCTGCCGTCCCTCACACCTCTAGGAGTCAGGCGAGAGTTCGTGTTCGTGCCAACTTGAACGCCTTGAATTGTGTACATGATGAAAAGTTTTGAGGTTGAAAACTTTGGAGTAAAGTTCAGTGTGACAACATCCACATAACTATTATTCGTCGTAATGGTGATTGCAGTACTGTTTGACGCAAACTGCATTTGAACCACAGCACCAGCACTTGCCACATTTCCAGCGGAATCAATCGTCAGCGCGGTGTTCCCGTTAGTCGGGTCTTGGATTTCGGAGACTTTCAATATGCTGCTCATTGGGCAATCTCCGTTGCCTTAATGGTGTATCTTTGGGTGTTTGTATGAACACTACCTGTACCGCCCGAACCCGTACTCATTTTCATCGTGTAGGTTTGTGAAGAAGTTGACGAAGGACTATGAATACCTAACAATGCAACGGCTTCAGAATTAAGGGCAGACTGCCCCACTCCTGCACGAAATAGTTGATTTCCAGACGGGTCTTCTATGCTTACAGTAGCGTAAGCGTTACTTGAACCGACCGACACCTCTAATTGACCCATGTAGCCTTCTATATGAATGACACTGCTAGAAGACTTCGGTGTTATTGAAACGGATATAACATCAACATTGCTGGTTGAGTTTGCTGTGATTGTTGAAGTCGCCGTATTGGTAACAACCTGAACCACATGCCCCGGTATCTGCACCCCGTTGCCGCTGGTCTTCTCGTTGATGGTGTCTACGAATAGTGTACTCATGATTTATCCTATTAAACGAACATCCATCCACGTTTGAGCGTCTGCAAGATTTACTGAGGTTCCGTTAGCGTCACCAACCCTGATTTTGTAGTTAGTACCGGTGCTAAGAGATAGCATGCAGCTACCAACCGCTGTTGTAAAACCGGCCCCAGAATAACCCTGACTCAAAACTAACTTACTGCCCTGAATTGCAGTGTTAGAAGAGTTGGTAACCTGCCAGTATACATAATGCCTATCTGCATCTAGCCTCACGGCACCAGAAAAATTATATAGACCAGCCACGGGAACAGTGAATTGATACGTTGATGTATTCCAAGATATGCCTTGAGAAGACAACACGTTGTCATAAGGAACATCCGTTGTGCCTGATGTGTTAATAGATACCGTGCTTGACCTATTAACCATAACATACGGAATTTTTGGCAGGGTAACTTGACCGCTGCTGTTGACAAGGACACCATCCGTCGTGCTACCCGTCGCCCGTACCTTGTCTACATTTATTATCGAAGCCATACGCGCCTCACAGGATTGTCAGACTGCCACCGCTGGCAATCGTTATTGTTACGCCATCAGCAACCGTAAGTGGGCCGATGCCAAGGGCATTCTTTGTGGCGGCTATGGTCGTGTCCTCGCTGACCGTCTTGCCGTTGGTGCGGAACACCGCTGTGTCCACCGTGGTGTTTGTAGTCTGAAACTGCGGTGCCGTAATCTCACCAGCAAACGTGCCGCCGGACGCCTTCGATACTGTATCAGTAACCGTGAACGCACGAAAAGCGCGGATTACCAACTCATCACTAGTCGCGGCCCCGGTGCCGAGAGTGATTGTATCGCCGTTGCTTGCTGTGAAGTCTGAACTGTCCAGATGCACCCCGTTAAGGTAAACATCGACATCGTTACCACTAAAA
>MDTD01137925.1_pt1 | contig 11860 bp, 10 predicted proteins | sample 811221 | NCBI WGS metagenome assembly MDTD01 (sample SAMN05326646, study PRJNA326480) | marine metagenome | isolation source: seawater | place: Pacific Ocean: South West | collected 2011
ACTTCCTTGAACTCGGTGTTGTCGGTGGTTTCCGGGCCGGGGACCGAGCCAGCAGCTTCGAATTCGACACCCTTGTGGATGAGCATGCTGGCATCACCGCCGTCATCGACGATTTGCTGCGGGCCTTTGCCATCACCGAAGTTCAGTGCTTTTTCAGTGCACCACCAGTATTCTTCGAGCGTTTCACCCTTCCATGCGAAGACGGGGATACCAGCCGGGGCTTCCGGGGTGCCATTGGGACCGACCGCGATGGCGGCGGCAGCGTGATCCTGCGTGCTGAAAATGTTGCAGGAACACCAGCGGACATCAGCGCCGAGTGCGGTGAGGGTTTCGATGAGTACGCCGGTCTGGATGGTCATGTGCAGTGAACCCATGATGCGAAGACCTGCAAGGGGTTGGCTGGGGCCGAACTCTTCACGGCAAGCCATCAGGCCGGGCATTTCCTGCTCAGCGAGTTGCAGTTCCTTACGACCCCATTTGGCGAGCTTGGCGAACTCGGCGGGGTTGTCCATCTGGGCGACTTTGAATTCAAGTGTGGTGGTTGCAGTCATGTTGACTCCTAATGTTTAGCGGTTGTGTTTTCCGTTTTAAGTAACTGTTTTTGTAAGTCGAATCGCTCATCACCCCGGAAGATCACCCCGGAACATTGCCGGTTGCTAGAAACAAGGCCGGCCCCTTGGCGTCGGGTTCGGGGGGTAGTTCAAAAAGTCGTATGTCGGTCAATCCGGCAGCCTGCATCATCTTTTGAATCTGGACGGTCTGGTAACCCATGTTCTGCTGGCCCATCTTGCGTCGGAAGTCTTCCTGATCATGCAGGAGAATGTCGACGATGACCGCCTTGCCACCGGGTTTGAGAATGCGTTTGGTCTGGGCGATGACGTCCGCGGGTTGCGTGAGATAAGTCAAGACCAGTGTGAGCAATGCTGCATCACAGGATTGATCCTCAATGGGGATGGCATGCAGGTCACCGCGCTTAAGCTGAACATTGTCATAACCGGTGAGACGCTGCCTGGCGGCCTTGAGCATGGCCGGTGATTCGTCGATGCCGATAACCTGCGCCACCGTCTTGGCCAGGGAGGAGCAGATATGCCCGGTACCACAGCCAAGGTCCGCGACGGTCCAGTGCGATGGGAGCAGCGCGATTTGAGCCATGGACTCGAAGGTGTTGCCGTAGAGTTCGTGGCGGAGTTGATCCCAGTCGTTGGCGGAGTTGGCGAAAAAGGCCTGCGTGTCGGCATGCCGCGCCTGCAGTCGGGCTTTGAGTCGCAGTTCGTCCTGATGCAGTGCCGGCCAATCGTCGGTCTGTTCACGGGCCAGTAACCAAAGCTTGCGCATGGTCGGATCGAGTTCATCAAGTAACATGCGATAGAGGTTGTTGGTCCCCTGCCTTTGGGCGTGACACCAGTTCTGCGAACTGAGAATTTTCAGATGTCGGCTGACAGTGGATTGGGGCAACTGCATGATTTCGCAGAGATCCATCACGTTGAGTTCCTGCTGCTCAAGCAAACGCAACAGCCGGATGCGCGTGGCATCGGCGAGGCTGTCCATCCAGCCGAGCAAAGGCAGAGATTGTGTGGTGGTCTTGACCATATAACTATCCGTAAATCCGGATTAAATGATATTTCCAAGCACACCAATTGTCAATCATCAATTGTCCCTACCGGCTCATCCGACAAAGTTGCCTCTTTGGTCCAATCACGATAGATTGGTTTTTTCTGTGTTCCCTACGCAGACCGATGTTTCGCAATCTCTAGAAATTTGAGCAAATCATGGCAGATTTTAAACCAGTCGTCAGTGCTACCGTGGGTTTAGGCGGATATGGCCAAACCTATCTCAACTTCTTTAACAAGGATGTCGAAAACGGCACCAACGCCGCCAAACTGGCCTACGCGATGAGTTCGGATCTCTCGCGGCACCAGAAGGTCTGCGATGAACTGTCGGCCAAGGGCGTGAAGCTTTTCGAATCCTATGACGAACTTCTGAAGCAGGATGACCTCGAAGCCGTCTGGCTGCCGGTTCCGATTGACCTGCATCGCGAGTACACCGAAAAGGCATTGGCAGCAGGCAAAGCGGTGATGTGCGAAAAGCCCGTCGCCGGCTGCATTGATGACATTGATGCGATGATCGCTGCCCGCGACAAGTACAACCTGCCGGTCGCCATTGGCTATCAGGACGTGTACTGTGCGACCACCTTACCTCTGAAGCGTCGGATTCTCGATGGCGAATTTGGTGACATTGAAAACGTGACGCTTTACGCCTGCTGGCCGCGTGACAACCAATACTACGGCCGCGCCTCCTGGGCCGGTGCCTATCAGCGTAATGGTATCTGGGTCATGGACTCACCTGCCAACAATGCGCTGTCTCACTTCATCAACATCATGATGTTCCTGCTGGGTCCGGACCTCAACACCAGTGCAACCCCCGTGAAGGTCGAAGCCGAACTCTACCGTGCGAACGACATTGAAAACTTCGACACCATCAGCTGTCGCGTCACCCTTGAGTCCGGCGTCACCTGCCTGATCAACATGACCCATGCCTGCGAAGAAGCCTTCAACCCCTACACCGTTTTCAACGGCACCAAGGGCAAGCTCATTCGCACCGTCCACTACTACCAGACCGAAACCGACAAGGGCATCGTCCGTACCGAACGCAACACCGGTGATCACCCCGTCTGGGAACACATGGCTGAACGCTTCGGTAAGTTGGTCCGCGGCCAGGATGACGACCAGATCGGCCTTGCAACGCTGGAAACCTCGCGCGTCCCGGTCGCCATCGTCAACGCATGTTCCGAAGCATCCGAAGTTGCCAACATCCCCGCGGACATCATCCGCACCGTCAACCTCCCCGGGGAGAAGACCGTCAAGTGTATCCCCGGCATTGAGGACGCCTTCCGTCGCTCAGCAAACGAAGGCAAGCTCCTCAGCGAACTGGGCTGCTTCGACTGGACGCAAAAGCCCGGCACATTCAACATGGCCAATTACTTCCACTTTGCCGGCCCCAAGGGCGCAGCCATCACCCCGTGATCAACCGGCATCGGCTTAACCGCTGAGAACATCTAAAACATCAATAACCGCCTGTGATCCACAAAATCACAGGCGGTTTTGTTTTTTTGGGGGGGGTATCAAGGAAGCTTAAACGTGAAAAAAAAATCGAACATCGTCATTCCCGCGCAGGCGGGAATCCAGTGGCATACAGTTGACGCTTGCACAGATCACTGGACTCCCGCCTGCGCGACAGTGACGGATTTTGTTTCAGTTCATCGTACGATGACAAATGCACAGTGGAGATTCATAACCAACCCACACAAGCTGCCAGATGAGACGAAGTCGAATCTGACGGATCCAACGCCTCGAACACAAGGTTGCTTGACATTCCCACCAATCCTGATTCAATGCACATATGCCCCACCGATTTGTTCTGACCTGCACACTCCTCTTCATGACACTTCTCGCCGGTTGCCAAACCCAGCAGCATGTGATCCGTGATACATGGGGAGATTTCGAGCGATCCGTCAAAGGCGAACGCACGCAATACTCCGACCGTGAAACCGAACAATCCAAACGCATGGCAGGTCGCTTTGCTCAACGCGGCACCGTCGAAAACGAAAACCCCGGTGATCCGCTGCGCCCTGCATCACAGGAATTCTGGGCGATCCGACTGGCATCCTTTGCAGGACTCGATCAACAGAACCAGGCCCAACAACTCATCGAAGAACTCAATCGCATCAACGTCAACGATGTCTGGATGACAGACGAAGACGGCTACACCCACGTGAACCGTGGCAAGTTCAACGATCCAACCAAACCCGATGTCCAAAGCGCCCTGCGCCAATCACGCATGCTCAAAGTCGGTAACGACCGACCCTTCACCGCAGCAAGACTCGTCGCAGCAAGACCGGCCATGGAAGTCACCGCCTCGGACATGGACCTTAAACGCTATCGCGATCAGGGACTTTATTCACTACAGGTCGCAGTCTACGATGACACGGCAGGCCCCAACTATCAGCAACTGGCGGAACAGGCTGCAGCCAATCTCCGCCAGGATGGTGATCAGGCGTTTTTCTATCACGGCAAGTTTCGATCCATGATCACCGTCGGACTCTTTACCTACGATCAGGCGTGGCTCAAACGCATGAATGTCGGCGACACCTATTCGCAACAGGTGCTCAAGCTGCAGGAAAAATATCCGTTTAACCTGTTTAATGGACGCACCGTCATCGAAAAAGTCTCCGGCCAGAAAGTCCGCGAACAACCCTCATTTCTCGTGCAGGTAAGGTGAGGCATAACTTGATCACGAATAATGCCACTTGCACTGTGAATCGCCAGATAAAATTGTTTCGTCATTCCCGCGCAGGCGGGAATCCAGTGGCATACTGTTGACGCTTGCAAATTCCACTGGACTCCCGCCTGCGCGGGAGTGACGAATGATGGCGATTCTTGATTTAGATTGCTGCAGTGTCGTTCGTCGTGATGTAACAACTGACATCAATTCACGCAAGATGCATGCAGGTCGACCGCGGTTTACTTCGTCACGACATCAGCCATGACGCCGTTGCCGTGAATGGTGAGTTTTTCGACCGAGACGGTCAGCTTGTCGTTGATGCTGTGGGGAAATTTGAGGTCTACTTTTTCGCCTTGTTTCAGTCGCGTGACGAACCGTTTGAAATCTTTGTCGTTGAGCAGTTTGGTGGTCCAGGTCGCAGGCAATGAGCCGGTGCGCAGTTGGACCAGATGCACCAGTGCTTTGCCCGGTTCGGTGATGGTGATGTTAAACACACAGGAGACCACGGCATCGAGTTGGCCTTTTTTGAACCGGAATGCAGCAACGATGTGGCCACCTTCAGTGTGCATCATCACATCGCTGATCTCCGATGGGAGCTTGATATTCTGGTTGGCAGCCCAACTCTCCAGGCGACGTCCAAGCCAGGCATTGATCTGATGCGTGGTGAGATTGATCTGCTGACGAAGCACGCCGTCTTTATCTTCCAGGACACGGCTGACACCTTCCCGCGCCGTCGTGGATTGAACCTGACCTTCCGAGAGATTCGAATAGCCGGGCATTTTGGTCAGCAGGTTCAGGACGACATTTTCCGTCTCCCACGCCAACTGGTCGACATCCTGCGGGTCGGTTTGATCCAGGTACTTTTGGTTCTCGGCCCAATACTTCGGTAGCTTTTGGAATTGGTAATAGGCAAGTCCCAGCCCAGCGGTCACCAAGGCAGTGAGTATCACAAGGCCATAAGCAACAAAGCGACGCACGCGCTTCTGACGATTGCGTTTGGTGTCCATATCCGAACCCGCCCCAATTATCGCACCATGGCATTGGCGGCTTTGGCCAACTGCTGATGCAGAATTTCGTGATCAGAGACTGCATGAAGTGATGCCAACAGCGCATCGACTCGTTTTACAGTATCGTCCTTTGGCTCAATGGTCTTCAGTGCCTGATCTCCCAGTTTTTCCAGGACATCCAAAAACCAATCCCCCGGTGTCGGCCATGGACTCTCGGCAATATCGGACCACTGGCCCGGCTCGAGTGTCTTGTGTTGCCAATCCGCAGGGGGAGCGGGATAGGTGATGGTGAGAATCGGCTGGACGGCACTGTGCACCGTCCATTGAGATTTGGTGACGCTGGCAGCAAGCACCAGCAGGTGACGCGGGTTTTTGCGGATATTCTGCATCAATCGCAAAGCGTTGGCAGCCGCATCCTTGCCAGTGAAAACCACACAGCCACTATCAAGTTCAAGTAACTCTGTAAGCGCCTCAGCCCCCAGGTGATCCGTCCCCAGAACGACATGCCCCTCCGCAGCGATCATCCGACGTTGGCGCCGGCATTCCTGCAAAGGCAACGTGATCCGTGCAAGGTATGCCCAGAGTTCACGCTCGCGAGCCTGCTTGATCGCCTGTTCGCAAAGCTTCTCCGCTTGGAGATACTGCATTTTGACCAGCAGCAGGCTGGCCTGATCCATGAGTTGGTCAAGGTCTTGTGTTGACATAGCGGTATTGTACGACATTGAACCAATGATGAAAAAAATGCGTCGCTCAGGCGAGCCGCGTTGTGTCAACACGGGATGGAACGCAACTCAAAATCTTAAGGCAATGCAAACAATTCATCTCCACCCTCCGTCACTCCCGCGCAGGCGGGAATAACGAAATCAGAGACGCAATGGAGATTAATGATTTGAACTGCTCAAGTTTGCCATTTCATCAAACAGCGCTGTAACCCAAAGACAACCGCCGCATCACGCGGCGGCTTGCCTGAAAAGCTGATCTCAACTTCACGCTGTTTTACCCGACAAACTCAGCGTAAATCGCCTTGATGGCATTTTCAAAGTCATCTCCTTCGACACCAATGATGATGTTCATTTCGCTGGAGCCCTGGTCGATCATACGCACGTTGACCTTGGCTTTACCCAGTGCACCAAAGAGGCGACCGCTGATGCCCACGATGTGATTCATGCCACGACCGACGGTGGCGATCAAGGCCATGTTTTCGTAGACCGAAACGCTGTCGGGCTTGCAGACATGCTTGATGTCTTTGAGCACGTCATCGAGCTTGCCTTCGAGCTGGCTGTTGGCGATGACGACACTTGTGGTGTCGATGCCTGAGGGCATGTGTTCGAAACTGATCTGGTTTTCTTCGAGCACTTCCAGAAGTTTGCGACCAAAACCGACTTCCGAGTTCATCAGGGCTTTTTCGACATAGATGACGGTGAAGTCTTTGCGGCCTGCAATACCGGTGATGCTTTCGAGTTTCCCGCTGGTGTCACTATCGGAGATGATCATCGTGCCCGCATCATCCGGCGCGTTGGTGTTGCGGATGTTGATGGGGATACCGGCCTTGCGGACGGGGAAGATGGCTTCCTCATGCATCACCGAAGCGCCCATGTAGGCCAATTCACGCAGTTCCTTGTAGGTGATGGTGGCAATGGTCATGGGGTTATCCACGATGCGCGGATCGGTCTTGAGCAGACCTGAAACGTCGGTCCAGTTTTCATAGACATCGGCGCCAGCGGCACGGGCGACGATCGCGCCGGTGATGTCTGAACCACCACGTGAAAACGTCTTGATCGTGCCATCGGGCATCGCGCCAAAGAAACCGGGGACCACCGCGTTGCCCACTTCAGCCAGCTTCTTGCTCAGCACGTCCTGGGTCTTTTCCGAATCGAACTTGCCTTTTTTGTCAAAGAAAATCACCTGGGCAGGATCAACAAAAGCAAAGCCCAATGCGGCAGCCACAATCGGGCCGTTGAGAAACTCACCGCGACTGGCAGCATAGTCTGCTGAAGCACCAGCAGCGATATCCGCTTTGACCTTTTCAAGGTGATCGGTCATGTCCAGATCAAGACCCAACTCAGCAACAATGCCTTTGTACCGATTGCAGATCAGTTCAAAAACATCGTCGAACGAAATGCCCTGCTGAGCGTGTGCGTGACAGAGATACAGCAGATCGGTGATCTTCTGGTCTTCCTTGTTACGTTTGCCCGGGGCAGAGGGGACGACGAATTGACGGTCGCTGTCAGCCTTGACGATGTCAACGGCTTTTGCGATCTGGCTGGCATCAGCCAACGAGGAACCACCGAACTTACAGACTTTGATACCCATAACAGGTTTCCTTCTCATTTTGTGCGAAATTGCGGGTAGAGAAACTACTTTACAGGCTCAGGGGCATGCGATGCAAACGAGTCGGTTGTCGGGAGATGGTGAGGAGAACTGCTGGGATGGATTGAACTTGTTTGTGTATTCGGTCTCTGATTTTTACCACGAAGGCACGAAGAGCACGAAGGACACGAAGTTTCCAAGACAGTTCAAGACATTTTTTTACCGCAAAGACGCAGAGCACTCAGAGGTAAGAGAGTTAAAAAAGATGAATGAAATGATTCCAAGGCAACCCGTGACTCAGGAGAGTCACGGCTTTGTTAATCAATTAAATTCTTCTCTGCGAAACTCTGAGACCTCTGCGTCTCTTCGGTAAAAAAATGTCTTGAATCTGCTTTGTCCTTGGTGGTTAAAACAAAGCTCAATCAACCGGGCGCTTGATCAGTTGCAGATCCCATGCCACCGCGATGAGCACCGGCACCCAGGTGACGACCCAGACCCAGATCGGGACCTGCCACGCTGACTGATGTCCGAGCACTTCGTAACTCACCACAATCGTCAGGGACAGTACCCATAGCCCCATCGATGAACACAGCGGGAAGAAGGCCAATGCCCACAGCAGGTACCACGGGTAGACCGTGCTCGAACACAGCAGTGATGCGAAAAGGTAAATGCAGGATGTCTCGATGAGCGTACAGCGTTTGCGCATGGTGGTGATGAGGATGTACATCAGGAATCCACCTGCGATCCAGCGTGCCTGCCGAGCATCGGGGGTGATTTGCATGGTGATGCCGTGAATCAGACTGTTGAATTGCCAACCTTCGACGAAGGCTGAGCCGGTCTCCATCAAGCGTGTGATCCCACCGGGCATGTTCACAAATGGCAAGTACAACGCCCCCCCTGCCAGGACTGCGCCGAATGTCGCGTGAACCAAAGCTGCCTTGGAACACATGACCTTTCGATCCGGGCTGCAGGCAACAGGTGTCCGAAACAACTCCCAGACCAAAGGCAGAATCAGCGGGAAAACGATCGGCTTGACCGCAACGGACATCGCAAAACAGACGCCTGCAAAGAACATGTCAAGTCGCCTGCCTCGACGCATCACAAAACAGATGCAGGCCAGGAGCATGGCAATGCCGATGACATCCTGATGCCCCGTCGCTGCCACCTCGCTGATCACCAACGGATGCCATGCATAGCAGAGTGACCACCAGACACTGCGTTTGAGTCGAACCAGTTCCATGATGATCAGCGCGATGACCGCCAGATCAAAAAGCACAAAGCCAAGCCGGAAGGTGACGTCACCCAGTTGGTCGAACTGACTCATTGCTAACGCTGCAAAGACCCACTGACTGGTGGGTTGGTAGATGGTGACCAGATCAGGATGATTGATCTGCTGCGTGACCTGGTTTTGCACCGCCAATTCAGCTGGCGCAACGCGGTAGGGATTGTCCCCACTTGCCAGCGTCTGCCCATCATGAATGTACCGCCAGATGTCATCGGAGAGTTGGGGCGATGCAGCAAAGACGGTAAACAGCCGGAGAATGACGGCGACAGCAAAGATCAGGATCACATTCTGCTTGACGGTGGGCATCACCATCCGTTTGGACAGCGTCACCACCAGCAGCGTCAGACTCCCCCATGCAACCAGGTATCCGGGGAAGTAAAACCGCAGCAGAGATGCAAGATTCCCTGCTGAGTCGGGGCGCGTGATGAGCAGCATCGGCAGGAGGATCACAAACAATGTACAACACACCGCAGCCAACATCACCGCAAAGGCAATCGGCTGACGACGCTGAAATAAGAGCATGCGCATGAACATGAGACAGATTGTACGGTCAGCGGCACGCAGTGTCGCAGCTATTGTCGATTAACTTGCAGGACATCGCGGAACTGCCTGACCAACTCATCTTTGACCTGCTGCATACTCGGGCATGATTCGCCGAGGCATTGCTTTAAACTCGTCACCGACCGATCCGCGATGCCGCATGGGACGATGCAGTCAAAATGGCTCATGTCCGGGTCGATGTTCAATGCCAGACCGTGAAGGCTGATCCCGCGTTTGACGCGGACACCCATCGCGCAGATTTTCTCCGTCTCTTGACCTTGTACCCGCTGCACCCAGACACCGGTCTTGCCCGACTCACGGTTGCCGGTGATGTTGAAGGCGGCCAACGTCCGGATAACCACTTCCTCGAGCAGTCGCATGTAGGAACTGACGGTGAGGCCGAAGGGTTTGAAACGAACGATGGGGTAGGCGACAAGTTGTCCCGGGCCGTGATAGGTGATGTCACCGCCACGGTTGGTTGGCTGCACATCAATGCCCAACTGAGTCAATTTTTCATGATCCGCCAGCAGGTGTCCGGGCACGGATTTACGATGGCTCAGCGTGATCACAGGCGTGTGTTCAACCAATAAAATCTCGCCAAACCCTTGTGAATTCAGGAGATTCTCGTGCGTCTGACATTGCACCTGCCAGGCGTCGTTATAGGGCATGCATCCCAGGTCGGTCACTTGAATTGATTGATTTTCCAACAGCAGTATCCCTTGAAGTGGCAAGCTTTGGCGTATTTCCTATCATATCTGCTGGTTAGCGATTGATGAGGACCGTTACGCATTGGCACATATTCATCCCACCAGCATCGTCGACGAACAAGCCCGGTTGGCTCCCGACGTCGAAGTCGGCCCGTTCTGCATCATCCAGGGTAATGTCACCCTGGGCGCCGGTTGCCGACTTGTCAGCCATGTTCATCTCAAAGGCCCCATGGTGGTCGGTGAGAACAATCTTTTCTACCCGCAGGTCTGCATGGGCTTTAGCCCCCAGTCTCGACGGGAAGATCCGGCTGCGGTCAAAGCAGGCGTCAAGATTGGCAACGATAATCTCTTCCGCGAAGGCGTGACCATTCATCGCGCCTCGGCAGAGATCCCCACCACTGTGGGTAACGATAACTACCTCATGGCGTTTTCGCATCTTGGCCATGACGTGATTGTCGGTAATCAATGCACGATTGCCAACGCAGCCCTGATTGCAGGCCATGTCGTCATTGATGACAAAGTCAACATCGGTGGCACCGGCGCGGTGCATCAGTTCTGTCGCGTCGGCCGCATGTCCATGATCTCAGGCACCATGGGCATCACCCGTGACCTGCCCCCGTTCATCATGGTCCATCAGCCCATCGGCCAGGTCTCGCTGAATCTCATTGGTCTGCGTCGTAACGGGTACAGCCAGCACATCTCGGCCATCAAACGTGCTTTTCGGATTCTTTTCCGGGAACGTCATACCAACCCCGTTGCCGTCAAGCTCATCCGCGAACAATGCGGTGACGATCCGCTGGCCATGGAGATCGCCGACTTCGTCGATCAATCCCAACGCGGCATCGTACCCTCAGCACTCAAACATGTGAAGTTTGAAGACAACGATTCGGATTAATCACATACAAAAGCCGCGACCCTCCCGGGTCACGGGTATATACGCTTATTTGTGTTTAAGGCAACCCGTGCCGCAGGAGCGACACGGCTTTAAGAGTCACGACATGAACGTGTTCAATTAACTGATAATCAACTGGCCAGTGACAGCTTGGGGCTATCACCAGTGTCCTGCCCATCCCCGGATCCGCTGTCGTCCATGTCATCTGAACTCAGACGTGTATTGTTGAGTTGAAGCATGCGGCAGACCTGATAGGCACGCCAGATTTGTCGAGGGTACTGCGTGACCGGTGTGAGTCGATTCAGTTCGTAAACCAGTAACCAGTTGCTGCCACCTTCGGTCCAGACGATTTCATTGCGTGTGAAGTAACTGACCGCTTTGGGGTTGAACTGTAAACCGGTGCCGAACTCATTGAGTCCCATCAGACGGTGTTTGGCAGCGAATGCTTTTTGTGCTTTTTCGTTCTTGCCCACGGTGATGGGTTTGACGCCGTCCCAGTATTTGAGCGGGTTGGATCGCGACTTGTCACGCGGATTGGTGGCAAAGCGGCAGATACCGGTGCGTCTGAGTTCAAACGCGTAAACGGTCTGACAGAACCGGCGACCTTCCGCCATGAACTCGTAATCGAAGATGTGCATTTCGACATCGCGGTAATGCCCTGCCACGATGTTGGACATCTTCCGATCCGTGCCGGTCATCATCAGCGGATAGTTGTTGTTGAGTTTGCGGGGCAGGCGGATGGACTCGGGAGAATACTCCATGTCCAACTGCTTGGCCATTTTGGTCAATCGACGGGGACGCGCCCACCGACTGGCACGCCAAACAAAAAACACGCCGA
>MDTD01158600.1_pt1 | contig 11860 bp, 16 predicted proteins | sample 811221 | NCBI WGS metagenome assembly MDTD01 (sample SAMN05326646, study PRJNA326480) | marine metagenome | isolation source: seawater | place: Pacific Ocean: South West | collected 2011
ATATAACCATTACGCCAGTTTTAACTTTATCAATTAAATAGTTATATTGAGTTATATATTTTATATTTCTTCTTTTACTCATCTTCTACCTCCAGTTGTATTAGTGTTTTATTTCCTCCTCTTAACATACTTTTAAAGATATGTCAAGTCTTTTTTTACGTTAGTTTTTATCCTCCTTTGTATGCTAATAAGACTTATTTTTTGCTTATTGCTGGTTATGTTTGTACTCTTTTTAAGTGTTTGATGTTATGTAAAAAACTAACAAAAAATCATTCTTACACTTAAAAATTCTTAAAACTTCTTATGTGTTCTTATGTCCTAACTTAGTCAATCTTAAACTATATCCTAACTCTAAAGCCGTTTGATTTGTCGCAGGTTTGAAAAATCGACTTTCAAAATTAATATTATTTTTCAAATCTTGTTCTCGTTTTAGTTGTGCCATTAATTTGCTTTGCTTTACAAATTGTTTTTGTTTCCAAGTTCTCATTTTATGCAACCTCCAGTTGTATATGCTTTGATACTTCAACATAGCATAAAACCAAAAATAAGCAAGTGCTAAGATTGCATAGCAGGTATTCCGAAAATGCATAGGTACACCCTGCCCACGCTTAAAAAATTCTTAGGAAATCTGCAAAGATAGCCTGATTTTTTTGGGCTGTTAAATAGATTAATTGTTGGCTTGTTTGCTTGTTATCTTGATGAATTGATTGAGGTATTTAAGATATCTTATAGAGACTAAATAAATCTCCTGAGAGTTGTAAACTTGTAGGTTGTATATCTTTTGAGATTCTTCAAAGATTCTTCAAAGGTATAAAAAGATATTTGCAACCTCAAAGAGAAGAGAACAAAAGGGGTACATATGTGCCAGTGGGGGTGGTGGGGGTATAGTATATACTGCCTGTACAAAATTAGGCAGAATCTTGTGTAAACTAGGTAGGGTCGCCCAGCTTGATAGATACGGAGGGGGTTGTTATATTGCTGGACTGCCCCAGTGAAGATTATTTAGAATCTATATAGATGTTTCACCCCCTGGAGGGCTTCAATATAGATTATACACCCACTTCATGCATCTGTCAACTGAACAAAAAAATAAAGTTGTTGTCAACTAGATTTATAAATGCTATAATACAGATATGAATAATAGTTTATTGCCACCTGAAAAGAAACGACAGCTAACAGAACAACAACAAAAGTTCTTGGATGCTCTTGCAGGAGAATCAAAGGGAAATATCAAACACGCCCTAGCTATTGCAGGATATGCAGAAACTTCACAATCCAATATAATAAGCTCACTCAAAGATGAGATAGTTGAGGTCGCCACAAAGATACTCGCTAAATCAGCTCCAATGGCTTCTCAGAAGCTTGTAGAGATACTTATGAGTGATGACCCTATACCACAAGTAAATGCTAAACTACAAGCAGCTCAGACGTTGCTAGATAGAGTTGGTGTTGCTAAGAAAGATAAGTTAGATGTTACACATAGCATACAATCAGGAATATTTATTTTACCTGATAAAGATAAGATTATAGATGTAACAGCAGAAGAGGCAGATATAGATGATGAAAAGAAGTAGTTCAACAATACCATTTGGTTATAAGTTGAAAGAAGATAATACATTAGAACCTATTGATAAAGAACTATCGGTTTTAAAAGAAATGAAAGATGGTGTAAAAGCTGGTGCGTTTTCGTTAAGAGGTGCAGTAGAAATTTTGGAATCCCAAACAGGTCGCAAGTTATCTGCAATGGGTCTCAAGAAAATTATTGATAAAGATAAATCAAAAGAAACACCTACAACAGGAATACTAGGAAAGGATAAATAATGGAACCAATATTTTATGTGTTTATTATGTTATGGTTAATGGGAGTTAGTGGTTAATGGAAGACCTAGCTCAATACGCAGTACAACCCTTTATACCTTGGAATACAATCATAGCTTTTATAGTTATGTGTGTTGTTTTCTATATAGGTTTGGACAATGGTGATGACAGATAAACCTAAAAGACAATACTTCTTTTCTCAAGAGCAGAAGACTAAGATGGCTGCAAGAAAAGCTATCAGAGAAAAAGAAAGAGAACTAAAGAAGATTGCTAAGAAATTAGATAATACAAAACAAAGATTAAAACATAAGAAAGAAGCACTTGGTGCAGTTGACCAAGCAATAAACCCAAATGAAAAAAGTAAAACAGGCAGCGTGGTGGAGAAAGGGAAGTTGGATAAGCTTCCTAAGAAAGTTAAAGAACTACTCGAAAAAGAAAAAGACAGGATAGTATTTAAACCTAATGATGGTCCACAAACAGAATTTTTAGCAGCATCAGAACAAGATGTATTATATGGAGGTTCTGCTGGTGGTGGTAAATCATATGCTATGTTAGTTGACCCACTAAGATACATGCATATCAAAGAACATAGAGCTTTGTTATTAAGAAAATCTATGCCTGAGTTAAGAGAGCTTATAGATAAATCTAGAGAGTTATATCCTAAAGCTTTTGCTGGTGCTAAGTTTAGAGAAGTGGAAAAGATATGGAGGTTTCCATCAGGAGCTTCATTAGAGTTTGGTTATCTTGATAGAGATGCTGATGTATATAGATACCAAGGACAATCATATACATGGATAGGTATTGATGAATTAACACAATATCCAACAGAGTTTCCATTACAGTATTTACAATCTAGATTAAGAACTACAAATCCTGCAATTAATTGTTACATAAGATGTACAGCTAACCCAGGTGGTGTTGGAGGACATTGGGTAAAGAAAAGATATTTAGACCCTAGTCCACCTAATGAATCTTTTGTTGGTGAAGATAAGATAACAAGAAAATTTATACCAGCTAGATTAGAAGATAATCCATATCTAGCAGAAGATGGTAAGTATGAACAGATGTTAGAATCATTACCTGCTGTTCAAAGAAAACAATTATTAGAAGGTAATTGGGATGTTGCTGAAGGAGCAGCGTTTGTTGAGTTTGATTATGATACTCATTGTATTGACCCATACACATTACCTAAACATTGGGATAGAGTAAAAGGAATTGACTATGGTTACGCAGCAGAGTCTGCAGTAATATGGGCAGCAATAGACCCACAAGATGAAACATTAATTATTTATAGAGAGTTATATCAAAAAGGTTTAACTGGAGAAGACTTAGCTAAAAGAATTTATGAGTTTGAAAAAGAAGATAGACTATCAGTTCGTGGTGTTTTAGATTGGGCAGCATGGAATAGAACTGGACAAACAGGACCAAGTGTTGGAGAAGTATTATCTAAAGCTGGTCATAAACTTAGAAGAGCTGATAAAAATAGAATACAAGGTAAAATACAAATACACGAAAGATTAAAATTAAATGCTAAAGGCAGACCTAAATTACAGATATTTAAAAACTGTCCTAATTTAATTAGAGAGATTCAATCTATACCTTTAGACCCTAACAAGCCTGAAGATGTAGATACGAAAGCATCAGACCACGCATATGATGCATTAAGATACTTGATTATGTCAAGACCAAGAACACAATCGGTTTGGGAGGATATGTCTAACAAAAAGAAATGGACACCTTCAGACCCAATATTTGGATATTAAAATGAGAGAAGCAATAAAAGAAGCATTAATAAAACACGCAGAAGGTCATATTGCAAAACATAAAACTAATGTAGAAGTATATCTAAAACAACCAGTAGGTATTGGTGAACACTCTGATATATTAGAATCTATCGAAAAAGAATTAGCTATGATTGCTCAGTATGATGATGAGATAGAAGTATTAAATAAATATTTTTAATGCCTATCTATACGTTTAAAAATAAAAAGACTAACGAAGTCTATGATAAAATTATGACATATGATGAATTACAATCATATGTTAAAGACAAAGATATCGAACAGATATTTAAAATTAACATAACTCGCTATTCTGATAACGGAGGCTACAAAGACCAATTTACTGATTGGGCAGCTAGTTCAAAGATAGACGGAAAAGGAGATTTTAACCCACAAGGTAAGGCAAAAACTGATGACGATAAGAGGAACGAAGAGAAAAATTTTAAAGATAAAAACTAAAAGAGGTGATAAGAACCAAATATCTAATTATCCTTTAGTTCAAATTAAATGGTATGACATAATGAGTGAATCTCTTTGGATTTCTATAGAGGATGCAAAAAAGATGAAGCTTCCCACTTGTACTACAAAAGGACACTTATTAAGCCAAACTAAAGGTGTTACTAGAGTGTTTGGAGATTATGCTGAAGATGATAATGGTGATATTGAAGAGTTAGGTAATACTACTATCATACCTACTTCTGTTATAGTTGATATTAAAAAGATAGTTGACAAACCTTAATAAAAATTGTATTATTATAGGTATTACGACAAAATTAAAGATGTAAAGGTTTATTATGGCTACATATGATTCTTATTCACAAAACCCTATGGAAGGGTCTGATGTTAAAGAAGAAGAACAACTTTCAGCATTAGTTGCTCATGTTAAAACTAAATTTTCTCAAGCTGAACAAACTAGAGAAGATGATGAAGATAGATGGCTTCAAGCATTTCATAATTATCGAGGAAGATATTTTAAGAACGTAGCTTTTAGAGACCATGAAAAATCAAGAGTCTTTGTTAAAGTTACAAAGACAAAAGTGTTAGCAGCTTATGGACAACTTATAGATGTTTTATTTGGTGCTAATAAATTTCCATTAACTATTCAAGAAACAAGAGTACCTGAAGGTGTAGCTGAATATGCTCATCTTAATCCATTAAAAGAACAAACAGGTATTAATCAAAATGTTCCAAACATAGAAGGTAATCCTGATTTTATGCCAGGTGAAGAAATGCAACCTTCATCTCCTAGTTCAGTATTAGGTTTTCCTGGTGATGGAAGAGATTTACCAAAGGGTGCAACATTTGAATCTTTAAGTGATAATTTTTTAGGTAGCTTAGAAGATAAATATGAAGAAGCAAATTTATCAGAAGGACCTGCTCCTACACCTGAGATGCCTCAAATTAAACCTGCACAAATAGCAGCACGACAATTAGAAAAATTAATTCACGACCAAATAGAAGAATCAAATGGAAGTATTGAATTACGAAATGCAATATTTGAATCTTGTTTATTAGGTACAGGAATTTTAAAAGGACCTTTTACATTTAATAAAACTTTACATAAATATGGTTCAACAGGAAATGGTTCTGCAAGAGAATACAAACCTGAATTTGTAAAAGTACCTAGAGTAGAATTTGTTTCAGTATGGGATTTTTACCCTGACCCAAATGCTAGAAACATGGATGAAGCTGAATATGTTATTCAAAGACATAGATTAAATAAATCTCAAGTTTTAGATTTAGCTAATAGACCATTCTTTAACAGAGAACAAATTTTAGAATGTGTAAGAATGGGAGCTAAGTATAATAAAAAATCTTGGGAAACAGATATTGATTTAGAAAAATCTCAATATGCAGATATAGAAAATTATAGATTTGAAGTATTAGAATATTGGGGAACAGTAGATGCATTTACTGCAAGAGAAGAAGGATTACAAATTGATGAAGACATTGATGATTCAGCAGAAGTTCAAGTTAATGTTTGGACAATAAGAGATAAAGTAATTAGAATTGTAGAAAATCCATTTAAACCTTTTAGAACTCCTTATCAAGCTTTTGTATATGAAAAAAATCCATATACATTTTTTGGTATTGGTGTTCCTGAAAATATGGATGATGCACAACAAATTATGAATGGTCATGCAAGAATGGCTATTGATAATTTAGCATTAGCTGGTAATTTAGTATTTGATGTAGATGAATCAGCTTTAGCATCTAATCAAACTATGGAAGTATTTCCTGGTAAAATATTTAAAAGACAATCAGGTGTACCTGGACAATCAATTTATGGATTGAAGTTTCCAAATACTGCAGTAGAAAATATGCAGATGTTTGATAAGTTTAGACAACTTGCAGATGAATCAACAGGTTTACCATCTTATTCACATGGACAAACTGGTGTTCAAAGTATGACTAGAACAGCATCAGGTATGTCAATGTTAATGGGAGCAGCATCATTAAATATTAAAACAGTAATTAAAAATATTGATGACCAATTAATCAAACCTTTAGGTGAAGCAATGTTCCAATGGAATATGCAATTCTATGAAGGTGAATTACCAATACAAGGTGATTTAGAAATTAAAGCAACAGGTTCTTCTAGTTTAATGAAGAAAGAAGTTAGAAGTCAAAGACTAACTATGTTCTTACAAACAGTACAGAATCCTGCTATTGCACCATTCGTTAGAATGTCAGAGGTTATAAAAGAGTTAGCATACTCATTAGATTTAGACCCTGCAGAAATAATGAATACAAAAGATGAAGCACAAATTTACGCAAAAATAATAGGACAACAAAATGTTAACCAAAGAACTAGCCCTCAAGCTCCTATCCCTGGTGAACTCGGACCAATGGAAGGTAATGGAGGAATACCTGCAGAAAATGCAGGACCAAACAACCCAGGAAATGGCGAAAGCCCAATCGGACCAGGTAATACACCAATGCCAGGGGAGATGGAATTTACTGGACAAGTTGAAGAACCTACCCAATAACGTAAGAGATATAGCTAAAATAAATTAGTGTTGACATATTAGTTTATTCTTTCTATAATTACATAACAGGAGTAAATAATGAGTGAAGAAAATATTTATATACAAAAAAAGAATAAATGGATTACTAAAAAAAATAGTAATATAAAAGAAGATACTTCACCTACAAGTAATTGGATTACTATAAAAGAAACTCCTAAAGAATGGATTACAAGAAAAGAAGATGATGATACATCTTCTACTACTGAGTGGATTACTAAAAAGAAAAAACCAGAAATGTCTAAAGGTGGAATTATGAGTATGAAAAAAATTAAAGCAAAGAAAATGGCTACAGGTGGACTTATGTCTATGCCTCCTTTTATTAAAAAAGAGGAAGATAAAAAAGATATGGGTATTACACCTTATGATGTAAGCACTCCAAGAAGTGCTAGAAAAGGAATGCCATCAAGAATGATGTCTCCTTCAAGAACTAGATTTAATAAAGGTGATGTAGCAGATAAATCTTTTCCTGATTTAAATAAAGATGGTGAAGTTACTTTTGCAGATGTATTAAAAGGCAGAGGAGTTAAGATGGCTGCTGATGGTGGTCTAATGGAAAGAAAGAAATATAATAAAGGTTTAAGCGTAAGTAAAGATGATATGAATGATGTCTTAGAACCTGAAGCTTTTGAAGAATTTGAGATTGAAGATTTAAAACCAAAACCTAAAATGTCAGATAATAAAAGTGTTAAAGATTTAATTATAAATAAACAGATTGAAAAGTTAGAAGCAATGGAAGAAGTTGTTGTTGACCCTGCTGAAAAACAAAAAATTGAAAATCAAATAGAACAATTAAAAAATAAATTAACTCCAGTTAAAGCTGCTATAGGTGGTATGATAGGAATTGAAAAAGGTAAATATGACCAAAGACCTGACTATCAAGCTTATGCAGAAGGTGACATGGTAGAAGAAATGCCAATGAATATGGAAGAGTCTATGTTAGAAAAACCAGTTGGTATGGATGAAGACATGGACAATGAAGATATTACAGATGAAGATTTAGAAGGAATGGATGCTATCATAGATACATCTGCTTTATCAGATGAAGAAGAAACTGTATTAGATGAAGCAGTTGAAATGCATCCTGAATTAGAAGCTATCATTCCTAAATTAGTCGCAACAGAATTTACTGATGATGGAGAAGTAGAAGGACCAGGTACAGGAACTTCAGACTCTATCCCAGCATTATTATCAGATGGTGAGTTTGTATTTACAGCGAAAGCAGTAAAACATCTTGGTGTTGATAAATTAAGAAAGATGATGAAAGACGCAGAAGAGTCTTATGATGCTGGTGTTCAAATGCAAGACGAACAACAAGAAACAGTATAACAGAATTTGGAGAGATAAGGAACTCTCTAGATAGACAAGCTACCTTCTAGAAATAGAAGCCCTTGTAGCTTCGTTTCAAATAATAAATCCAACTTAGCTACCTTCGTAAAGTTAAGAAGCCCTAAAGGAGGACATATGACAAAGAAAAACGAAGAAGGACAACAAGAAGCCCAAGCAAATCCATACAACATGAGAAAGGCTTGGCATACTGAAAAAGTAATGCCGACAGAACTTAAACATGCTGATAGTGGGTTGTTTGTGCCAAACCCTGAAAGTAAAAAAGATGAATCAGAAGCTACTGCTAGAAATAGCAACCCTAATGATTCTACCGAAAGTACTTCAGCCACTACGGATAAGGTTCAAGATTCTGCATTAAATGTAGAAGCTAATCCTTATAAGAAGGTCGATTATAAAAAGAGATATGATGACCTAAAACGATATTATGACAGAAGTCTTAATGAGTGGAAAAAAAGTGAGGAAGACCTTAAAACACAATTAAGGGATAACCGACCTAAATATACTCCACCAAAATCTAAAGAAGAGTTAGACTCTTTTAAGAAAGACTACCCTGACATATATGGAGTTGTAGAAACAGTATCTCACTTGCAATCTCAAAATGAGATAAAAAGTATGCAAGAGGAATTAGAAGGTTTAAAGAAAGCTAACTCTACGTTACAACAAAGAGAAGCTCAATTACAACTTTCAAAATATCATCCTGACTTTGAGCAAATCAAAGAATCTGATGATTTTCACGAATGGGCTAATACCCAACCAATGGAAATTAGAGGATGGATATATGAAAATAATTCTGATGGTACACTTGCTGCAAGAGCAATTGACTTATATAAGAAGGACCGAGGACTTGGTGTAAATAAAAAAACCGAGAAGAAATCTCCTAAAAATGATGGAGCTGACTTATTAGTTAAAACTAATGAACAAGTTCAAACTCCTGAATCAAAGGAAGTTATCTTCAATCGTACTGATATAGCTAATATGTCAGACGAGGAGTTCATGCAATATGAAAAAGATATTGTTAAAGCTCAACGAGAAGGAAGAGTTAAGTAATTAACTTTTCTATTTTTTATTAACAACTAAAAACAAAGGAGTAAATCATGGCAAAATTTGCTGGTGGTTCAACGTACAACTTTGGTTTAGGTGTTTCAGGTCAAACGAATGGTTTCTTTATTCCTGAAATCTACTCCAAAAAAGTACAAATAGCTCTTAGAAAAGCTGCTGTAGCAGAAGCAGTTTGTAACACCGACTACATGGGTGAAATTGCAAACTTCGGAGATACAGTAAACATTATCAAAGAGCCTCAAATAGCTGTAGCTGATTACACTAGAGGTCTAGCTGTAACATCTACGGATTTAACAGACCAAGAGCTTGTTCTTACAATTGACCAAGCGAAATCATTCTCTTTTAAATTAGACGATTTAGAAAGAAGATTCTCGCATGTTAATTTCCAAGCGATAGCTTCAGACAACGCTGCATATAAACTAAGAGATGCAATGGATGCAAATATCCTAGCAGCAATTAGTGCAGGTGCTGCAGTTACAACTGGAATGGGAACAACATCTACACCTATCGACATAGGGTTCGCATCAGGCGAAGTTGACCCTCTAAATCAAATGGCACTTGCTGCTAAAGAATTAGACGTTAACTCTGTACCTGAAGAAGGTAGATGGTTCGTAGCTCACCCTGAGTTCTACAATGTATTATCAAACACAGCTTCTAAATTGTTAACTGTTGACTTCAACGCAGGTCAAGGTTCAATTAGAAATGGTTTGGTTGCATCAGGACAACTTAGAGGTTTCTCTATGTACAAATCAACTAACGTACCAACTAACGACTTATCAGGAGCATCACCTGCTGGTTCAGCAACTGCACCTGAAGCTTTATTCGGACACATTTCAGCAACATCTGCTGCATCTGCAATGAACAAAGTAGAAACAGTTAGAGACACAGGTACTTTCGCTGATATCGTGAGAGGACTAATGGTTTGGGGAAGAAAAGTATTAAGAACTGACGCTGTTGGTAAGATTATTTACGTAATCGACTAATAGAGTTATAGTATTAATATATACTAAACTATTTGTGGAGGGGTTGAAATATACCCCTTCACTTTAAATCGGAGGAAAATTATGGAAAAATTAAAAATTATAAAACAAAAAGTTAAAGATAAGATTCAACATTATATAGATAATCACAAATGGGAAGTGGTTACTGTAGGTGTTATTCTTGTAATAGCAATAATAATTTAAGAAAGGATATAATTATGCCAATGAAAAAAGCAAAAGCTGGAGGCAAAGTTGCCAACAGAGGAAAATATTATGGTGGTGGTATGATGTCTAAACCCAAAAGAAAAATGATGGGTGGAGGCATGATGCAAAAGAAAAAGAAGAAGTAACACTATGGGTATAATGTCTTCACCAGCTTGGACTCGTAAAGAGGGGAAGAATCCTAAAGGTGGTTTAAATGCAAAAGGTCGAGCTTCTTACAATAAAGGTCGAACAAAGACAGGTAAGAAAAGAAAGCTAAGACCACCTGCACCCAATCCAAAAACAAAAAGAGATAAGGGGAGAAGAAAGAGTTTTTGTGCGAGAATGCGTGGGATGAAAAAGAAACTTACTTCTAAGAAAACTGCAAGAGACCCTAATTCAAGAATTAATAAATCACTAAGAGCATGGAATTGTTAAATGGCTAAAACTTACTTATCAATGGTTAACGAATTACTCGTTGAAATAAATGAACCTGAAGTTACAAGTATATCAGGTGCATTAGGTATTCAAAAGTTTGTATCAAATGCTGTCAATAGAGCATACTTTGATATAGTAGATGCTGTTGATGAATGGTCTTGGTTACATACTGCAGCTCCACAAAATGAATATTATGGTAATCACTTTGTAGAAACTGTAGCTGGAACAAGATGGTATCTAATGAAACCAGGTTCTAGTACTGTAGATTCAGATTTTGATTCAGTAAACTGGGATGCTTTTACTTTAACAACAGAAGGCGTTTCAGGAGAATCAGCTCCACACACAATTAATAAATTAGCATTTTCAACTTTATCTGCATGGAGACAAAATTATGCTCAAGCAGAAGAAGCTAACAAAGCAAATACACAAACATACGGAACACCAGCTAGAGTGTTAAGAAGTTCAGATGGTAGAAGATTTGGACTATCACCTATACCTGATAAAGTTTATAGAATTTATTTCTTTGCTTACGATAGACCTGCAGCATTAACAGCAGATACAGATACAGTTTTATTTCCTGAACAATACAAACCAGTTTTACTAGCAAGAGCTAGATATTATATTTATCAATTTAAAGATAACATTGCACAATCACAATTAGCATTAGACGAATATAAAAAAGGTTTACAACAAATGGCTGACCAATTAAATTCACCTCAACCTGAATATATGTCAGATGTTCGTTTTGCTTTTTTATATTAAGGAATAAATTATGCCAACACAAGGAGCTTCCATTACAGTACAAGGTGGATTAGATTTAGTATCTAGTTCTCATGCATTATTTAGAACTCCAGGTGCAGCTACTAAATTACAAAACTTTGAATCATCTACTACAGGTGGTTATAGAAGAATAAGTGGTTATCAAAAATTTGGTGGTGCTAGTTCAGTTATTCCTTCAGGTACAAGTACAGATTCTATTGAAGGATTATTTCCATATGCAAATGGAGTTTTAGTTTGTCAAGGAGATAATATTTATTGGAGTACAACAGGTACAAGTTATACTCAAATAAATAAAGATACTTATAAAACTAAAACAGGAACAGTTTCTGTAACAGCAGGTAGTGCTACAGTAACTGGAAGTGGCACAGTTTTTTTAACAGAGTTTGCTGCTAATGATAGAATACAAATTAATAATGTTAACTATAGAGTA
>MDTD01001148.1_pt1 | contig 11859 bp, 9 predicted proteins | sample 811221 | NCBI WGS metagenome assembly MDTD01 (sample SAMN05326646, study PRJNA326480) | marine metagenome | isolation source: seawater | place: Pacific Ocean: South West | collected 2011
ATTTAGAAAAAAATTTAATATGCAATATATACCTGATATTTATAACAATATTAATATTGAGGTATCAAGTTTGTGCAACTTAGGATGCAAATTTTGTGGATACACAAAAAGAGATGAAAACAAATATCCATTCAAAATAATGTCAGAAGAGGAATTTACCAAAAATGTTAATTATGCTCTTGATTATGGATATAGAAATATTGGACTTTCTCCTGTTACTGGAGATATTTATATGGATAAAAATTTATCCAATAAATTTAGAATTTTAGAAAATTCAAATATAGATGGATTTTATTTTGTTACCAACTTTATTGCAACGAAGCATAATGATATTGATGAATACTTTTCTTTCAGAAAATTAAAATCTATAGAAATAAGTATTTATGGGCATGATTTAGAAACCTTTCAAAAAATAAGTGATTCAAATGATGTATCATATTTTCGTTTAATTGATAATTTGAAATATATTTATGAAAAATTAAAAAATAATGAAAATAATTTTACGCTAGGAATTGATCAAAGAGACTCGAAAACGTTTAAAATTGAAAATGATAACTCCGATCTTTCATTGATTATTAAAAAAATTCTCTCGTTAAAAAAAAATAATATTAAATATAATTTTGAAACTAATTATAATAATTGGGGAGGCATGATAAATAATAAAGATCTAGAGGGTCTCAACTTGCAGCTTAATGATGGTAAAGAAGTATTTAAAGTTGGTGCATGCTCTCTTTTATTTTCTAGGCTAATTATTGGAGCAGATAATACAGTTAATGCTTGCGCTTGTAGAGATGCAAATTATAGCCTAAGAATTGGAAATACTAAAAACTCAAATTTAAAAGAAATTCTTTCATATAAAAATAAAAAATATTTAAATATTATAAAAAATCATGAAAATGAAAATTACCCTGATATTTGCAAAAATTGTGACTTTTACACAAGCATTTACTCAACAACTCATAAGGCTGGTATTGCTTATGATGAAAGAAAGAGAATAAACCTTAAAGAATTTTACAAATTGATTCAATAAATATTTATTAAATTATTTTATTAATAATATTTATATAAATATCTGCCCTTGATTTGTCTGTATGGTGATTTAAAGTTTTTTTGAATCCACTTTGAGCAATTTTTTCTACAAATTTTGGATTTTGTTTCAAAAAATACAACTTATCTTTTAAATCTTCAAAACTAGTATAACTAACTACGTCCTTACCATCTTCATATAAATCACTTAAATTTTCAAATTTTTCGATTAACATGCAACTAGCTAAACCGGTAATTTCAAAAGTTCTTATATTGCCAATATAATTTGACATAGATTCGGTATGAATATTAATTGAAATTTTTGAATTATTAATATTCTCATAATACTCAAGGCCAAATTTAGGCTCACCTACAATTTTAGGAAAGTTTTTTTTTAGGGGACCTCTATAAAAAAAATTATAATTATCTGAATTAAAATTTTGTATTATATCAATAATATTTTGTATTTTTTTATAATATTTATTAAAAATTTTTTTATTTATAGATTTAGTACATTCTAAAGTTGCTAGAATAATTTTTTTAGAATAAATATTCTTTTGCGTTATTTTAAATATAAAATAGATTAAATAATGAAAATTTGAATTATTTTCATATATATTACAAGAAATTAGTTTTTGTTCTATTAATTTATATAAGTAAAAATACCTTTTTTTGTGATCATACATGCCGTGGCTATATGAAGAACCATCAAATGAAACTAAATTATTTCTATTATTAAAACTATTTATTTTTAAATTATTAAGAATATTTGAATTAAAACAATGATAAATTAATTCATAATTTTTACAATTTTTACCAAATTTTTTTATCAACCAGGGGTTTCTAAATATAACCAAATCAAATAAAGAATAATCCCTAATATCTCTAATTGGAAATCCATTTAACAATATAATTTTAAAATTGATTTTTAAATTGTTTTTAATTTGAATTAATTTTTTTATAGAATAAGTCCCTATATCTCTAAGAATGATAATTTTTGGTTTATAATTTTTGATTATATTTGCAATAATGTTATCTTCATCGATATATTTAATACTCTCCTCTAAACATAATTTGTTTAGTAAAAATTTATCCCCTAAAAAAATTTCTTTTGAGGAAAAAAATTTTGATATATATTGATTTAAATCAATCCTAGAAAAAAAAGATCTGTTATTAATTTCTTTTACTAAGCTTTCAGAAGACAATTCATTTTTATCATCAATACTATTGATTATACCCTTTGTAATATCATTTTTAAAAAAAGAGCTTAAAATAATAATATCTTTAGTCATCAATTCTTAGGATTATTTCTTATAGTGCTTGTCTTTTTCAAAAATACTTTTTCTTTTTTGACCTAATGTTCTAAAACTACTATAAAATGGATTACCCAGTATTTTTCTAAAAATAGAGACAAAGGAATAATTTAATTTTCGATAATTGTTAAGATCAGAGTTACCTGTATTTTTATAATAAAAGTTTCTAATTAATATTGGAATTGCCAGTCTAGGTATTTTATTTTTATTGATTTCGGTTTTATGCAAAGTTAATGCAGTCAAAAAAAGAACAGATCTATTTTGAATATTAAGTTTTGAGGTTTTATAGGAATTTACATTAATTGGCTCTCTATTTTGATTTTCAATGAAGCCAAATTTATGTGAGCCTTTTACAATTTCAAGTGTACCCATGCCTTGTTTTAAATTCAAAGGTATCCAAATTAAGATATTTTCAATACCTGCACCTGACCATATTTCTTGGTGTAATTTTTTAAATAAATGATCATTACCAATATTTTCTTTTTCATTAATCAAAAGTTCATTATCTTCTTCATACTCAATGTCAGGACCTAATATTGAAATTAGTTGATTCTTTAGTTTTTTTTCTAAAAGTAAATCTCTAATTAAATTTTTTTTATATAATATTTCTCCCAACTTAATTTGGATTATATTTTTTGGAAGTATTTGTTTTAATTTGAAATAGTTATTTTTAAAATCTTTTTCTTTAAATTTAATTTTTTTTTGTTTTAATATATTTTCAATTTCTTTCTCTATAATTGTATTTGCATTATTTATGATTTTTTTGCTTATACAATTTTTTATTACAAAGTATCCATCGTTAAGGAGTTTTTGAATATTATCTGATTTCATAAATTTTCATTACTTTATACATAACGCAAAGAGATAATGAGACATCTTATCATAACCTGTATGAATTATCTCATCATTCATACTAAACACAAAAACATTGTTAAAATATTTATAACAAAATTTTTTTAACTCAGACTTAGTATAAACATTAACATGTCCCATTTTTGAATATTTTGATGAATATCTCTGAGACTCTCGGCTAGGGGTGCCAATAATTAAAGTTCCATTTTTAGAGAGTGATTTAACTTGATTTTTCATGAATTTATTTACTTTTTTTGGTGAAATATGCTCAATTACATCGATAGAATATATTGCATCGTATTTTTCATATGAGATCTTTTTTGAAAAATCATGAATGAAATATTTATTTTTGTTAAATTTAATTTTTTTGAAATATTCAATATTCGCAATTTCGATGTCGCAAAGATCAAGTCTATTAACATTTTGATCAATTATTCTGCTTAAAAAACCGTCACCAGCTCCAACCTCTAAAACTTTTTTATATCCTTCCAAAAGCTTGCTAACAAATTTATATCTAGATAGAGAAAATAATAAATGTTTTGGATCATTCATCCAAGCTTCAGACAAATGTTTTCCCAAGATTAAATCTGGATATTTTGATAAAATATTTTTATATATTTTTTTATTAATATTCATTTTGTATTAATATTAGATGTACAACTTATTTCAAATATAAATAAACTAGTAAGTCTTTAATTCGAAAAGTTTACTTTTTTTCTTAAAATTTTTCTTAAAAACTTTGTTAATTTTACGAAATTCATCTTTTATTTGAAAAACATTCTTTTTATAATTATTAAATATAAAATTACCTTTCAGGCCCATTCCATTGATAGTAATTTTTTTATGTCTTAATTTTGAAATTTCACTAGCGAAACTAATCTGAGTTTTTTTGTATTTAGATATAAATTTTTCACCTCTAACTCTATTCGAAAAATTTTTCTTAAAAATTAAACTTATTTGATTTTTTAATAAATAACTTAGATCATTTTTTAGATTTAAATTATATCTATTCAGGTAGGATATAATATTTTTTTTTGAAGAAATTGAAAAAATGTCATAAACATAATAAATTACTTTATGTTTAAAAGGATTGGGTGTAATTAAAAATAAATGTCCATTATCATCTAATAATTCTGAGATTTTATTCATAGTTTTATCTAATTTATCTAAATGAAAAAAAACTTGATTCATTATAACTAAATCATATTTATGATAAATTTTATTTAAATTTATGAATAAATTTTTAAATTTTTTTACTTTATTTAAAGTAAAAAATTTATTTTTATTAATATCATATGCATCAATATTAATTATATTTTTAAATTTTGATAAACAATTTATTAATTCACCATTTCCAGGTCCAATTTCAAGAACCGACATATTTTTCCTAAATTTTTTTTTAATTTCGTTTGCTATTATTATTTCTCTAGATGGCTTAATCAAATTATTTTTAAAAGTAAAATCTTTATATATATCATTGATTATCTTTCTTCTTTTTGCTGTCTGTTTTGCATAAATAAATTCAAAATTTTTGCAAACATAATAGTTTTTTTTATTATTAATTTTTTTAAAATTACTTGAAATTAATTTTAATTTAGAATTAAAAGTAAATTTTTTAGTTTTGTGCTGTCTGCCACAAATAGGACAATAATTTTTATTCATTGAGATAAATTATAGTATTTTTTTTGGTATAAAATTAAAAGCTATATTTATTTGATTTTTTTTATTTGGTTTTATTATTTTTTTATTATTTAAAGTAACTTTTAATGTCTTTAAAAGATCAATTGCTGAAATATTAATAAAAGAAATATTTTTTAAAACATTTTTATTTCGATTAACATTTGGAAACTGATTATATATTTTATCCACATATGGAAAAATTTTTTTTTTAATTTTTATTTTCTTTGGGAGCACATAGCAATTTTCGTTAGCTATTATTGAATTAAAAAATACTTCATCTGTATAAATGCTTTTATTTTTAAATAAATCTGTTAAATGAGCCATTCCACTGTAAGATCCTATATAAATATCACAATGGTAAAAAGCACAAATTTGTTTCAATTTATTTATTTCTTTACTTATATCTATACACTCTATTTTATGAATCTTCGAAAATTTAGTAAATTTTTTACTGTCATCAAAAATTATAATTAAATAATTTTGAGATTTTAGATAATTAATTGATTTTAAGAAAATATTAATTTTACTGTTTCTTATCTCGTCATTTCTTCCCAATACGTATCTGGGATTTATAATTGCCAAGTTTTTGTCTTTTAATCTTAAATTAAACTCTTTAATCTTTTTAAAATTTAATTTTTTTTTGGAAAAATCAATCTTTTTCAGTTTTTTTGCTAATATATATTCCTTGAGATTTTTGTAGTGATCTAATGGATAATCGTAGTTTATATAATGTTTAGGTTCAATAACAACTTTCTTGTCTAGAATGTCTATATGTAAAAAATTGTAATTGTTTAAGATTAACAATCCATGACTAAAAAAAATATTCTTAATTATTATCAATTTTGAAAATAAAGTTTTTTGATAAATTTCAAAATAAAAATTAGAATTGACTGGTATTAATATTTTTTTATTTTGTCTATTGTTGTTTAATACTGACATTTCCCACAGAAAATCACCAAAAGATTTATTGTCAATGATGTAAATTTTATATTTATTAAAATATAAAAAAACTGCTATTGGAAAAAAAATTGGATATATTAATAAAAAATATATCTCTATCAATAAATCAGCATAATAATATTTATTTTTTTTCTTTTTGAAATCCAAATATTTTAAAATTCTAGTAAATCTATTTTTACATAAGAACTTATTTTTTCCAGTATCAAAATAAGGAGAGGATAATTCAAAAAATCGATTATAAATATAATTATACATTTCTTGATATGAACTTTACAAAAAAATACTTTCAATAATATTTAAATCTTCAACACAGTCACTACCTTGGCATATAAGGTTTTTTTTTGAGTAAAGATTTTGAACAAAAGAATTTGCTTGATTTTTAAATGACCAATTATTTTTAAGTTTTATTATCCTAGTTTGTGAGTTTTTTAAATTAGTAATTGATATAGTATTCTGGTGTTTAATTTTCATTGGCATAGGAAAATTAATTTTAACTTTAAATTTGCTAAAATTAATTGATATATTCTCATGCCAATTATTCGAGAAAATCTTTCTGCTATTCAATAAAAATATTTTATTATTTTTTTTAAAACCAACTATTCCCTCCCCATCAAGATTCAGATAATTAAATTCTAGTTTTAACTCACCAAATAAGTATCTTAAAAGATTAATTGCATGAGAATGTGTATTTAAAAATTTTAAAAATCTTATTTTTTTATCTTTAGGAACTTTATTTTTGTTAACATCATAATTTAAAAAATGTGATTTATATTTTTTGTTTTTTTTAATTAAATTTTTTAATTTTCCAAAAGAATCTCCAGCAAAAGACTCGTAATAAATACTCTTAAGCGAATTTATGTTATAATCCTTTTTATTTAATAAATTTTTAAAGTACTTGATTTTTTCATCATGCCTTTTCATATGACCTATCACGTAAATCAGCTTATTTTTTTTTGCAATTTTTGTTAACTCTAGAGCAGATTTTTTTGATAAAGCCATAGGCTTTTCAGAAAAAAGATTTATTTTGTTTTTAAGAATTTCTTTAGATATTTCATATGTTAGATGTCTCGGTACCGTTAGGATTATTGCATCAATTTTCTTTTCATAATTAATTAGATCCTTGTAATTTTTATATATATTTTTAATTTTAAATTTCTTAGCTACAAATTTTGCAATTTTTAAATCGTTGTCACATATAGCCACAATTTCAACTTTTTTATTATTTGCATAGTTTGGTAAATGACATATTTGAGCTATAAAACCAGTACCTATAAAAGCTATTTTTTTTTTAACCATTGATAAAGTTTTTATAGTTTTTTTTTGTTATTAATCTAGGTCTAGGATACAAAATCATGAAATTACCACCCTTTTTTAAGTATGAAATATTTTTTGATATAATTTTTTTGTTATGCAAATAAGCTAAAATCACAGTCAGTTCAGGCATTAATTTTAATAAATTAGAAGTTTTAATAATTTTTATTCCAGATGAAGGAGTGTACCTATCAACTTTCATTGGATGGTCATCCAATATAAATTTTATTTTATTTTCAATTTTAAAGTTTCTTAATAAGGTAGGACCACTTCGTGCTGCTCCATAAGCGATTATATTTTTATAATTTTTTATTATTTTAGTTGCAACTTCTTTATTTTTTAAAACTTTTTTATTAAATTGTTTTAAACTTTCTATTTTATTAATTTTATTTTTATCTTCAAATTTTATAAAATTTTTTAAAGACAAATTTTCTTTATGAAAAGAGTTCTTATGTGCAACCATTCCTAATATTGAACCTTTTTGTATTTTAACTCTTCTTATATCAACAATTTTAAGGTCATAAATTTTAAAGAGTTTTTTTAAACTTGTGACTGAGTGATGGCTTATGTGCTCATGAAAAAATGTTCCCAAGATATTATTTTTTAAAATATCCCCAATATACTGAGCTTCAAATATGAATAATCCATTTGGGTGTAGTATTTTTTTAATATTTTTGACCAAAGAAGTCATACTTGGTGTATGAGCAAAAACATTAAAAGCAGTTATTATCTTTGGATGTTGGTATTTTTTAAGAATGAATTTTGAGCTTTTATCATCAAAAAATTTAATCAAAGTTTGAACTTTGTTTTTTCTAATTGCGTAATCAGCAACAGTTTTAGCAGGATCTATTCCTAAAACTTTTGCTTTTTTTTTAAAAAATTTTAATAAAGTTCCATCATTGCTTCCAATATCAATAATTAAATCATCTTTTTTTACTCTAATTTTTTTTAATATAAGTTTTGATATTTCTTTAAAGTGTTTTTCAATCGCTAAAGTTTGCCCTGAAAAATAAGTATAATTATCCCATAGTTTTTTTTGATTAATTATTTCTTTTATTTGTATGTGTTTGCATTTCGTGCAAATAAGTAATGTTAATGGAAATCTTAGCAATTTAATTGCAGATATCTTATTCTTTAGATATTTTTCAGGTATAGGAATATCACTTAAACTAAAACATTTTTTTAATGCCACTGAATTACATATTCTGCAACAAATATTATTGTAATAATTAGATGACATTTTTTTTTATAAAACTTTCTATATAGCTTTCCATTGAAATATTAAATTTGAATTTTATTAATTTTTGATAGTTTCTATTATTGAATTTATATTTTAATTCTTTACCGTTTTTAAGAATTGAAACTTTTTTATCGTACTTTTTAAATATATTCGCAAGTTCATAAAAAGTTATTTGCTTGTTGTCAAATATTGTAAATTTCCTATTAAGTATATTTTTGTTATTCGAAACCAGAAGCTTTTTAATAAATTTTTCTAAATCTGAAATATGAATATGTGGACAGTAATTTTTCCCATTACCAAATATTTTCAATATTTTATTTTTTTTATAATCATGCATCATAGAATTAATACCATAATTTGAGTTTACAATTCTATTTCCATAAACTTTACCTGGGCATAAAATTATATATTTATTTTTAAAATATTTTTTTAACAAACCTTCTCTAGTTTTGTGCATATTTTTATAGGATAAATTATTTGAGTGAAGAGTTGAAAAATAAAAAATTTTTTCAAAATTTTTGTTCTTTAAATAATTAATGTAATCTTTAAATATTGCTACATTTGTTTCTAAAAATTTTTTTACATTTGATTTTAATGCACAAAAAATAATTATTGAGTTGGTATCTACCTGGTTTAATTTAAAATCTTCAACATTATTAATATTATAAATTTTAAATTTTTTTTCTAATTTTTTGCTTAAAAAAGATCCTATATAACCTTTGCTACCAATGATGAAAATTTTTTTATTTAAATTTGAGGAAAAATATTGATTTAAAATTTCTTTTGTATTTTTAAACTTTATTCTTAATTCTTTTTGTATTTTAGAAGAATCGTTATAAAATTCTTTTAGGTCCTTGTTAAATTTAAAAGATATTTTGTTTGTAAATTTTAGATTTTTGCTTAATAAGTTTTTAAAATATTTTATCTTTATTTTATTGTTACTCGAACAATTATAAATTTTTTTTTGTTTATTTTTTTTTTTAATTATTTTATTAATTACTGAATTTAAATCTTCAATATCAAAACAATTATTAAAATTATTATTCTTATTAAATAAAATTACTTTTTTGTTATCTTGAATTTTGCTATAAATTTCAGTTAACCAGTTATTTTTAGCACCCAATCCTACAACAGAGCACAATCTTAAAATATAAATTGAATTTTTTAAATTAAGTAATTCATTTTCAAATTCTATTTTAGATTGAGCGTATAAATTTTTATTTTCAATCTCAGAATTTTCATTTATGTAATTATTTTTTTTATAAACTGAAAAAGAAGATAAAAAAATTATTTTATTACATTTTTTTTTTCTTATTATTCTAAGACAATTATTATTTATTATTTTATTTTCATTATATATTTGAATGCTACTTTTTTTTGAAAATTTAGTTGGATTTACGCCTGCAGCGTGAATGACGGTATCAAAAGAAATATTTTTTTTTAAGATTGTTCTAAAAGAAAATATATTTTTTTTTAAATTATTTTTTTTTTCTATACCAAAAATTAAATATTTATTTTTATCAAGATTATTATAAATATATTGACCTATACTTCCAGCTGAACCAATTATTAGGATTTTTTTTTTCATTTAAAAAATTTAACTCTTATAAATATATGAATTTGCATATCTAACACTTGTTCCTTTACCAATATCTTTAAATAAATTCTTAGCTTGGACAATTTTGTCTTCTTCATCTTTTAAACCTGAAATAAAAATTTTTATGGCATCTAATATTTCAAACTTATTATTTTCTATTACCTCTATGGAATCTTTTTGAAAATCATGGGGAAGACTATATTTTAGATTAGACTTAAAAATTTCTTCTAATTTTAATTGAACATTATTTTTTTTTAGTTTTTTATGTAGTATTAAATCTGTCTCTTTGTTGCCATGGCAATGATCAAAAGGTATTACATTTGTTTGACATATAGGGACTCCCAAGAGTGCTGCTACGCTAGATAAACCTCCATGATTACAAATTATTCCTTTAGATTTTTTTATTAAATAAATTTGTACATCCTTATCCTTACAAGTGCTAAAATCAAACTCATAATAATTTTCTCTTTTAAATAAACTTTTTTGATCAGTATGAACTATCCTAATTACAGAAAAATTTTGATTTAATAGGAATTGAATTGAGTCTAGATAATTTTCAAAACTTGATGTTCTCAGATTAGATGTTTTATAAAATTGCTTATCTCTTGTATGCAAAATATAAGTTTTTTTTAAGTCTATATTTTTAAATTTTGATTTAACAACTTGATTTAGAAACTCTTCTCTACTTTTATTAAAACTAAATAACTCTGACGAATTTTTAAATTTATTTTCATATTCTGATAAAATTTTATTATAAAAATTTTTATTTATTATTTTATTTTTATTAAAAAATGTCTCAACAGACTCTGGTGATATTGAAATTTTATCAGAATAAATTAGTGGTAGACAAAAAATGCTTAATAAAGTGTTATTAAAAAATATGAATTTCCCCTTTAATAAATGTAAAAAAACACCATCATATGCAGAGTAGTTTGGTACAATTACTACTGGTTTTTTTTTTTCTAAAAGCAACAATTTTATCATCGAATCTAGATGATGTGCCAAAACTCCGATTTGATTAGAACTTAACTTTAAAAATCTATATTTTGATAAGTAAATCAATAAAATTAAAGGAGAATATATTATTTTTGCGATGTCCAGAAATAGCAATCTTAACAAGTAAAAAATATATTTAATATTTTGTTTCAAATTAAAGCTTTTTGTAAAAAAATAAATATTTATAAGTATATTTTTTTTGTTAAGTCTTCCCAATTTTTTTTCGGGATATACAAATATAAATGGATCTATATTAAAAATTGAGTTAATTATTTTTTTCAAGATGAACTCGACAAATTTTTTAAATATTTTCTTTTCCAAAAAATATACATATAAAAATACTATTTTTGTTTTATTTTCTTTTATATTACTATTATTTGCTTGTTATAAATTTAGTCATATAACATATTATTTTTCTGATAATATTTTTTTAAATTATATACATAATTTAAGTAAAAATAGGGGCTTTTTTGAGATTTTAATTGAAAAAAATAATATTTTTGGTTTACCAATAATACCTCACAATCCTTATCTTAACTTATTATCTTTTTTGAATTATGACATTCCAGGTTTTGAAGGATATTTTGTTTATCAATTAATCTTTAAATTTTTAGAAATCTTAGTTTTTTCCCTTGCTATTTGGTCCTTAAATCAAAAAATTTTTTTTTGGCATTATCTTGTTTTTTTTTCTTTTATTTTTCATTTTAGTATATTCGATCATCAGTCTTACATAAATTTTCCAATTTTAATATTTAATATTTTTGTTTTACTTTCTATTAAGTATCAAAAAAAAAATTATTTTCCGTTTATTCTAATTTTTTTAGGATCCTTTTGGTCTTTTTCAATTAATCCTATGTATTTTTTTATAACATCATTTGGACCAA
>MDTD01062706.1_pt1 | contig 11858 bp, 10 predicted proteins | sample 811221 | NCBI WGS metagenome assembly MDTD01 (sample SAMN05326646, study PRJNA326480) | marine metagenome | isolation source: seawater | place: Pacific Ocean: South West | collected 2011
GCCAATGGCTCTGTTTCTTTACCCCAATAAACATCTTTTTCAGGTTCCCATATATCTTCTCTACCAAAAGAAAAGCCAAAAGTTTTAAATCCAGCATGCTCATAGGCCATAGTTCCAGCTAAAACCATAAGATCTGACCAACTTAATCTATTTCCGTATTTTTTTTTGATCGGCCAAAGAAGACGTCTGGCTTTGTCTAAGTTTGTGTTGTCTGGCCAAGAGTCCTGAGGTGAAAATCTATGAGATCCTACGTTTGGCCTTCCATCAAATTCTCTATAAGTTCCAACTTGATGCCAAGTAAGTCTTACCATTAAGCCACTATAGGTTCCTAAATCTGCTGGCCACCATTCTTGGCTTTCGGTCATTAATTTTAGTAAATCCTTTTTGAGTGCTTTAAAATTTAATTTTTTTACTTCTTTTCTGTAGTTAAATTTAGGTAGTGGGTTAGTTTTTGTGTCGTGTTGATGTAAAATATCAAGGTTTATACTGTTTGGCCATAATCGCGATGTATTTGACTCTCCTGCTTTAGTTGCTCCTCCGTGCATTACCGGGCATTTACCGTTTCCATTTCTGTTTTTTTTAATTTCTATACTCATACAATTAATATTTATTATTTTATAATTACTTTATAATTATTCTAAAGTAAGTGTCAATATAATCAAGATCTGATATTGAGACTAATTATTATTTTCTAATCTTATTACAACTTCAACGTTTTTGATTTTCTTGCCTTTTGGAGCCTCAGGAAGTTTTTTAAAGGAAATTTTGTCGCTCTTAATGTCAATAACCTTTCCATCATCAAAGAAATGATGATGAGAAGTCATATTCGTATCATAACATGATGTATTGTTTTCTAAGGAAAATTCCTTTAAATGTCCTGCGCTTTTTAGGGCATGAACAGTGTTGTAAAAGGTTGCTGTTGAAATTTTTTTTGACCTTTTTAAATTCATAGAGTTTTTTAATTCTTCAACCGTAAAATGGAACGTTTTTTTTCTATTAAATAGGAATTTGCTTATTTCTACTCTTTGATGCGTAGGTCTTAGGCCTGAAGATCTCAGTTTGTCTACAAAAATCTTGTTTTTATTATTCATTTTTTGCATTTACTTGCTTTATAATTTTTTAATTTTATATATGATATTGATAAAAACTCAAGCGATTGTTAACTTTCAAAATGAAACAAAAAAATAGTTACAACTATGACGAATTGATTGAATGCGCAAACGGAAACTTGTTTGGTGAAGGAAACGCACGTTTGCCATCACCACCGATGTTAATGTTTGATAGGATTACACAAATAAAATCGAATGAAGGTAAATTTAAAAAAGGTACTGTGAAAGCTGAATTAGATATAAAAGATAAAATGTGGTTCTTTGACTGCCATTTTAAGGCTGATCCTGTTATGCCTGGATGTTTAGGGCTTGATGCAATGTGGCAATTAGTTGGTTTCTACCTTGGGTGGATTGGTGAGCCAGGTAAAGGGCGTGCTTTAGGTGTAAATTCTGTTAGATTTACTGGTGAGGTTTTAAGAAAAGTAAAAATGGCGACTTATGAAGTAGATATGAAAAAAGTCTTAAAAACCGAAGGTGGAACTGTTGGTTTTGCAGATGGGATTTTGAAAGCTGATGGTAAACAGATATATACTGCAGAAAATTTAAAAGTTGGAGTTTATAAATAATGAAGAGGGTTGTTGTAACAGGTATTGGAATTGTCTCTTGTTTAGGTAATAATCAAAAAGAAGTTTATGCTTCTCTAATAAATAATAAATCTGGAATTTCTTTTGCTGAAGAATATAAAGAACATAATCTAAAAAGTCACGTACATGGGAAACCTAATATTAAACTTGCTGATTATGTTGATAGAAAAGCTTTAAGATTTATGGGAAATGGATCAGCATATAACTATGTCGCGATGAAAGAGGCTATTAGTGACTCGGGTTTGGATGACAAAGATGTAAGTAATGTTAATTCTGGTATGGTCATGGGGTCTGGAGGGCCTTCAATAGAAAATGTAATTTTAGCTGCAGACAAAACAAGAGAAAAAAATCCAAAAAAAATGGGGCCATTTATTGTACCAAGAACAATGGCAAGTACCGCATCTGCAACTTTAGCTGTTCCATTTAAAATAAAAGGCGTAAACTATACAATTAGTTCTGCATGTGCGACTAGTGGGCATTGCATCGGTAATGCAATGGAACTTATTCAGTTTGGAAAACAAAAGATTATATTTGCCGGTGGTAGTGATGAGATACATTTTGCTATGACAGCAATGTTCGATGCTATGACAGCATTATCGTCTAAATATAATGAATCTCCACAAAAGGCATCAAGACCATATGATAAAACGAGAGATGGTTTTGTAATAGCAGGCGGTGCGGGTGTTTTAGTTTTAGAGGAGTTAGAGCATGCGAAAGCAAGGGGAGCAAAAATTTATGCAGAACTCACCGGTTACGGAGCTACTTCAGACGGTTATGATATGGTAGCACCTTCAGGAGAGGGAGCTACTAGATGTATGAATTTGGCTTTGAAGACAACTCGAAATAAAGTCGATTATATAAATGCACATGGTACTTCAACACCAGTAGGAGATATAACCGAGTTAAAAGCTATTAAAGGTGCTTTCAAAGATAATATTCCAAAGATAAGCTCGACTAAATCTCTTTCCGGTCACCCGTTAGGCGCAGCCTCAGTTCACGAAGCAATTTACTCATTAATAATGATGAAAAATAATTTTATCGCTGCTTCAGCAAATGTAAATGAAATGGATGATGAGGCTAAAAATTTTCCAATCGTTACAAAGGTTGAAAAAGATGTAAAATTAAATTCAGTAATGTCAAATAGCTTTGGTTTTGGTGGGACAAATGCCACTTTAATTTTTGAAAAGGTCTAAGAATGGATTTAGTCAAAGGTAAAAAAGGTTTAATAATGGGTGTTGCTAATGAGCGATCTATAGCGTGGGGGATTGCAAAAAAACTCTCAGAAAACGGAGCTGAGCTTGCTTTCACATATCTTGGAGATGCACTTAAAAAAAGAGTTACGCCTCTAGCAGCCTCTGTTAATTCAAAATTTCTTTTAAATTGTAATGTAGAAAACAAAGATGATATTAAAAAAACATTTGATGAAATAAAAAATAAGTGGGGCCAGATTGATTTCGTAGTTCATGCAATTGCATTCTCGGATAGAGCAGAACTCTCGGGTCAGTATATTGATACCACAAGAGAGAATTTTACAAAAAGCATGTTGGTATCATGTTTTTCGTTTACTGAAATAGCTAAAGAAGCATCAGAAATAATGAAAAGTGGATCAAGTATGCTAACTTTAACTTATGAGTCCACAAAGGTAATACCAAATTATAATGTAATGGGTGTTTGTAAAGCTGCCTTAGAATCCAGTGTTAAGTATATTTCAAGAGACTTGGGTGCAAAAGGAATTAGGGTAAATGCAATAAGTGCTGGACCAATCAAAACTCTAGCAGCCTCAGCAATCGGCGACGCTAAATTTTTGTATAAATGGAGTTCTGATCATTCTTTTTTAAAAAGAAATATTGATATTGATGATGTAGGAAAATCTGCACTTTATTTATTAAGCGATCTTGCTGCTGGCGTGACTGGTGAAATACATTATGTTGATGCAGGTTATAACAAAGCAGGAATGCCAGATCCTAAAAATATTACTTAATACAATTAATCAAATAAAATGTCTAAATTAAATGTTAAAATAAGACAAAAGTTTGAAAACTTTTTTGATTGGATAAAGGGTGCTGAGCTTGTTGAACTGGATACATGTAATATTAAAGATGACCCAATTAGACCTGAGTTGGATATAAAATTTAGAACAAGTTATGGTAGAAAAATATTTGGGGTTAAGTATAAAAAAGAGATATGTGCAATAATGTGTTTTGGTTTCACAAACGAAATTCCAAAAACAATTGAGGAATTTGATTTAATGACTAGAGATGCCTATTTACAAAGTGCATCTTGGCGAAATAATAATGTGGGTAAAATAGCAATTGCGTATACAGTATGGTCAAAAAAAAAAGGTGGGGGAAAACTAATTGTTAAAGAAGCTTTCAAAAAAATAAAGAAATCAAATCATTTAAATAGATTAGTTACTTTATCACCTCTTACAACAATGGCACGAAATTTTCACTTGAAAAATGGAGCTCAAGAAATAAGTGTTAATGAAAAAACCCAAAATTTTGAATACAAAGTTTAAGAAGCTTCTTTTATTGAAAGTTTAACTTTGCCTCTATCAAACCCAATCACCTTTACGGAAACTTCATCACCTTCTTTAACTACATCTGTAACTTTTTGAACTCTTTTGGCTGCAAGTTGAGAAATATGAACAAGTCCGTCTTGTTTTCCTAAAAAGTTTACAAAAGCTCCAAATTCCATTATCTTTACCACTTTACCTTTATATGTTTTTCCCATTTCTGGCTTTGCAACAAGATCGTTGATCATTTGAACTGCTATCTTTCTAGTTTCATCGTTTGCCGCAGCAATAGTGACCTCACCGGTATCATTAACGTCGACTTTTGCTCCAGATTTTTCAACAATTTCTCTTATGGTCGCTCCGCCCTTACCTATAACGGTTGCGATATCCTTTTTATCAACTTTTATTTTCTCCATTTTCGGAGTGTGCTTTCCAACTTCTTTTCTTGAAGATTTAATAGTCTTGTTCATCTCATTTAATATATGGACACGCCCTTCCTTTGCTTGGGCAAGAGCTTTTTCCATAATTTCAAAAGTTATACCTGTTATTTTGATATCCATTTGAAGGGAGGTTATACCATCTTTGGTTCCTGCAACTTTAAAATCCATATCTCCCAGATGATCCTCGTCTCCTAAAATATCAGATAAAATAGAAAAGTCGTCTTTTTCTTTAATCAAGCCCATGGCTATTCCTGCGACCGGTTCATCTATAGGTACTGCTGCATCCATTAAAGCAAGCGAGGATCCGCATACTGTCGCCATTGATGATGATCCATTTGACTCTGTAATTTCAGATACAATTCTCAAAGTATAAGGAAAGTTTTCCTTTTTAGGCAATGAAGAATTCAATGCTCGCCAAGCTAATTTACCATGTCCTACTTCTCTTCTACCAGTACCAATCCTTCCGGTTTCTCCAACAGAAAAAGGCGGAAAATTATAGTGCAGCATGAATCTTTGCCTTTTTAATCCTTCTAGACTTTCTATTCTTTGTTCGTCGTCTGAGGTTCCTAAAGTAGTTGTTACAATTGCTTGTGTTTCGCCTCTAGTAAACAATGCTGATCCATGAACTCTTGGCAGAACTCCTACTTCACACTTAATTGGCCTCACATCTGAAAGGCCTCTGCCATCAATTCTTTTTTTGCTTTTTAAAATTCTTGTTCTGACAATGTCTTTTTCCAAATTTTTTAGCTGGGTCATTACTTCATGTTCTAAAAGCGTTTCATCATCTTTAAATAAAGACTTACATGTTTCACCAGCTAAACTTATTAGATCAGACCTTTTTTTCTTATCTTTTTCTGAAAATGCTTTTTCTAAATCTTTAGTAAGTTCCTTTTTAATTATTTTAGAAACTTTGGTTAAGTCTTTTTCTTCTATTTTCCACTTTTCTTTTGAGGCTTTTTTAGCCAACTTTTCAATACCTTTTATAACATTTCCAAAACTTTCATGCCCAAATTTTACAGCATCCAGCATTTGTTTTTCGGTTAAACCTGAAGCTTCAGACTCCACCATTAATACAGCGTCCTTTGTTCCAGCTACAACTAGGTCTAATTTTGAGTTTTCTAATTCTTTTTTTGTTGGGTTTAGAACATTTTTATTGTCTATGAAACCAACTCTGGATGCTGCTATTGGACCTTTAAAGGGCAGTCCAGAAATAGATAGAGCAGCTGAACAAGCGATAATCGAAAGTATATCAGCTTCGTTTTCATTATCATATGAAAGTACAGTTGGCAAAATTTGTACTTCATTTTTAAAATTTTCAGGAAATAAAGGTCTAATCGGCCTATCAATTAATCTAGATATTAATGTCTCTGCTTCAGTCGGTCTTGCTTCTCTTTTGAAATATCCACCTGGAATTTTTCCAGCTGCATAATATTTTTCTTGATAATTTACGGATAAAGGAAAATAATCTGTTTCAGGATTAATTTTTTTTGCACCAACTACTGTTGCAATTACAACCGTTTCACCACAAGTTGCAATAATAGCTCCATCTGCTTGACGAGCAATTTTTCCCGTTTCTAAAATTAATTTTTTTCCATTGATTTCAATTTCTTCTTTATTTATTTTAAACATTATTTCCTTAAATTTAATTGTTTGATTACTTTTTGGTACGATGAAATATTTTTTCTTTTAAGATAATTTAAAAGTTTCTTCCTTTTATTCACTGATTTCGTTAGACCAACAGAGGAATGTTTGTCTTTTTTTGCTTTTTTAAAGTGCTCTGATAGTTTAAATATTTTGTCAGTCAATAATCCAATTTGGATCTCGGTAGACCCAACATCCTTTTTGTGAATAGCAAGCGATTTAATTATATCTTTTTTTTTCTGTATCATTTTTTTTTATTTCTTTAATTATGTTTTCAATCTTTTCAGCGTATTCAAATGAGTTATCTTCTATAAAAGTAAGTTTAGGAAGAAACTTTATATCTAGCCTTTTAGACAGAGCTTTTCTAACAAGATGGGAGTATTCCGTCAAGATGCTAACTGTTTCTCTCAAGTCTATTCCTCCTAGTGGAATCACATAGCATCTAGCTGTTTTTAAGTCAGGTGTCATTCTAACCTCAGTAACTGTTATTAATTTTGAATTTATGTTGGGAATTTTAGCTTCATTTCTAATGAATAATTCACCTAAGTTTTGTTTAACTAATTCGCCAACTCTTAATTGTCTTTGACTATATGGTTTTTGTGAAGATTGATTTGCCATTATATTGACCTTTGTATTTCCTCAGCTTGAAAGGACTCGATCACATCCTTTTCTTTAAAATCTATAAAGTCTTTTATGCTTATTCCACACTCAAGGCCTGTCCCAACTTCTTTTACCTGATTTTTTTCTCTAAAAATACTTTGTATCTCTCCTGTATAAACAACTACACCATCTCTTATAACTCTTGCTTTTGATTTACTTTTAATCTCACCGTTAATAACTTTTGATCCTGCAATTTTACCAGCCTTAGAAACTTTAAAGATTTTTTGAATTTCTGCAGATCCAAGCAATGTTTCTTTTACATCGGGTTCTAATAATCCAGATAAACATTTCTCTACATGTTCAATAGCTTCGTAAATAATGTTAAAATATTTGATATTTATTTTTTGATCTTCAGCAAGTTTTTTTGCTTCCCTATTTGGTTTTACATTAAATCCAATTAATATTGCTTCCGACGCTTTTGCTAAAGACACATCAGTTTCATTTATCATTCCGATATCAGATAAAATAATTTTAGCTTCTACTTCATCATGACTTATTTTGTTTATAGCCATTTTTAATGCTTCACTTGATCCCTGTACATCAGACTTTATTATAATATTTAATTCATTCTTTTCTTTTGTGTTTTCAAATAGGGTGGTCTTATCTTTTGCGAATAATTTGCTATTTTTGGTATTATCTTTTCTGTATTCGGCCATCTCTTTAGCTTCGTTTTCATCTTTAGTAACTATAAACTCTGCGCCTGCAAAAGCGGAACTATTCATACCTAGTATTTCTACAGGCATTGAGGGAAAGGCTTCATCAACATTTTTTCCTTCATAATTAATCATAGCTCTAATTTTGCCCCATGTGTCCCCACACACAAAGTAGTCGCCTTTTTTTAATCTTCCATTACTTATTAAAATTGTTGATACAGGGCCTTTACCTTTGTCAATTTTAGACTCTATAACTATCCCTCTTGCTTGACCTGAAAATGAAGCTTTCAAATCTAAAATTTCAGATTGAAGTAAGATATTTTCTTTTAATTTATCTAAATTTGTTTTCTTTAAAGCAGACACCTCTACAAACAAAGTATCTCCACTCAAGTCCTCAGCAATTAACTCGTATTGCATCATTTCATTTTTTATTTTGCTAATGTTTTTTTCTGGCAAGTCACACTTATTTATAGCTACTATTATTGGAACTTTTGCTGCTTTAGCATGTTTAATTGCTTCTACTGTTTGTGGTTTAATACCATCATCAGCGGCAACGACTAAAACAACGATATCAGTGATTTTAGAACCTCTAGCTCGCATTTCTGTGAAAGCTGCATGACCTGGGGTGTCAATAAAAGTGATAAGTCTTTTATCATCTGTTTTAACCTGATACGCGCCTATATGTTGTGTAATACCTCCATGCTCTCCCGAAACAACATCAGAGTTTCTTAATGAGTCGAGCAATGAAGTCTTCCCATGATCAACATGACCCATAATTGTGACTACTGGAGGTCTAGTTTTAATTTCGCCTTCTAACTTTTCTTTTACTTTGTCTATTTTTATTGATGGTTGATCTTCTAGTACTGGTTTATGTCCGAATTCTTTAACAATATATTCAGCTGTATCTTTATCTATATTATGATTTATTGTGGCAATTACTTTCATGTTAAATAGAAATTTTATTATATCGCTAGATTTCTCGGCCATTCGGTTTGAAAGCTCTTGAATAGTTATTTGTTCGGGTATTTTCACATCTCTTATTACTTTTTTAAATTCTTTTTTCTCTTCACCCTCTGGTTTAATTTTTTTTTCTTTTAAACGAGCTCTTTTAACAGAAGCTAAACTTCTTTGTTTAATTTCAATTTCTTCCACATTAAGTGCCCTTGAAATAGTTAATTTAAAGTCTCTTTTATCTACTGGACTCTTGAGTTTAAGTTTGCTTTTACCTGTGGGTTTATTTTCTTTTTTAATAAAGTCTTTAGTTGCCTGCTGCTCAATGAATTTTCTCGTAAAATTCTTCTTTTTTAAGTCTTGATCTTTTGTTAATTGTGGTGAAGGAGAACGCCTGTTTGTTACTTTGCTGCCTTTAAATTGCTTCTTTTTTTCTACTGAAAACGATTTTTTTCCATTCGAATTTATAAAATTTTTATCAATTTTTTTTGTTAAATTTGACGATATAGTAAGTGTCTTCTTTTTCTTTTCTTTTTCCATAACATTACTTGTATACTATCTCTCTAGCTGCCATTATCAATTCGTCAGCCTCTTTTCTTGAAAGAGAAAATTCTTCTAAGTACCCCTCAATTCTAATTTTTTTTCCTTTTATTTCATCAAACCCACCGATTAATTCATCAGATGACAGGTCAGCAAAATCACTTAATTTTTTTATTCCTTTTTGTCCAAGTATAACCAACATTCCTTGTGTCATTCCTTGAAGGTTAATTAGTGATTCTTCGACACCAAGTTCCTTTAATTTCTGTGCAACTGCCTCTTTTTCTTTAGCTAAAGTTTCCTTTGATCTGTTAATTAATTCTTCAGCAGTTTCTTCATCTATAGCATCTATCTTTGAAATATTTTCTGGAGATGATTGTGCAATGTCTTCAATGGTTGGGAATCCTTCTGATACTAAAAGTTGGCCTAATGTTTCGTCTACTTCTAAATTTTTTATTAAAGTTTCAGTTCTATCTTTAAACTCAGCTTGTCTTCTTTCTGAGTCCTCTTTTTCAGTCAAAATATCAATTTCGTAATTGGTTAATTTTGATGCCAACCTAACATTTTGTCCTCTACGCCCTATTGCTTTACTTAAGTTTTCCTCGGTCAAGATTATATCAATTCTTTTATTTTCTTGATCTATTAAAACTCTTTGTATTTCAGCTGGTGAGAGTGACTCTGAGATTAAAGTTGGTAAATCTTCTGTCCATTTAATTATATCTATTTTTTCACCGTGTAACTCATTGACGATTGTTTGAACTCTACTTCCCCTCATACCAACGCATGCACCAACCGGATCAATAGATGTATCTTGTGAATGAACACAAATCTTTGCCCTACTTCCAGGATCTCTAGCTACTGATTTAATTTCTATAGTTCCCTCGTAAATCTCTGGAACTTCTTGAAAAAATAGTCTTGCTAAAAACTGAGGATGTGCTCTTGATAAAAATATCTGGTGACCTTTAAACTCTTTTTTAACTTCGTAACAATAAGCTTTAACTCTATCACCTGTTTTTAATATTTCTCTGGGTATCAGTTCATCTTTTTTTATTACTCCCTCAGCTCTACCTAGGTCAACTATAACATTTCCATATTCAAGTCTTTTAATAATTCCACTTAAGATTTGGCCTTGTTTATCTATAAAGTCTTCATACTGTCTATTTTTTTCTGCTTCTCTTACTCTTGTGCTTATAACTTGTTTTGCGCTCTGAGCTGCAATTCTACCAAAATCTACTTGTGGAAGTTCTTCAAAAATTTTATCTCCAATTTTTAAATTTTCATTTCCTTTTTTTAATTTTTGAGCTTCTGATAATGAAATTTCTCTCGCTGAGTCTTCAACTTTTTCAACTATGTCTAAAACTTTTTGTATCTTGATATCGCCGCTTTCTCGGTCAATAATAACTTCAATATTATTATCATTACCAAATTTTGTTAGTGCAGCTTTTTGTATTGCGCTTTCCATTGATCCTATAACCAGTTCTTTATCAATAGATTTCTCAGTTGCTACTGCATCTACAATTCTTAAAAGTTCTAATTTATCTAATCCTCTATTTAACATTTTTATCTCACCTAAAAAAAAATGGGCTAAAGCCCATTTTGAAAGTTATTGGTTTTAAATGTATTTTAGTTAAAAAAACAATTTTTTCAAGATTACAATTTAAATAAATTTACTTTATCTGTTTTTTCCCAAGTAAATTCACCATTATTTGATGATTTTCTTCCAAAATGTCCGTAGGCAGAGGTAATTTCATATATTGGTTTGTTTAAACCAAGCATTTCCCTTATCCCTCTTGGTGATAAGTCAAAATTTTCATCTATAATTTTTTTAACTGCATTTACCTTTTCTTCGTTTTCCTCTTCTAATTTAATAAATATTGATAAGGGTTTTGAAACTCCAATAGCATAAGCTAACTGTATCAAACATTTTTCTGATACTCCTGCAGAAACAATATTTTTTGCTAAATATCTAGCAGCATATGCAGCGGATCTATCAACTTTAGTAGGGTCTTTTCCCGAAAAAGCTCCGCCTCCATGAGGAGCCGCACCTCCATAGGTATCTACAATAATTTTTCTACCGGTTAGACCAGTATCACCATCCGGTCCACCAATTATAAATTGTCCAGTAGGATTTATATAAATTTCTTTTGGATTTAGGTCTTTAATGTAATGTTCGGGGATAGATTTTTTTATATATGGAATAATTAATTTTTTTACTTGTTCTTGATTTAAATCTTTCGAGTGTTGAGTAGATATAACAACAGATGTAACTTTTTTTGGTTTATTATTCTCATATGAAATTGTCACTTGACTTTTAGAGTCTGGTTCTATGCCTTCTAAAATACCTTTTTTTCTATCTTCAGCCATTAACCTTAAAATTTTGTGAGAAAAATATATTGGCGCAGGCATTAATTCTTCTGTCTCTTTACATGCATAACCAAACATTATGCCTTGATCGCCAGCACCCTCATCTTTATTATCCTTTGAGTCTACACCCATTGCAATGTCTGCAGATTGCTCGTGTAAAAAAGTTTCAATGTTGGCAGTTTTCCAGCTGAATCCTTTTTGATCGTAGCCTATATCTTTAATACATTCTCTTACTTTATTTAAAATATCATCTCTATGAATTTTAGGACCTCTTGTTTCTCCTGCTAAAACAACTTTGTTAGTAGTAGTCAAAGTTTCACAAGCTACTCTAGCATAAGGATCTTTGCTTAGATATGTATCAACCACCATATCGGAGATTCTATCACAAACTTTATCAGGATGAC
>MDTD01066064.1_pt1 | contig 11857 bp, 9 predicted proteins | sample 811221 | NCBI WGS metagenome assembly MDTD01 (sample SAMN05326646, study PRJNA326480) | marine metagenome | isolation source: seawater | place: Pacific Ocean: South West | collected 2011
GAGGCCGGACGGGCGTTCGGGACCAACGGGGTGCACGGGTTTGACCTGATGTTCGCCGCGCCCAAGAGTGTGTCGCTGCTGCGGTCGCTGACCGACGACGTGGCCGAAAAGGTCATGCAGAACGCCCACGTCAAAGCAGTCGAAGCCGCGATGACCTACCTGCATGAACATGCCGGGTACACGCGGGTGCACAACCCGCTGACCAGCAACAAAGACCTCCAGCGGCTGCCCGGGCTGGTCGCGATCGCCTACCAGCACGAGACGAGCCGCTGCGGGGACCCGCACCTGCACACGCACGTCATCGTGCCGAATCGCCAGGTCAGAGCTGATGGGCGGCTGGTGTCGATCGACTCCAAGTCGCTGTATCACGAAGCCAAAGCCGCCGGGATCATCTACCAAGCCACGCTGCGCCACGAGTTGCACGCCGAGCGGGGCTTCGAATGGCAGCCCGTCGACGAGCATTCCGGCATGGCCGAGATCGAGGGCGTCACCGCGGCGAGCATCAAGGCGTGGTCGCAGCGTTCGACGCGGCTGCGGGAATGGGCCAAAGACAACCTGGTCGTCGTCGACGGTGAGCCGACCGCCGCGCAGTTGGCGACCGCGCAGAAAGCCACCCGGCCCACTAAACCCGAGCAGCTCGCCTGGGAAGACCTCAAAGCGATGTGGCGCGCCGACGCGCGCGGTCTGGATCTGGACCGCGACGCGCATTTCGCCGCGCGCGAGGCGCGGCGCGCACAGGCGCGCACTCCCCTGGACCGAGCGCGCATCGCGCACATGGCAGCGCGCATCGACAAGGCCGCCTTCACGCGCGCGGACATGGTGGAGATCGTCGGCGCGCAGCTGCCCGTCGGCGCGGTCGGGGAACCGCGCGCGCTCATCGAAGCGTTCGTCGACGACGTCGGTGTGCGCATCAGCGCGCCGCGCGAAGCGCACCACCGCGAGGGGCACGAGAAGTACACCGTCGACGCGATCATGCTCGAGGAGTCCCGCATCCTCGACATGGTCGATACCTCCGACAACCGCAGTCGACTCGATGTGCGCGCTGCCGATCTCGGGGACCTCTCCGCCGACCAAGAGCGCGCCATCCGCAACATCGCCGTCTCCCCATTTCTGGTGCAGCCCTTGCAGGCTCCGGCCGGTGCTGGCAAAACTCACTCACTGAAAGCGTTGCGCGCCGCCGCGCACCGGGCGAACAAAGAAGTGCTCGTGCTCGCGCCCACCGGCAAAGCCGTCGACGAGGCGATGCAGGAGGAAGCCGGCGACCGCGGCCTGACCGTGGCCAAGGCGCTCAAACTCATCGAGGACAACAATCTGGCCATCGACCGGCGCACCGTGGTCGTCGTCGACGAAGCCTCCATGGTCGGCACCCCCGAGCTGAAAAAACTGCTGTCGGCCGCGGTGGCCGGGCGCGCGAAGATGGTGCTCGTCGGGGACCCCTACCAGCTGGCGCCGGTGAAAGCCCGCGGCGGCATGTTCGAGCATCTCTGCGGGGACCTGCCCTGGTCGCAGCGCCTGGGCGAAGTGTGGCGGATGCGCAGCGCCGAGGAGCGCGACGCCTCCCTGGCGTTGCGGTCCGGGCACGGCAATCGCCTGCGCAAGGCGGTCGGCTGGTATCGCAGTCACGGCCGCCTGCACACCGGCGACCCGATCGCGATGGCCAAAGACGCCGGCGATGCCTACCTGGCTGACCGGGCCGCCGGGAAAGACTCACTGATGGTCTGCGACTCCTGGGAGATGGCCGACGCGCTCAACCAGCGCGTTCACAACGCCCTCGTCGGCGACGGGCCGTCCGTGCGGGCCGCCCGCGACCAGCGCATCGCCGTCGGCGACATCATCATCAGCCGCGAAAACGACATCAGCATCCCCGTGCACCCCGGGGCCGAGCACCCCGTCGGCCAGGCCGTCGACCAAGTACGTAACGGCAACCGGTGGCGCGTGGCCGGCATCGACGAGAAGACCAATCGGGTGGCCGCCGAACGGCTCACCGACAAAGCGCGCGTCGTCTTCGACGGCGACTACCTGCGCCAGAACGTCACCCTCGGCTACGCGGTGACCGTGCACTCCGCCCAGGGAGTCACCGTGGGCAACAAAACCACTCCCGGTGTGTGCCACTCCATCCTGGCCGACACCTCCAGCCGAGCCATGGCCTATGTCGGCATGACCCGCGCCAAAGACGAAAACCATGCCTACGTCTACCAACGGATCAGCGGCGAAGCCGACCACGAACACTCACGCCTGGTCGCCGGGGCTGACATTCACGTCCTGCGGCGCGGCAACAAATGGGCTGCCGCCCACCACTTCCGCACCATCCTGGCCAACGACGACCGGCCCCGCACCATGCACGCCGAAGCTGAACGCACCGAACGTGACCTACTCCCCCAACCCGTCAGCGACCTGCTGATCGCCCAAGAGCAGCGCCGCAGCGCCCGCAGCGCGGTATGGCGCGAACACAGCGCCGCCGGCCGGGCCGCGGCCGCGGCCTACCAGCGGATGGCCACCGTCGCCGAGACCGTCGCCGAACGCGACCGTGACCGGGGGCGCGACATCGACGGCCTCGAACTCTGATCTGCTGACGCACAGTGCCACCAACGCGCGATAGCGTCAGAACCTGACCGGTTACTGCGGGGAGCCAGCGGCCAACGACGCAAGGAGTGCACCAGGTGAAGATCACGACCGTGTTGGCGACAACCGCAGCGGCCGCCGGGATCGGTGTCATGAGCGCACCAATCGCGCTGGCCGACAACCCCACTCCGAACCTGGTGACGTTGGGGCAGCCAGCCGAACTGATCAACGGGCCGGTGGTGCAGGCCTGGACAATCAGCGGGCTCAAGCCCAGCAGCGACGTCATCCCCTGGCATGTTCGCGGAGCGCTGTGGGAAGCCACCGCCACCAACACAGCGGTCGCGGGCACCGTTCAGCCCATCGTGTCCGACCTCAACGCGCGGGCCCGCAACGGCGACACCTACCGAACGTTGTTCCTGGTCGCCACCCCCCAGGGAGTCAACCCGGCCGCGCTCGCCCAAGGGCAGCAGACCTCAGGAAAAATCTACTTCGACGTGACCGGCGCCCAGCCCGACAGCGTCGTCTACAACGACGGTGCCCGCGACCTCGCGGTCTGGCTGACCCCGCCGCCCGCACCGCCAGCCCCCGCGGCCGGCGGCTCGGCCCCCTACCGGGGAACCCCCAGTGCCAGCTCGCCAGCGCAAGATACCGAAGCCGCCCCGGCAGCGGTCCCGCCGGCAGCCGAAACGCCTATGACGCCCGCACCCGCCAGCGTGGGCACACCACTGACCCCCGGCAGTGTCGGTACGCCCCTGCCCACCGGCAGCGCGGGAACTCCCCTGCCGACCGGCGACGCCGTCGCGCCCGGCGGCACCCCAGCCCCAGCGGGTAGCCCATCGGTCACGACAACCCCCGACATCAGCACAGGAACCCCGCTGCCGGCCGAGACCCCCGCCCCCGCCACCGCCGCCGCTCCCGCGCCGACCGCGACGCCCGCGGGTAGCGCCGGCACCCCCCTGCCCGCGCCCGAGGTAGCCCCGGCCGCCGGTGCGGGAACGCCGGCGGCGCCCGTCACCACCACGCCGGTACCGATGCCCTGATCGGTCAGAAGACGCGGTGGCGCATCTGTTCGGTGTATTCGGTGACGCGCTGCAGGGCGGCCGACAGGCGGTGTATTGACCCGCCGAACAAGCCCGCCTGCAGCGGCGGCCAGTCGTCACCGGCGGCGTTCACCGACAGCTTATCTGTAACAAAGGGGGCCTAGCTGAGCTATCCGACTGTTCAGGACGAGTGTTACATGTGTACCTGGTCTAATCGGGCGCCGGATTGTCCTGCACATGTGTAGGACGCGGGTTGGCGATTGCTGTCGCGGAGAACCAGAAGTGCTAGACCCTACGCTGGGGTGGCTTTGTCACTGCCGAGGACTCGACGCCTTGGGCGCCGCTACTCTGTGGCGCTATGACTGCGGCCGTACTTCGCCATCGCGCGTGCCCGGAAGCCCGCCGACTGGCACCGCGCGGCACGCGGCGAAATCTATTTCAGATCAGCAACAACCTGCGACAGCCACAATGACGCCCGTGGCTGTCAAGTGTCCGATTCGCCGATCAGCTCCGGGCGAGTTCGGCGCGGGCTCGGCGCTCGACGAACAGCGGAACGAAGTCCCGGATCCGGCTGTGTTCAAACTGGGCGTAGGCGCTCTGGACGATGGAGTTGATGCGCTCGGCTGGAATGTCTGCGTAGCTGTCGGCGAGCCGACGCTCGACTTCTTCAACCATGACGTGCTCATCGACCTCCGGCATGTCGATAGCATGCCTGGGCGGCCAGGTGCCGTCAACCGAGGAATTGACGTCCGTTCACCTCACATCGTGGCTATCGAACCCGTGAGGTTCGGGAAGTGTGAAGATCTGTTAGATGAGCAACGACGAGTCCGACCTGGCGCAGGCCTTCCGACTGTTGTCAGCGTTGCACGAGAACATCACTCATACGACGAGGGCGATCGAGAAGTTCGAGCGGCAACGCCGCTTGGGGTCGCCCGCAGGACCGCAAGAGCAACTACTACGCCGTGAACTCGCCGAAGCCCACGGGCACATCAACCGCATCTACGAACGGTTCCCCGAGACACGGCGGTAGCGCCTTGATGTGAAAGCTCACAGGTCGCGCCAGACCGACGTCATCAACACCGGTGAGCCAGGCGATGTCCCCTGGGGTTTAGGACTCCGGTCGAATAATCGTCATGCTCATGTTGGGTGGCGTCGCGCCGCGCGAGGGGGGTCGCCCGGCGCGACACCGGCCAGATGGCATATCCCGTTTCCGAGGCTAGTCCCGGCGTCCAGGACTTTGCGGTGATGCGCGGTTAACGAAGGCTAACGACTAACCGGATCGGCGGTACCGGTCTGGCGCTGCGTGCGGCCCAGGACCGGTTCGCTCGCGGGCGGCGGGCGTGTTTTGTGGCGACGCAGACGCGATGACCTTGGTGAGAAGGTGTCGCAGGCGTGGTTCGGCGCTCTGTCCGTGGTAGCAGTCCAGCCAGCTGGCGGTGGCGGCCATCAGTTCGTCGTCGAGAGGAATGTCGTTACATGCGATGGCGGTGATCAGGGCCTCGATCGCGGCGAACGTCTCGCCGATGCCCAGGGTGATGTAGATGCGGTCGGCGTCGATTCTGCTGAGATACGGGCGCGCGGTGGCGGCCAGCTCCCAGGCCAGGGCGGCATCATCGGGCGCCTTACGCACCGGCGGTTTGCGCGACGTGGACACCCGGCCCCCCTTTTCCGATGGTCTGGTCTTGTCCGGTGCCTACGGTAGCGGGTGGGCAGGCCTGCCGCGCAGTGTTCGACCCGGCTACCGCGCCGACCAGGCACACCACATCCGGCAACGCCGATCTGTTTGCCTGCCATTCACTTTCCGTACCATTCACTGGGCCGCCAGCGGGATCGAGAACGTGGCAGGTCGGCCTCGGCGCACGGGTGATCGCATCTGCCGTGCCATCCAACGCGACACACGTGCACCAGCTCCCCGGGCGACGAGACCTCATGCGTCACTATCTTCACTGTGGCCACAGTGAAGGAACACACCGTTCGACCCACACAGGCCGACTGCGGCCATTCGAGCCGCCGGGACGCGGAGCGGCATGCGCGCAACGCTCTTCATGGCCAGAAAGCAGCGCGACACGCATGATTTGTGCAGCTCACAACCATTTATACATGTATACTTGCAGGATGCTAAGCAACGCAGAATTGCTGACCCGACACACGGCGCGCCTCCGAAAGGGTGTAGGAAAAACCGTGCAGTATTTCCGCCATGGTGGTTCCGGTGGAACTGGCGAGACAGCTGGTGGCCTTGCATCGTCTCGCGTTGGCGAGGCTGCTCGGCGAGATCGGTGTGGCATTCGACGCCTCGCTGGCGCGGTGGTTCGGCGTGTTTCCCGACCCGATGCAGATTCAGGGCGGGACGTTGTGCCAGGACGTGCGCAGTCATGTGCTGGCGATGAACGGCATCGACGCGCAGAGCGCGAAGGCCCCGACGCCGCCAGCGGCGCCAGAGGGCGCCTCGTGCGGGCCGGGGTCGACGTTGCGGATGTCGACGGGCCCGAGTTCGTCGGTGCGTATCGGGGATGCGGGGATGGCGTGGGCGCGGGTGCGTCACATCAGCCCGCAGCGGGCCGCCGATATCGGTGCGCTACCCCCGCAGTCGATGCCGAAGTCCAAGCCGGGCAAGCAGATGGCGCTCGACGCCGGCGAGCCCGAGGATCAGCGGGTGTTCGGGCCGGCGGGGATCGGCGACGATTACGAGCTGGTTGTGTACTGGTGGGAGACCCCGGGCCGGTTGTCGGTGGGTGGTGGCATCTTGGCGGTGGTCGCCGATCTGGATACCAGCGAGGAGCGGATTTTGGGGTTCGAGCCGTTGCCGCTGGCGATTCGGCCGAAGACCGTTGCCGAGCGGCAGATCGTGGCCGAGGACGACGAGGACGTGCGCGAGGACTTCGAGCAGTTCTTGCCCAGGAATGCTTCCGAGACCGGGGACGCCGAGGCGTAGACGATGAGCTGGTACCGGCCGGGCGCGTGTGGGGACGAGGTGGTCGGTGATGGCGTCGGTAGAGGTGTTCGGCACACGGGTCCGCCAGGCCCGGGTGTTGCGACGACTGTCAGGCACCGCGGTGATGGAGCATCTGGGGTGGCGCTCTCCGCGCCAGACGCGGTTGGAGCAGTCCGAGACCGCGGTACTGGAGTCCACCGATTTCGATCGGCTGACAGCGTTGTTGCGTTTCCCGCCAGCATTTTTCACGACCGCACCGGCATCGCGGGTGACGGCGCGGGATCTGTTGTTCCGGGCGCCCAAGTCCACCACGGTCACCGAGAAGGAGTACCTGGCGGTGTTCGCCAACGTCGTCGGTGATCTGCTCGGGCAGCTCAATGCGGTGGCCAAGCTGCCCCCGGTGCTGCTGGAGCCGTTGCCGGCGGGCACCGATGTGGTGACCGCGGCCGCCCAGGCCCGGCGCTGGCTGGGGGTGGCGCCCGGGGTGCCGATCAAGTCGCTGACCTACGAGCTGGAAGCTGCCGGGGTGCCGGTGGTGATGCGGATGAAGCACTCACGTTCCACCGGAGTGGTGGACTGGGACACCGATGAGGACGGGCCGGCCGGGTTGTTGACCGAGAAGCATCTGGGGTGCTCGGCGCGGACCGGGGAGTATCGAGAACGTCCGTTGGTGTTGTTGCGGGCGTTGGATTCTTGGGAGCGCACCCGCTGGACAGTCGCCCACGAGATCGGGCACTTGTTGTTGCACCGCTATGGCGATGTCAGCGATGACCAGGAGCGCGAAGCCTCCCGGTTCGCCTCGGAGTTGTTGGCCCCGACCGAAGTGCTCGCCAAAGAGGTGCCGCCGGTTCCCACGCTCAGCGATCTGGTCGACGCGAAGGTGAAGTGGCGGATTTCGTTGGGGGCGTTGATCATTCACCTTCGCGAGTCGAAGCTGATCGATGAGGTCCGCGCCGATACGTTGCAGCGCCAGCTCTACACGCGGATCAACTCCGAGACCGGGCACACCTGGGGCAAGACCGAACCGGGCTGGAATGCCCGCACACCGGAGCGGCCCCGGCTGCTGCGCCGGTGGATGGAGGAATGCTACGGCTCGGTCAGCGTGGAGGCCTTGGCCGCCCACGACCTGATCTACCCCACAGACTTGTTGGCCGACATCCTCGCCGGCCAGCGCGGCGCCCCCGCGAAAGTTGCCGCGGCCCCGGACACCGTCTCGACGGTGCTCGACGAGGAGGCGATCCTGGACCGCGGGGACACGGTGGTGGCGCTGCGCCGGCCTCGCCGGCAGGCCTAACAGGGAATTGCGGGGGCGGATCGGGGATGGCACGGACACAACGGATCGCGCTGACCGGCGCCCCGGACACCTACACCGTGCTGGGCCCCGATCACCTGCCGATCGAGGCAGCCGAGCAATACCTGCAGTTCCTGCGCGATGACGGGGCCTCACCGAACACGGTGAAGGCGTATGCGGCCGGCCTGGCGGCGTGGTGGACGGTGCTAGAACACACCGGCACCGACTGGCAGGACATCAGTACGAGCCTGTTCGGGCAGTTTCTGGCCTACCTGCGCACCGGGGACCTGCCGGGCACCGCCCGGATCGGCGCACCAGAGGTTTGGCTGGGCCCGGCGAGCACCCAGCTGCGGGCCGCGGCGGTGCTGGCGTTCTACCGCTACCACGCGGACGCCCATGGGCTGGCCGGCCCGTATCAGCGGCTGTTCACCAGCCGCGGCAAGCGATCGCGGTCACGATATATCCCGATGCTGGCCGGAGTAGGCGCACGACGCTCCAAGGACCGGCCCATCTACACGGTGCGCAGCGGCAACAAGTCCGCCACTCCGGTGCTACTACCCGCCCAAGTGGCCGCGATTCTCGACGGCTGCGCCACCCAGGCCGGACAGGACTGGTCGGGGCCGCCCTCAGGGCTGCGGGACCGGCTGTTGTTCGCGGTGCTCGCCGAGACCGGGATGCGACTGGGTGAAGCGTTGTCGCTGCGCCACCACGATTTTCATATCGGCGCCGGCGGGACACCGTTCATCGACGTGGCCTCCCGACAAGACCATCCGCGCGGGGCCCGCGGCAAGACGCTACTGGCCCGACGCATCTACATCGGTGATGATCTGGAGGCGCTGTATTCGGCCTACGTGTGGCATCTGGTCGACCAGGGCGCCGATCTGGACGTGCCCGACCTGGACACTCACTTCGTGTTCGTCAATCTCACCCACGGGCAGCGTTTCCGGGCCATGCGTGCCGAAACGGTCTACGCCAAAATCGATTCGGTGACTAACCGCGCCGGCGGGGTGCTGCCCGATCGGTGGTCACCGCACTGGCTGCGCCACACCCACGCCACCGCACTGCTGCTCTCCGGAACCCCGCCGCACGTGGTCATGCGCCGCCTGGGCCACGCCGATATCCAGACCACGCTCTCGACCTACGGATGGGTCACCGAGGACGCCGAGATGCGCACCCTGGCGCAATGGCGCAGCTACGTCGCTGGCTGGAAAGGGCTGCACCATGACCACACCGACTGACCCGCCCGCACCCACCCTGGCCCCCGCACCCGCTGCGGGATCATGGGCGACCCAGTGGGCCCAAGTCCCTGAAGCGTGGCGCCGGCCGATCTATGCGATCTACAGCGCCCCGTGTGATCAGGTGTTTCTGCGCAACCAGTTCTACCTGCAAGCACACCGCGCCGGAGCCACACACGATTTCACCCCCGACGCCCCCGCCCGATTCGGCGACGAGATCGCCTGGTGGGTCTGGACCTGCTGGGACCAGCAGCTACGCAAGATCGAACCATCCCTGCTGGCCTGGCTGACCCGCACCCTGCCGGCCGCGATCGCCGAACACCGCACCCGCACCGGAAAGACCCCCGCCAGCATCGCCGACCTGGACCCCAATGCCGTGCTCCGCCAAGCGGTCCTGACCTTTCAGCGCCGCAACATGCGACTCCCCTCGGCGGGATCGCGGCGCAACATCCGCCACCTCATCGAACACCTGCACCTGTGGGTATCGGTGCGCTGCACCGACACCCCGTGGTGGGAACACGACATCTGGGATCTGCGCACCGACCCTCGGATCCCACGCCGCGACCACGAACCCCGCCACGACACCGCCGTGCGGCTGCGCGATATCGAACCGGCCTGGCTGCGCGAAGGGCTGCGGTTCTGGCTGCGCAGCGCGTTGACCTACGACCTGCTGGTCTGGTCCTCGGCCGCCGACCGGGCCCGCAACCTGGGCTCGCAGCTGGGCCGGTTCGCCCACGACTACGGCCACCACAGTGATCCGCTGATCAGCACCGATCCCGACCAGCTGCGCACCGTGTTCCTCGACTATCTCGAGTATCTGCGCTCCCCGGCCGCAGCCACCCAGTCCGACCGCCTTACCGCCGACACCGTGGCCACCCTGCAAGCCCAAACCCAGGCGTTCTACACGTTCATGCACGACAACGCCGCCGACGCGGCGACCGCGACGGCCAACCCGCGCTGGCGCGACATCACGCTGACCCACACCGTGCTGTGGTCACCGCTACACGCGCCCAAACAGCGCCGCCGCGAACGCGAACTCACCTGGTATGCCACCGCAGACCTACAGCGCATGCTCACCTACCTCGACGTCCTGGCCGCCCCCGCCGGGCACAAGGTGGTGCTGACCAAAGCCGACGGCACGATCACCGTCGCCGCCGGCCTCGGTGACCCCCAGGCCGCCCGGATCTGGCTGCTGCAGGCCCTGACCGGACGCCGAGCCTCGGAGATCTTGATGCTCGACCATGATCCGCTGCAGGCCATCCCGGGCCAGGAACGCCCCACCGACGCCGATCCCGACACGTTCGTGGCCCGGCTGCGCTACCAGCAGACCAAAGTCGACGACGTCATTCCCACCATCCTCGTCGAGCAGGCCATCGTTGACATCATCACCGAGCAGCAGAGCTGGCTGAAGGCGACATACCCCGACCTGGCGCCCCGATACCTGTTCCTCGGCGTGAAGAATCAGCACCGCGGCCAGCAACCCCGCTCCTACAACACCTACCGCACATCGCTGGCCAAGCTCGACGACTGCCACGATCTCACCGACAGCGCCGGCCGACCACTGCGCTTCACCCAAACCCACCGGTTGCGCCACACCCGGGCCACCGAACTGCTCAACGATGGCGTTCCGTTCCACGTCGTGCAGCGCTACCTCGGACACAACAGCCCCGAGATGACCGCCCGCTACGCGGCCACCCTGGCGGCCACCGCCGAGTCAGAGTTCCTCAAACACAAGAAAATCGGGGCCCACGGCACCGATATCTCCATCAGCCCCAGCGACATTTATGAGATGACGCAGCTCGGCGCCCGCACCGACCGGATCCTGCCCAACGGGGTCTGCCTGCTGCCGCCGCTCAAACAGTGCGACAAGGGCAATGCCTGTCTGGGCTGCGGTCACTTCGCCACCGACGCCACCCACCTCGATGAGCTACGCCAGCAACACGCCGCCACCGAAGCGCTGCTGGCCGCCCGCCGCGACCAGTATCGCCGACGAAGTGGACGCGAACTCGGCGAGGACAACATCTGGGTGATCGAACGCCGCCGCGAGCTGCGCTCGCTCGAAGCGATCATCGAACGCCTGTCGGCCACCGCAGACCAAGAGGCGGTATCCGGCGCCGGCACAGGGATAGGAAAACGGCTGCCGCTGCTGCAAATCCAGACCCGCGGCGCCCACCAGTCCGCCCTCGATAAAGCTCAGCGACCCCGCACCCCGGATCAATGACTGCTGCCCGCTCCACCGCCGGCCTCAGGAAAGCCAGCGCCAAAAGCCGCAACGACGCCCGACGAAAGATCAAGAAGGCGCTGCGCGAAATGCAGGTCGCCGGAATGGACATCAACCCCAATGCAGTCGCCCGCCACGCAGGGGTCGCCCGCAAAACGATCTACAACCACCGTGACCTCTACGACCAAATCCGCGCCGCCTCCGCCACACCACGACCAAAGATCGCCGCCAGCGAATCCGAGGCGCCCACCCGCGGATCCTCGGTGGATGCAGCTCTGCGTCAACAACTGAGGACCCAGAAGCGCCAATACGACAACGACATCGCCGCTCTCAAAGCCGAAATCAAAGAACTCAACCAGCAGCTCGCGGCCGCCCACGGCGAGATCCACCGCCTACGCGGCACTGGCAACGCCAACAACAGCTGATCGAGCCACACCATCCACTCGCACAGCGGCCCGCCACAGCGCCCCCACGCCGGTTGCACCGTTACAGATAACACTGTGTTCCTCGTTGATTCCGCACCCTCAAACCAAGGGCGGTCACTGTCTTACACACAGCGATTCCCGTTACAGATAA
>MDTD01104567.1_pt1 | contig 11857 bp, 15 predicted proteins | sample 811221 | NCBI WGS metagenome assembly MDTD01 (sample SAMN05326646, study PRJNA326480) | marine metagenome | isolation source: seawater | place: Pacific Ocean: South West | collected 2011
CCTGGACAAAAAAACTTGCGGATAATTTAAATTTCGTTGGATGGGTAAAGAATTGCAACGACGGAACAGTTGAAATTGAAATATATTGTGATGAAAAAAAAAAAAATATTTTTAAAGAAAAATGTTACAAAGGCCCTTTATTGAGTAAAGTTAATAAAATCGAAGAAACATGTAAATCTGAAAAAAAATTTAATAAATTTGAGATTTTGATTAAATGAAGTTTTTTTTCTTACGTCATACATCCTTAAATGTAAAAAAGGATATTTTCTATGGTCAAACTGATCTTGATGTTTCAGATTCATTTAGCCATGAATTGAAAGTCATTAAGGAAAAAATTAAAACTGAAAGAATTAATTTCTCAAATTTTGTAGTTTATTCAAGCCCGCTAAAAAGATGTTTGAAACTTGCAAAAAATTTGCATAACGAAATTAATATCGATGATAGGCTCAAAGAAATGAATCTTGGTGACTGGGAAATGAAGGAATTTTCATCTATAGAAAAAAAAGAAATAGAAAAATGGGAAAATGATCTTTTAAACTATAAAATTCCAAATGGTGAAACTAATAAAGATTTTTTAAAAAGGTTAAAATCTTTTACGGATGAAATTATTAATTTAAAAAAAGATGTTTTCATTGTTGCACATGCTGGTTCAATAAATGGGATGATTTCAAATCTAACAGGCGAACCTTTTGACAAACTGGTAAAAAATTATTGGGAAAAAATTAGCTATGGCTCATTGTCATTGATATTAAATAAAAATCATAAAAACACAATTAAGTTTTTAGGGAAATAATGTCTCCAATTTTTCAACATGATACATTTTTAAAAAATAATTCTGATTGTATTAAAATTATAAGAAGCAAAAAAAGATGGAGGACTATCAATATAAAAATTAAAAATGAAATGATAGAAATTTGTTGCCCTTTTTTTACATCTACAAGAAAAATTAATTTATTAATTGAAGAAAAGTTTTCATGGATTCAAAAAAAGTTATCTGAAAATAGAAACTTGAATATAAAAAAAAAAAAATTAAGACTTTTAAAAAAAATTTTCTTCAAGGGAAAAAGTATACTTGTAAAAACGAAATTAGACAGTTTTGATAGAGTTGTACTTCAAGAAGAATCTTTATTAGTTAATTTGAAAGATGACACCTTTGAATATAAAATGAATTTAATAAAAAAATGGATGAAGAATGAGTCAACTATTTATCTTAATTATAGACTAAAATCCTTAGCCTTAAAACATTCTATCAAATACAAATCATTGGAAATAAAAAAATATAGATCAAGATGGGGAAGTTGCAGTAGTAGTTCTGATATCAAATTGAATTGGAAATTAATTATGTTACCTATAGAAGTTATAGACTATGTTATAGTTCATGAATTAGCCCATGTAATTGAACCAAATCATTCAAAGTCATTTTGGATTTTAGTTCATAAAATGTATCCTAAATATAAAAAATCAGATTTGTGGTTAAAAAAAAATGGTTTGTTGGTTATAGATTTTTAACACTTGCTTTCTTTTAAAAGTTTTTCCTCTAACTTTATTATTCTTTCAGCCTTTTGAGCATTCTCATAATCTACCATAATTCTTATCGGAATAGCACTGATATTACCTTCAACAGAAGACATTGACTGATCCATAACATAAAAATTTATGTTATAATTATTCAAAATAAATTTGACCCAAGTCAATTGTATAAGATTATTCGTTTTAAATATAGTTTTCATACATTGGTGCGCCCGAAAGGATTCGAACCCTTAACCTTTTGAGCCGAAATCAAATGCTCTATCCAGTTGAGCTACGGGCGCTTTATAATATCAAATAAGACTTATTTATCAATACCATGAGATAGTCTGATTAATTTATTGTGAAAAAATATAACTATAGATCCTACACTAACACAAACTATAGTTATTCCAATAAATACTGTTTTTTCGCCTAGCTTTTCTGAATATTGCCCAATTGATCCAGCAAATTTATTCCCCAACCCAATAGCAGCAAAATATATACCCATGATAGAGGCTACTAGTTGTTTTGGAGAAAGTTTTGTTATAAAGGAAAGAATAACTGGAGATGCACAAAGTTCACCTATTGTGTGAAAAAGGTATGCTAACATAAGCCAAAACATTGGCGACTTTCCATAAATTTTAGCTTCTTGCGCTGCAAAAAACATGAATACAAACCCTGCTCCCATAATAATTATGCCTACTGCCATTTTAAAAATCGATGAACTTAAAAATCCTTTTTTTTGAAAACTTAACCATAAAGCTGAAACAAAAAACCCTAATAAAATTATCAATAAAGGATTGATTGATTGAAACCAGCTAGCAGGAACTTCAAAATTTAAGAAGTCAATTAACCTATCTGTTTTTTCATATGCAAATATATTCATCAAACCACCAGCTTGTTCAAAAGAAGCCCAAAAAATTATCAGAATAAGTGAAGCAAGAGCAATTAATTTAATTCTATCAATCTCAATTTTATTAAGTTTATTTTTTTTTTTAACAATTTTCTCAGTTTTTAAATTGTTATTAAAATTTTTTCTTCCACTAATAAAAATTATTTGTCCTAAAACCATTCCAAGTCCAGCTAATGAGAAACCAAAATGCCAACCGTAAACTTCACCAACATAACCAACAATGATACTTGCAAAAAAAGCCCCAAAGTTGATACCTATATAAAAGATAGTAAACCCCTGATCTCTTCTTAAATCGTTTTTTCTATAAAGATTTCCAACCAAACTAGAAATACTTGGTTTTAGAAGACCAACACCACAAATTATTGAAAACAAACCAAAGAAAAAGAAATGGATATGATTTACAGCAAGAGATAAATGCCCAAGACATAGAAGTCCTCCACCAAGAATAACAGAGTTTTTTAAAGATAAATATTTGTCAGCAAGTATTCCACCAGGTACACAAGCTAAATAAACTAATGCTGTGTACCAACCATAAAGTTGAATAGCATCTTCATTAGACCACCCTAATCCAGGATTTTTAGAACTTGTATCAGAAATAAGGTATAAAACTAGAATAGCTCTCATTCCGTAATAACTAAACCTTTCCCATAATTCTGTGAAAAAGAGTGTTGTTAACCCCGCAGGCTGTCCAGAAAAATTATTAAAAGGAATTAAGGACATTTTTTTATTTCAAATTTTTTTACTCGAGTCCCTGATTTCTTCAAGGTCTTGAAGATGAGTTTTTAGAGCATTACTACTTATATTTATTTCTAACAAAAATAGAAAGATTGCAATGGAAAAGAAAAATAAGGCCATGGAAAAAAATAAAAGACCAACATACAAATTGAAAGTACCAGCCATTATAGTTATTAAATTACATAAAAAGGATAAACCTGAAAAAAATTGCATCAGTTTTACATATCTGAGTCTTTTATTTAGTACTTTAATTTGAGAAAGAAATTTTTTTGCAGATTTTTCATTTGAAGATTTTTTTTTATCAATAAATTCAGCGTGCATTTTTCTTATTAATGTACTTATAGAAATCCATCGATTTCCAAATGTTAACATCATTAAAGGTATCGCTGGAAATAAAAAAGCTGAATATGTTAAGTCGAAGGATTGCATGAATTTTTAATTTATAAATTTTATTACAATAAGAAAACCCCATTTTTAAAATAATATTAAAGTTTAATAAAGTTGAAATTTTATAGATTTAAAAACTTTTAATAAATGGCACAAAAATTGCTCTTTTAATGTAACTTTTGACTAATGTCAAAAATTTGAATCAAGGGAAGACCTCATAGCATAATATTTCCTCCCTTTAAATGAAGTGGTCTTCCCCTTTCAAAAGCTAATCTTTAATATTTGCTATAAAAGTTTTTAAGTATTCTAGTTTTTCTTCAGAAACTTCCTTATACGAACAGTTAAACTTTTCTTTTATTAAACTGCATATATGTGCGTATGGATTTCTTCCTTTTGGATGATTGGGATGATCCTGAAGTTTATTTTTTAAAGAATCACCTTGTTTTAAAATTAAAGACCAAATTTTTTTTTTGTTTACATCGTCCATTTACCTTATTCCAGAATTAGAACGTGTTCTTGCTTTTTTTTCTTGTTTTTTAAAAATTCTGAATTTTTTTTTATTTTTCTTTATTTTTTTTTTTGAAATATATTTATTACCAGTTTTCGGTGTAGATAGCTTTTTAAAGGTGCCATCGTCCCTCATAAGAATATAATTTCCATCCATGTCCATTATAATTTCATCAGATTGCACTGAGGAGAAAAGAAAAATAGAAAGTAAAAAAAGAAATCTCATTTGTAAAAAAAATATTTTTTAAATCCTTTAGTGTTGATTGAAATTTTATTTTTATTAAACTTTACACTTTTTTTTAATTTCCATCCATATTTTCTTAATTGTAATAGTTTTTTTGCAGATTCATTTCTGTATTTTAATGCTTTCCACCACGAAGAATTACTGATTACTAAAATAATTTTTTTTTTCATTAGTCTAATCTATGATAATAATTTGAACCTTCAAGTGTTGTTATAATCGAAGAAATTGATTTTGAGTCATTTGTTTTATTTTCTTTTTTTACCCAATTTTTTATATCATTAGTAATTTTATTTCCATCCATATCTCTTAATATCATATGAAAATTATTTTCATAAATCTTAAAATTAACTAATTTGTTAATTTTTTCTTTTTCTTTTTTCACTTTTAATATTTCAATTAATGGTTTTCTAGGTACGATTTCATCTATCATAGGTATAATAATTAGTGTTGGGAACTTTGGGTTTAATATGTATTCTTTTGCATCATGAAAAGACTGATCCATTAAATTTGCGATCCCGTTCAAACTTTTTAAGTTTGGTTTATGAATTACAAAAGGATCGTTGGAATATTCTTTTAACATTTCAATATTATTACTAGGTCTGATTTTTATTATTCCTTTTCCACTAACTCTAAGTTTAGGAAAAATCGTTGAAAAAAATTTTAAAAAAATACTTTTTAAATAATTTGATTCTGAGAAATTCCAAATTGCAGGAGCTACTAATATTAGACCATCGAGGGGAAGTTCATCTATTCGATTTACCAATGAAATAGAAATCGCCCCACCCATGCTTTCACCTAAAAGATAAATTTTTTTAGAAGGATTTCTAAACTTTAGGTCAGTTATAATTTTTTTTATATCATGACAATGAATCTCAAGCTCAAACCATTCACCGAATGAATTATTAGTTCCAAACCCTCTTAAATCAAAGGAGTAAGTAGAAATTCCGTGTTTGGAAAAAATTTTAGCGGGTTCTTTAAATGCTTTTGAATAATCATTATAACCATGAATAGCTAAGATTATTATATTGGAATTTTCTTCAGTCTGCCAATTAACTAAATTAAAATCATAATTTTTATCAAATAAGTTTTTTTGCATTTTTTCCTCTTGAGAAAAAATCGAGCATGAATAAAGATTGACTACAAGAAAGCTTACAATTATTAGTTTTTTAATAATTTTAAAAATATATCCTCAAGATCAGATTCTTTGGTTGAAATTTCCTTTAGTTGAAATTTATTTTCTACAAATATCTTAACAATTTTTGCCGTACTAATCTCACTTTTTTTAAATTTTAGGGTTATTGAATTTTTAGTTTGTTTTATACACAACTTTTTTAATTCTTCTGGGACATTTCTTACTTCAGAGTAAAATTCTATGATGAGTTCTTTGTCATCTAAAAGTTTTAATAAATTAACTTTTTTATCGCAGGCTATAACTTTCCCATGATTGATGACTGCGATTTGATCGCATAAAGTCTCAGCTTCTTTAAGATAATGCGTTGTTAGTATTATAGATACTCCATTCTTATTTAGTTTTTTTATTGAATCCCATAATTTTTTTCTTAGTTCAACATCTACTCCTGCAGTAGGCTCATCCAGAATTAGAATTGCGGGGTTGTGAACCATAGCCTTTGCTACCATAAGTCTTCTTTTCATTCCCCCTGACAAACTTCTAGAATATGCATTTTCCTTATCATATAAATCAAGTTCTTTAAGAATTTCAGTATTTCTATAAAATTTTTTTTTAACTCCATAAAGTCCAGCTTGTATATCCATAATTTGTCTAGGAGTAAAAAAAGGGTCAATATTAATTTCTTGAGGAACTACCCCTAAGTTTCCTCTGACGGTTTTAGGGTCCTTATCTATGTTTATGCCGAAGACTTTTACAGTTCCAGAAGTTTTATTAGCTAGTCCAGAAAGAATATTGATAAAGGTACTCTTTCCTGCACCGTTGGGTCCTAATAGTCCAAAAATTGATCCCTCAGGTACTTCAAGATCTATGTGATCTAAAGCAAAAAAATCTTTGCCATCATAACGTTTTGATAATTTAGTAACTTCTATTATACTTTTTTTCATTAATTTCAAACTAATAATATTTTTTAAAAAATAAAAAATGTTATACTTTCCCAAGGTAATCATATGAGTTCAAATTTACAAACAGATTTAAAAATTATTGAGGGTGATACGGTAAGCTGCAAAGGTGAAGGTTGGTCTAATTCACACCCCTTAATTTACTTAGATCTATCATCTGGAAAAACAATTTTATGCCCTTATTGTGGTTTGAAGTTTAAAAAAAAATGATTGATTTAAAAAAAAAAGATTTGGTTTTAGTTGATGGCTCTGGATATATTTTTAGAGCTTATTATGCTTTGCCCCCAATGCACAAATCTGATGGCGTTCCGGTAAATGCAGTTTTTGGATTTTGTAATATGCTACTCAAATTGGTTGAAGATATTCAAATGGAAAAAGGTGGTGAGGTATCGATTGCAGTTATATTTGATGCAGCCAGAGAGACATTCAGAAATGAAATTTACTCAGATTACAAGGCTAATAGATCAGATCCTCCTGACGATTTAAAACCTCAATTTGATTTGATAAAGAAAGTACCTGAAGCCTTCAATCTTCAATCCATTGAACTTCTTGGTTTCGAAGCAGATGATTTAATAGCCTCGTATTCAAACGAAGCTTCTAAACTTGGTAGGAAAGTAACAATTATTTCAGCAGACAAAGATTTAATGCAACTTCTAAATAATGAGGTTTCTATTATAGATCCTATGAAAAAAAAAGAAATTACCAAAGAAACCGTAATGGAAAAGTTTGGAGTTTTACCTGAAAAAGTTATTGATGTTCAAGCACTTGCTGGAGATTCATCAGATAATGTGCCAGGTGTTCCAGGAATTGGACCAAAAATAGCCTCACAACTAATTAATGAATATGGTTCTGTTGAAGAATTAATTTCAAGGGTTGAGTCCGTAAAACAAGAAAAAAGAAGAAATTCAATAATTGAAAATAAAGATTTAGCAATAATATCAAAAAAATTAGTCACTCTTAAGCAGGACGTTCCACTTCCTTTAGATATTGAAAAATTAGAATTTAAGCCCTTAGATATAAATAAACTTCTAAATTTCCTTGATGAAATGGAATTTAATAGAATAAAAGCGAGTGTAATTTCTAAATACGGTAATTCATCGATAAAACAAGCACAAAAAAAAAATGATGAAACTGATCAAAATAATTTTTACTCACCTTCAAATGAAAAAATTAATAACGAAAATTACGATTTAATTGACAATGAAAATGCATTAATTGAATGGATTGAAATTGTAAAAGACTTTGGTTTAGTAGCAATTGATTGCGAAACTAATTCTCTTAATGCTGTAGATGCTGATATTGTAGGTTTTTCAATGTCAATTGAAAATGGAAAATCCTGTTATGTGCCATTAGGTCACGAAAATTGTGCAAAACAAATTAATTTAGACAGATTCAAACAGATTATTAAACCAATTTTACATGATCATTCAATTTTAAAGATTGGGCAAAATATTAAGTTTGACTTAATTGTGCTAAGTAAATTAGGTTTAGAACTAAATAATATAGATGATACAATGCTGATGTCTTATGTTTTGAGAACTGGAAAAAGAGGACATGGTTTAGATGAATTATCTCTAGATCTTTTATCATATGAAACACAAAAATATGATGAAGTTACGACTATTGAAAAAAAAAAAATATCGTTTGAAGAAGTTGATGTTCATTCAGCTTTAAATTATGCAGCCGAGGATGCAGATGTAACCTTCAGACTATATGAACTTTTAAAAATTGAGTTAATAAAAAACAAACTTTATGATTTCTATTTTTATGTTGAGAGACCTCTAATTAAAATAATAGCAGAAATGGAAGTTAACGGTTGTAAAATTGATAACGATGCACTTGTTGGGCTTTCATCTCAATTTGCTGAAAAAATAAAACAAATTGAAACAAAAATTTTCGATGATGCTGGAGAAAAGTTCAATGTTGGCTCTCCGAAGCAATTAGGAGAAATTCTATTCTCTAAGTTAAAATTACCACATTCGAAGAAGGGAAAAAGTGGGAATTTTCAAACAGATGTTAAAGTATTAGAAAAACTAAAGTCAGAAAAGTTTGATATTGCTAGAAAAATTTTGGATTGGAGACAATTTTCGAAATTAAAAAATACTTATTGTGAAGGATTACTTTCTAGAGAAAGTAAAACAACTGGAAGGATCCATACATCCTATGGAATGTCCAGTACACTTACTGGCAGATTATCATCAAATGATCCTAATCTGCAAAATATTCCAATAAAAAACGAAGCAGGACGCCAAATTAGAAAATCATTTATTGCTGAAAAAGGTTTCAAAATTGTATCAATTGATTATTCTCAAATAGAATTAAGAATTTTAGCTCATGTTGCAAAAATTGAAAGCCTCATAAATGCATTTCGTGAAAATCAAGATATACACAATGTAACAGCAAAAAATATTTTTCAGATTTCAGAAAATTCTTTAACAAGTGATCATAGACGAAAAGCTAAAACAATAAATTTTGGAATTATCTACGGTATCTCGCCTTATGGTTTAGCTTCACAACTTGATATTTCTAATAGTGAAGCAAAAAGCTTCATTGACCAATATTTTCTTAAATATCCAGGAATCAAAGACTATATGAAACGGACTATTGAGAATTGTAGAGAAACAGGCTCTGTTTTTACACCATTTGGAAGAAGGATATTTATTCCTTTTATAAATGATAAAATTGCAACTAGAAGAAACTTTGCAGAAAGATCAGCGATCAATGCACCTATTCAAGGAGGAGCAGCTGATATGATCAAACTAGCGATGCCTAAGGTATCAAAATTTTTAAAGAAAAATTCATTAGATACTAAGATGCTTCTTCAAGTTCATGATGAGTTAGTATTTGAAGTTCCTGAAAAAGAAATTGATGTTATTGAAAATGAAGTTCCAAAAATAATGACAAATGCGCATGAGTTAATTTTAAAACTTGATGTTCCTTTAAAAGCGGAAGTTGGAATAGGAAAAAATTGGGATGACGCACATTAGGTGGATGAAGCCAATTTATGCAAATGTACAAAGATACCTCTTAATTTTTTTGCATTGTTAACTTTTTCTTTAAAACAAAACCTTGCTATTCTATCCTTTTTTCTCAAATCGAAACCATCAGGATCTATGCCAATTAATTTCCAGCCATTTTTAGATCCCTTCATGTTGGGAATCAAATTAGTTGCGTAAGAATTCACACTTTCAATATGGCATTCATTCATATGTTTAATTATTGATTTTTCATGTGAAAAAAAATTAGAAAAATTTTTACATATTATTTCATTTGCATCAAACCATTTAACTTGGGCAAATCCACCAACTAAATGCGCACTTTTAATTTTCATTATATAGAAATTCATGTCACTAAAGCTTGAATAGAAAGTAGATGTAGGATGCCTAGCTAAAAATCTTTCTAAATGTCTTTTATTATTTGTGACTGACAATTCTCCAATTAATGTGATTCGTGGACGAGACATTGGATCCTCATATTCATAAGACAATTTTTTATTGTAAAGAAACTTTGGAAAAAACTCATACATTTTTTGTTCTTCACAAATCATTAAGGAGCAAAGTTTCTTAAATTTAAGATTTTGTGTGTGTTCAGATAAGTCTGACAAAAGAAGAATCGGAGATAGATCATAGTCAAATGCAGTTAAAGTGAAGGTTGAGTAAGGAAATACATTTTTAATACTTGTTTTTTTTGATGAAAAATTTCCGGGATCAAAATCTGTAGAAAGGAAACCTTTAGAGCATGATCTAACAAGTTGGCGCGCTGCGAAATTAATATTCATTGGTTTATTTTCTTTTAATTTGTATAATCTAAGTTAAATATGAAAATCAAATTTTTTAATATTAAGTTAATTTTTTGCTTTGTTTATATAGCTCTTTTAGCACCAGTTGCAAGTGCTGAAATCAAAAAATTAGTTACGCACGGAGGGTTTGCTTTTGAAACAGCAGATGGTCAAAAAAATGGTGCTGTTTATATTTCCTTTTTTAACAATTCCAATCAAAACTTTATTATTAATTCTGTAAAAACAGAAGTTGCAATGAAAGCCGAAATTCATGATGTCAAAATCAAAGATGATATTGTAAAAATGGTTATGTTAGAATCACTAAATATAGGAAAAAAAGAACAGGTTTTTCTCCAACCAGGAGGGAAGCATGTTATGTTGTTTGGCTTAAAAAAAAAATTGGCTGAGGGAGAAAAGTTTAAGATTACTTTTACATTTCAAAATGAAGATGAAATAACAGCCGATGTTTTTGTAGTTAATAAAAACCTTAGAGAAAATTACATTAACTAAAATATGGAAATTAAAAATTTCCATGCTACGTCAGTAGTTATTGATAACTTTGGATTAATGATTTCAGGCTTGAGTGGGAGCGGAAAGTCTGATCTTGCATTAAGATTAATTGATAGTGGTGCTACGCTGGTGTCAGATGACATTACAATATGTAAAAGAGTAAATAATAAAGTTTATCTATTTTCTCCAAATAAAACTAAAGGCTTACTCGAGGTAAGAGAAATTGGTATTATAAATGTTCCATATGTAGAAAATATAAATTTGGTTATGATAATTCATTTATTAAAAAAAAATAATGAGAGAATTCCAGAAAAAAAATTTAAAAGAATTTTAGGATTAGACTTTCCTGTTTTAAGTCTAAATGGAAAGACTCCATCATCAGTTATAAAAGTAAAAGTTAAATTGAATGAAATTACAGAAATCAGAAAATAAAATTATTATTGTTACAGGTTTATCAGGAGCTGGACGAACAACTGCCTTGAAAATACTAGAAGATATAGGTTTTGACGCTGTTGACAATCTCCCATTTTTTTTACTCCGTAGTATTTTTGAATCAAAAGTTAAAAGAAATTTAGCTATTGGTGTAGATATAAGAAGTAGAGAATTTAATGCAAAAAAACTCTCAAATTTGGTTATTGAAAAAAAAAAAACTTTAAAAATTTCAGTTCTTTTTTTTGATTGTGAAACTAATATTTTAATTAATAGATTTAAAGAAACAAGAAGAACTCATCCTTTAAAATTAGATTTACCTATCTCTGATATTATTAATAGAGAAAGAGTTTGGCTCCAACCATTAAAAAAAGTGAGTGATTTTAACATTGATACTTCAGAATTAACCCCGCTTCTTCTAAGAAAGCAAATATCAGGTTATTTTAATATAAACTCCAGAACAAAAATAAATGTAAGAATATTATCTTTTGGTTTTAAATATGGCATACCAAGAGAGGCTGATTATGTTTTTGATATGAGGTTTATAGCGAATCCCTTTTATGTTAAAAGTTTAAAAAAATTATCTGGTAAAAATGAAAAGGTAAAAAATTATGTAAAAAACCAGAAGATATTCACTGATTTTTTTAAATCGATAGATGATTTATTTGATAATATTATTTCAGGATTTAAATCTGAAGGAAAAGAATATATAAATATTGCATTTGGTTGTACTGGAGGAGTTCATAGGTCGGTGGTA
>MDTD01195917.1_pt1 | contig 11857 bp, 12 predicted proteins | sample 811221 | NCBI WGS metagenome assembly MDTD01 (sample SAMN05326646, study PRJNA326480) | marine metagenome | isolation source: seawater | place: Pacific Ocean: South West | collected 2011
AAAAAACTCAATATTATTAACTATTATTTAAACTTTTATTATTATCAAAATTAATTATAATATGAATCTTTTCAGATTTTTCATTTTCAAGAACTTTTAAAATTGTAATATTATGCTTGCGGACTTTCTCAAAGACTATTTTCCTATAATTATTTTTTTAATAATTTCAATAATATTTAGCTTAGCTTTTATAGCTGTAAATTTTATTTTTTCTCCAAAAAAACCAGATCCTGAAAAATTATCTGCATATGAATGTGGGTTTGAAGCATTTGATGACTCTAGAATGGAATTTGACGTAAGATTTTATCTAGTTGCAATTTTATTTATCATATTCGATTTAGAAATAGCTTTTTTATTTCCGTGGGCAATATCTTTAGGAAAAATTGGAGTGTTTGGATTTATTTCGATGATGATATTCTTAGGAATTCTTACTGTTGGTTTTATTTATGAATGGAAAAAGGGAGCTCTTGACTGGGAATAATTATGAATCTTGATGAAAGAAAAAAACAAATTCCAGAAGAGTTCCAACAACTAGCTCAAGACTTTAGTGAAAATGGATTTATCACAACTTCTTTTGATAATTTAGTAAATTGGGCTAGAACAGGATCCCTTCATTGGATGACTTTTGGGCTAGCTTGTTGTGCTGTTGAAATGATGCAAACTTCCATGCCCAGATATGATCTAGAAAGATTTGGTGCAGCTCCTAGAGCTTCACCTCGTCAATCAGATGTAATGATTGTTGCTGGAACACTTACTAATAAGATGGCACCGGCTTTGAGAAAAGTATACGACCAAATGCCAGAACCAAGGTATGTAATATCTATGGGAAGTTGTGCAAACGGAGGAGGTTACTATCATTACTCATATTCAGTAGTTAGAGGTTGTGATCGGATTGTTCCAGTAGATGTTTATGTTCCTGGATGTCCTCCATCAGCCGAAGCTTTGTTGTATGGAATTATGCAATTGCAAAAAAAGATTAGAAAAAAGGGTTCTTTAGATAGGTAAAATGGAAATTCTTAATAAACTAGAAAAAAAAATAAACTCTGAGCTATCAGCTAAGATAGTTTCATCAAAAATAAAATTTAATCAAATATATCTTAAAATACTTAAAAAAGATTTTCTAGAAATTATATCTTTTCTTAAATCAAGTCCTGAAATGAAATTTAGACAATTAATAGATATAACAGCAATAGATTATCCGCAGAGGGAATTTAGATTTAAAATGATTTATTTAATTTTAAGTCATGAATTAAATTCAAGAATAATAATTGAATATTCTATTAGTGAAAACGAACCAGTTAATTCAATTACTGATATTTATCCATCAGCAAATTGGATGGAAAGAGAGGTTTTTGATATGTATGGAGTTAACTTTAAAAACCATCCTGACCTAAGAAGAATTTTAACAGATTATAATTTTAATGGTCATCCACTTAGAAAAGACTTTCCTTTAACAGGACATAATGAAGTTAGATATAGCGAAGAAAAAAAGAAAGTAATTTATGAACCTGTAAAACTTGAACAAAATTATAGAAATTTTGATTACGAAAGTCCTTGGGAAGGAACTAAATATATAAAAGAGCAATCAGAGGAAAAAAATTGATGAGTAAAGAGGTTAAAACTTTAAACTTAAACTTTGGTCCTCAGCATCCTGCGGCGCATGGCGTGTTACGTTTGATATTACAATTAGATGGTGAAATAGTGGAAAAAGCAGACCCCCATATTGGTCTGTTACATAGAGGAACTGAAAAACTTATTGAAAATAAAACGTTTACTCAAGCAGTGCCATATTTTGATAGATTAGATTATGTTGCACCAATGAATCAAGAACACGCTTTTGCATTGGCTGTCGAAAAAATCTTGAATATAGAGGTACCTATTAGAGCTCAATTTATTCGTGTTATGTTTTGTGAAATTGGTAGAATATTAAGTCATATTCTTAATATAACAACCCAAGCTATGGATGTTGGAGCTCTTACACCAACTTTGTGGGGTTTTGAAGAGAGAGAAAAATTAATGGGTTTTTACGAAAGAGTTTCTGGTTCAAGATTACATGCAAATTATTTTAGACCAGGAGGTGTGCACAAAGATTTACCAAGAGGATTAGAGCAAGATATATCTGAATTTTGTAAAAATTTTCCAAAAATTATAGATGATTTAGAGAGTCTTCTTACAGATAATAGAATTTTCAAACAAAGAAATGTTGATATCGGCGTTGTATCAAAACAAGATGCTTTAGATTACTCATTTTCAGGAGTAATGTTAAGAGGATCTGGAGTGGCTTGGGACCTTCGAAAATCTCAATCTTATGATTGCTATGAACAAATGGACTTCAAAATTCCCGTTGGAAAAAATGGAGATTGTTATGATAGATATCTTTGCAGAATTGAAGAGATGAAAGAAAGTATAAAGATAATAAATCAATGTCTAAAAAATATGCCTAAAGGACCAGTAAAATCACTTGATGGAAAATTAACTCCACCTCCAAAAAAAGAACTTAAAGAGTCAATGGAAGCTTTAATTCACCACTTCAAACTATTTACTGAGGGCTATAGAGTGACTAAAGAAAAAATTTATACTGCTGTTGAAGCTCCAAAAGGAGAATTTGGTGTTTATTTGATAACTGACGGTTCAAACAAACCATATAAATGTAAAATTAGAGCTCCAGGTTTTTCACATTTACAAGCTATGGATTATTTAATTAAAGGACATATGCTAGCTGATGTACCTGCTGTTTTAGGATCAATGGATATTGTCTTTGGAGAAGTTGACAGATGAGTTTAAAAAAAATTTCAAAGGAACAACCTAAAGAATTTTATTTCACAGAAAAAAATAAGTCATTAGCTGATCAAATTATTGCAAAGTATCCAAAAGGAAAAGAGCAAAGTGCAGTGATGGCCCTTCTTTACATAGCTCAAAAACAAAATTCAAATTGGATACCTTTAGTTGCCATGAAGTACATAGCTAAGTATTTAAACATGCCATATATAAAGGTATATGAGGTAGCAACTTTTTATTCAATGTATAATTTGAAACCAGTTGGAAAATATTTTTTTCAAATATGTACAACAACCCCATGTATGTTGAGAGGAGCATACGAGATAGTAGAAACTTGTAAGGAAAAAATTTCAAAAAATGAAAATCAAATTTCTGAAGATGGAAATTGTTCATGGATGGAAGTAGAATGTTTAGGTGCTTGTGTAAATGCGCCAATGATACAAATTAATGATGACTACTACGAAGATCTAGATAAAGAAAAGACAAATAAAATTATTAATAAAATTCTTAATAATGAAAAACCTGAACCAGGTTCCTATAGAGGTAGAAAAAACTCTGAACCTGAAAATATGAGAAAAACTCTAATCAATTTCAAAAATGCTTAAAGATAAAGATAGAATTTTTTTAAATTTATATAATGATTTTCCTGTTAATGTAGAATCATCCAAAAAAAGAGGTGATTGGATTGATACAGATAAAATAATCTCCAAAGGCAAAGATTGGATTATCAATGAAATAAAAAAATCTGAATTAAGAGGAAGAGGAGGAGCGGGTTTTCCAACTGGATTAAAATGGTCTTTTGCACCAAAAGAAGTTAATTCTAGACCTCATTATTTAGTTATTAATGCAGATGAATCTGAGCCTGGGACTTGTAAAGATAGAGATATTTTAAGATTTGAACCACATAAATTAATAGAAGGATGTTTGATAGCATCTTATGCAGTTAATGCTCACACCTGCTACATTTATATAAGAGGTGAATATTTTAACGAAGGTCAAAAATTACAAAAAGCAATAGATGAGTGTTACGAAAAAAATTTAATAGGAAAAAATTCATGCAATACTGGTTGGGATTTAGATATATTTATTCATTATGGTGCAGGTGCATATATTTGTGGAGAAGAAACTGCTTTATTGGAAAGCATAGAGGGGAAAAAGGGTCAACCCAGGTTAAAACCTCCTTTTCCAGCATTAATAGGATTATATGGATGTCCAACAATTATTAATAATGTTGAAACTATCTCAGTGGTACCAACAATTTTGAGAAGGGGAGCAGAGTGGTTTTCATCACTTGGAAGTCCAAAAAACACTGGAACAAAAATTTACTGTATCTCAGGAAATGTAAACAATCCGTGTAATGTGGAAGAAGAAATGGGTATACCTCTAAAATTATTAATTGAGAAACATGCAGGTGGAGTTATAGGGGGTTGGGAAAATTTGAAAGCAATTATACCTGGCGGATCATCTATGCCTCTATTACCTAAAGAAACTTGTGAAAATATAAAAATGGATTTTGACTCTCTTGTGAAGGAAAAAAGTGGCTTAGGAACAGCAGGTATAATTGTAATCAATAAGGATCAAGATATTATAAAGTGTATGGCCAGAATAGCTAGATTTTATAAACACGAAAGTTGCGGCCAATGTACACCTTGCAGAGAAGGTTCAGGATGGATGTGGAGAATATTAGAGAGAATGGCTAAAGGTGAGGCCTCAAGAGATGAAGTTGATATGTTATTAGATGTGACTAATCAAATAGCCGGCCACACTATTTGTGCTTTTGGAGAAGGTTCATCATGGCCAGTACAAGGCTTATTACGACATTTCAAAAAAGAAATTGAAAAAAGAAATAATTTTGATCCTATGATAGATAAAGAGAGAAAAATTCCATATTTAGTTGATCAACATTTATTTGAGAAAGATAATGCCTAAAGTAAAAGTTAATGGAAAAGAAATAAAAGTTGAAGAGGGCTTAACTGTTTTGCAAGCATGTGAGCAAGCTGGAGCAGAAATCCCAAGGTTTTGTTATCATGAAAAACTTTCAATTGCTGGAAATTGTAGAATGTGTTTAGTTGAGTTAGAAAAATCCCCTAAACCTGTTGCATCATGTGCAATGCCTGCAACAGAAGGTATGGATATAAAAACTAATACAAAATTAGTCGAAAAAGCAAGAAAAGGCGTAATGGAATTTTTATTAGCTAATCATCCTCTAGACTGTCCAGTTTGTGATCAAGGAGGAGAGTGTGATTTGCAAGACCAGTCTATGTTTTATGGAATAGACAAAACAAGATTTAAAGAAAATAAAAGATTTGTACCTGAAAAATATATGGGACCGCTAATAAAGACACAAATGACTAGATGTATTCATTGTACAAGATGTATAAGATTTGCAACAGAAATCGCTGGTGTATCAGAGTTGGGTGCAATTGGACGAGGAGAGGATATGCAAATCACTACTTATTTGGAGAAAGCAATGGAGTCAGAGTTATCAGCAAATGTCATTGATCTTTGTCCTGTTGGAGCATTAACATCAAAACCATACGTATTTGAAGCAAGACCTTGGGAATTAAAAAAAACAGAAACAATAGATGTTATGGATGCCATTGGCTCCAACGTGAGAATAGATACTTTTGGCTGGGAAGTAAAAAGAGTATTACCAAAAATTAATGAGGATATTAATGAAGAGTGGATTTCGGATAAGACGAGATATTCTTGTGATGGTTTAAAATATCAAAGATTAGATCAACCATATATAAAAGAAAATGGTAAATTAACTAAAACAGATTGGGATACTGCTTACAAAAAAATAACTGATATATTAGAAAAAACAGAATCTAGTAAAATATGTGGGGTGACAGGAGATCTATCTGACATGGAGACATTGTACGCTGCAAAAGAGTTTTTTAAAAAGACTTTAAATTCCAAATATTTAGAAAGTAGAAATTCTAACAAGTTTATTGATATGTCTGAAAGACAAAACTATATATTCAATTCATCAATTAATGGAATTGAAGAGAGCGATTTGATATTTCTAGTTGGTGCTAATCCAAGATTTGAGGCAACAATTCTTAATGCAAGAATTAGAAAAACTTATTTAAGAAAAAATATCCCCATTTATTCTTTTGGAGAAATTGGTGATCAAACTTATCCATATAAAATTTTGAACAATTCAACAAAAACTATTAAGGAAATATTTGAAGATAAATCTGAATATTCTAAATTAATAAAAAATGCGCAAAAACCAATGATTATTATTGGCCAGTCTACTTTAAATTTAAAATCTGCTGAGTATATTTGTAATGGTTTTAAAGATTATTTAAAAAATAATAATAAAATTTTAGATAACTGGAATGCTTATAATGTTCTATCAAACAATGCCTCTACAGTTGGTGCATTTGACCTTGAAATTTTAAATAATGAAGATGGAAAAAATATTACCTTAGAAAAAGTTTTAGACAATCAATTTGAAGTAATTTTTTTGATTGGACAAGATGACCTTAAATTTAAAAAGAAGAATGAATTTATAATTTATATAGGAAGTCACGGTGACAAAGGTGCAGAAACTGCAGATGTTGTACTTCCAGGTGCTGCTTATACTGAAAAAACCGGGCATTTCACAAATTTAGAGGGCAAAATACAAAAATGTTATAAAGCATCTTTTGTTTTAGATGATGCAAAAGAGGATTGGAAAATTTTCAATGAATTGGCTTATCTCTTAAAGAATAATAAATTATTTGCAAATAAAGATGAACTTACTGAAAATATGCTAAATTTTTTAAAAAATAAAAATAATACGACTAAAAAATTAATCAAAAATGAATTTTTTGATGAATCAATTAAAATTGAACCAATTGACTATTATTTTACAAATGTAATCTCTAGATCTTCTAAAACTATGATGGAATGTAGAGCTGAAAAATTAAATCAAAAAAAAACAGGAACATATAATTAAATGGAATACTTAAATTTATTACTTTCAGAAACTTATAAAATAATTTTTTTATTATTGCCGGTTTTAGTCTCTGTAGCTATGATTGTTTGGTTGGATAGAAGAGTTTGGGCGTTTGTCCAAAAAAGAAGAGGTCCTAACGTGGTAGGACCATTTGGTTTATTGCAATCACTAGCAGATGCTTTAAAATATATTTTCAAAGAAATAATAATTCCATCAAGTTCAAATAAGATTATATTTATTTTAGCACCAATTGTAACTATGACTCTTGCCTTAGTAGCCTGGGCAGTAATTCCTTTTAGTGAAAATTTTGTTATAGCAGATATTAATGTAGGCATATTATATTTATTCGCTGTCTCTTCACTTGGTGTGTATGGCATAATAATGGGTGGTTGGGCCTCTAATTCAAAATATCCATTTCTTGGTGCGATAAGGTCTGCTGCTCAAATGGTATCTTATGAAGTATCTATTGGTGTAATTATAATAAATGTACTACTATGTGTAGGTTCATTGAATCTTACAGATATAGTTTTAGCTCAAAAAAAAATGTGGTTTGTTGCACCTTTATTTCCGATGTTTGTAATCTTTTTCATTTCAGCTTTAGCTGAGACTAACAGGCCTCCATTTGATTTACCAGAGGCTGAGGCAGAACTAGTTGCTGGTTATCAAACTGAATACTCTGGAATGATGTATGCAATGTTTTGGCTTGGAGAGTATGCAAATATACTATTAATGTGTGCGATGGGCTCTATACTTTTTTTAGGAGGATGGTTACCACCCATGGATTTATTCCCTCTTAGCTTGATTCCAGCACCATTTTGGATGATTTTAAAAATACTTTTTCTTTTTATATTATTTGCATTAGTAAAAGCTACTGTTCCAAGATATAGATATGACCAACTTATGAAATTAGGATGGAAAATATTTTTGCCATTCTCATTAGTTTGGGTTGTTTTAACAGCAGCCTTCTTATTGTATTTTGATTTATTACCAAAGAATTAAGAATGAAAATAAGTAGAATTTTAAAAACGGTTTTTATGATTGATTTTATTAAAGGTCTTTCTGTAGCCATTAAAGAATCTTTTAAGTCAAAAAAAACATTAAATTATCCATTTGAAAAAGGTAAAATAAGTCCTCGTGCAAGAGGGGAACATGCTTTAAGACGTTACGCAAATGGAGAGGAAAGATGCATTGCTTGTAAACTTTGTGAAGCTGTCTGTCCAGCTCAAGCAATAACAATAGAGTCAAAAGAACGAGAAGATGGTAGTAGAAAAACCACTAGATATGATATTGATATGCTAAAATGTATTTATTGTGGATTATGTGAAGAATCTTGTCCGGTAGATGCGATAGTGCAAGGTCCAAATTTTGAGTTTGCAACAGAAACTAGGGAAGAACTTTATTATAACAAAGAGAAACTCCTAGAAAATGGAGATAGATGGGAAAGTATACTCAGTGCAAACATCAAAGCTGATAATCCATACAGATAGATAATAATGCTAGCTCACGCTATTTTTTTTTATATTTTTTCTTTTATTGCAATAGTTTCTGCAATAATGGTTACTGCATCAAAAAACACAGTCCATTCAGTTTTTTTTTTAATATTAGATTTTATTAGTATTTCTTGCTTATTTATAATGATTGGGGCAGAGTTCTTAGGAATGATCATGCTTATAGTTTATGTTGGAGCAGTAGCAGTCTTATTTCTTTTTGTGGTAATGATGCTTAATGTTAGTAAACAGAAGAATAAATGGTTTAGTGCGAGAAAAAGTAGTACGCATATTCCTGTTGGACTACTAGTAAGCATTGTTATTTTTGCTGAACTGATAATTGTTATAGGTGGATGGAAATATAAGTCTGAGATTAAAAATTCTTTTTCTTTAGATATTAATACAGCTGAAACAAACACCCATGCGATTGGAAGTGTTTTGTATACAGATTTTATACATTTGTTTCAACTATCAGGTTTGATTTTGTTAGTTGCAATGATAGGTGCAATTGTTCTTACTTTTCGTCAAAGATCTGGTTTAAAAAGACAAAGTTATTTCAATCAAATTTCAAGAGAAAGATCTGAAGGTGTTACATTAGTTGAAGTTGAAAAAAATAAAGGAGTAAAGATTGATGTTTGAAATAGGGTTAGGTCATTATCTTTTTTTAGGCTCAATAATTTTTACAATAGGTATCGTAGGTATCTTTTTAAATAGGAAGAACGTTATTGTTATTTTAATGAGTATCGAGCTAATACTTTTAGCTGTAAATATAAATTTAGTATCTTTCTCTATTTTTATAAATGATATTTCTGGTCAAATTTTTACTCTTTTCATATTAACTGTTGCAGCTGCTGAAGCAGCGATTGGTTTAGCAATTATAGTTGTATTCTATAGAAATAGCGGCACTATTAGAGTTGAGGAAATAGACAATTTAAAAGGATAAAATGGAAATTTATATTCTTTTGTTACCTTTACTAGCTTCAATAATTTCAGGCTTTTTTGGAAAATTTATAGGAAGTAGAGCTTCAGAAATTACAACTAGTCTCTTTGTAATAATATCAACGATATTATCTTTGTTAGTATTTTATAATGTTATTTTTAATGATTATACAAATAATTATATAATATCAAAATGGATATATTCTGGATCACTTGAAGTAAACTGGGCTATTAAAGTAGATGCATTATCTTCGGTTATGTTTGTAGTTGTAAGTTTAATATCCTCATTAGTTCATATTTATTCAATTGGATATATGTCTCACGATCCACACAAACCAAGATTTATGGCATATTTATCTTTATTTACTTTTGCGATGTTGACACTGGTCTCCGCAGATAACTTCTTACAATTATTTTTTGGATGGGAAGGTGTTGGAGTTTGTTCATATTTTTTAATTGGATTTTGGTTTAAGCGTGAAAGTGCAAATTCTGCAGCAATTAAAGCTTTTTTAGTAAATCGTGTAGGTGATTTTGGTCTTGCACTTGGAATTTTCCTGATTTTTTATGTTTTTGGAACTGCAAATTTTGATGAAGTATTCAATCAATCTTTAAATTTTACTGATAAAAAAATAAATTTTATTGGTTTTGACGTTAATTCTATCGATTTGATTTGTATACTTTTATTTGTAGGTGCAATGGGTAAATCAGCCCAAATTATTTTACATACATGGTTACCAGATGCAATGGAAGGACCTACTCCTGTATCAGCATTAATTCATGCTGCCACAATGGTTACAGCAGGAGTATTCTTAGTTGTTAGATGTTCTCCAATCTATGAGTTTTCACCTATTTCTTTATCTTTAATAACAACAATTGGAATGACTACAGCATTTTTTGCAGCTTCTGTAGCTTTAGTTCAAAATGATATAAAGAAGATAATAGCTTATTCAACCTGTAGTCAACTTGGATACATGTTTTTTGCTTGTGGTGTTGGTGCTTATAATGTTGCAATGTTTCATTTATTTACCCATGCATTTTTTAAAGCTCTATTATTTCTTGGTGCCGGATCTGTAATACATGCATTTAGTGATGAACAAAATATTAATAAAATGGGAGGTGTTAAAAATAAGATTAAACTAACTTATTACTTAATGATAGTTGGAACATTAGCTTTGACTGGTTTTCCTTTTTTATCAGGTTTTTATTCAAAAGATGCAATTATAGAATTTGCATATTTAAGAGGAAATAATATTGGTTTATACGCTGCAACTATTGGAATTATTACCGCCGTAATGACATCCATTTATTCATGGAGATTAATTTTTAAAACTTTTCATGGTGAATATAAAAATAAAAATGTTGAAATAGAAAAAATTCACGAGTCTCCGTTGGTTATGATAATACCACTTTTAATCCTTTCGATTGGGGCTATATTTTCAGGATTTTTATTTAAAGATATTTTTATTGGACCTAATAGCAGTGATATTTTTTGGAAAGATGCTATATTTTTTTTAAAACCTCTAAGCACAGATCATCCACCTTATTGGTTTATATATTTAACTCCTACTTTAGTAACTTTAATAATTCCTTTTTCATATATTTTGTTTATAAAAAATGAAAAAATATTAAATGAGATTATAAATAGAAATTTACCTTTATATAATTTTTTAAAAAATAAATGGTATTTTGATAAACTTTATAACGTATTATTTATAAAGTCTTCAATGTATATAGGAAAGTTTTTCTGGAAAAAAATTGACATTGGTATAATTGATAAATATGGACCAGATGGGATTTCAAAAGCAATAAAACATTTTTCATTTAAGGCTATTAAACTTCAAAGTGGATACATTTACCAATATGCATTTGTAATGCTGTTAGGATTCTCAATTCTACTAACATTTTTGATCATTAAATAATGACTTTTCCAATATTATCTTCGCTAATTCTTTTGCCAGTTATCGGTGCATTTTTTATTTTTTTTGCTAATTCCTCTAAAGAAAAATATCAAAGTAGTAAATATATCTCATTATTTGTAAGTATTTCAAATCTAATGTTATCATTATATCTTTGGTTTTTATTTGATAATACAAGTCCAAATTTTCAATTTGTTGAAAATCGTGAATGGTTGTCAGGATATTTTAATTTTAAAGTTGGAGTAGATGGAATTTCAATCTTATTTATTGTTCTAACTTGCCTTATTACTCCATTATGTATAATTTTAGTTAATTCTACTATCAAAATAAGACAAAAAGAATTTCTAATTGCATTATTAATCTTAGAGAGTTTAATGATAGGTGTATTCTGTTCTTTAGATTTAGTTATTTTTTACTTGTTTTTTGAAGCTGGTTTAATACCGATGTTTTTGATTATAGGAATTTGGGGGGGTGAAAAAAGAATATATTCTGCTTTTAAATTTTTTTTATACACTTTGCTAGGTTCGGTTTTGATGTTAATTGCTATAATAGCGATATACTCGATTACAGATACAACTGATGTAGTTAAAATTTACGAAATTGGAATTGATCCAAAATATCAAAATTATTTGTGGCTAGCTTTTTTTAGTTCTTTTGCAGTAAAAACACCGATGTGGCCAGTTCATACTTGGTTACCAGATGCCCATGTTGAAGCACCAACTGCAGGCTCTGTAATTTTAGCTGCAATACTTTTAAAAATGGCTGGATATGGATTTATAAGATTTTCA
>MDTD01040280.1_pt1 | contig 11856 bp, 1 predicted proteins | sample 811221 | NCBI WGS metagenome assembly MDTD01 (sample SAMN05326646, study PRJNA326480) | marine metagenome | isolation source: seawater | place: Pacific Ocean: South West | collected 2011
ATAATATTACAATTGCATATTCTCTTCTTGGTTCTAGATAAACTGGAGATGGGAAACGAATTGTAGTGGCAAGAGACGCATCATCCGAAATATTCACTTGATTTGGATTTAATGCTACCTGTGTATAATCCTGAACAAGGAACCTTGTTGGTGTTCCTAATTCTACATGTCTGAGTTCAATGAATACTTTTGCGTTTGGATCTTTAGAAGCAAAATATAAATCAAACGATGTTAAAAATGCTCCTGTTTCATCAACAGTAAATGATTGAGCCAATGGATCCCTATCAGGTGCCTCAAAGAACTCCGTATCTGTCAATGTATTTACATTGACGCTTACAGTCGTTTCATTTTGTCTTTGAGGGGGTGCTGAAGGATTTCTAACACTTACATTACTATTAGATTGTGTAAGTATAACCCCTGTGCCTGTAAAGACTCCTGAAGCGTCACTAGCGAGTGCTGTTGAACCAGGTAAAGGTATTACACCTTCAGCAGCTGCAGTTACTCTAAATGTCTTTGTTCCAGATCTAAAAGTAATTGGTGGTCTGGGAACTGCATTTGCATTTCTAAAGAAGAATGAACCTATCAAATCTCCCCAATTATCAGATATTAAGTTTATGTTGGTAATTCTTGCTACTGCACCACTAGTTTCACCAATAATCGTTGCTCCTACAACAGTATATCCATAGTATTCTTCATTATTTGCTAATGCAGTTACATCAATATTAAGTAATTTTGATGTTGCAGAATAACTTGTCGATGGTGCTGGTCTTGAAGAATCAAAAGGATCAACCGTATATTCTTCAACAGTAACGGATGGTGATCCTAGTCCTGCACCAACATCTGGTCTTGTACTATCACCAAACTTATGATTTGGTCTCTGAATTCTCATATATCCTATAACTGGATCTTCACCTAAACTTACTAATTCAACTCTGACATTCTCAAATATTGTAAATGAACCAGAAACCATTTCAATTTCAATTAATTTAGGGACAATATCTGGAGAAGCACTATCAAGATAATGATGATGTCTGGTTGCAGGTTTCAGACCATTTGCTGCAAAGAACACATTTCTTGATCTCATGAATGGATCTGCTTCACTATCAATTTTAGTGCTCTCAACATAATCAAATTCTCTACTTGGACCTTCTAAAACGTTTGTAAAACTTCTTTCAGTTCTTTGTGTTGTAGTGGTGGTTGTTGTAGTGACTAATTGAGCACTTTCATCTGGAAATTCTGTGCGTTGTTGTGTGCGATTAACATCCGTATTAGATGTTTGTGAAACAATATTTGCTTGCTCAACCCATGTAGCACCTGATGATTCAACTCTATGACTATCAATATAAATTGTTCTTGCCCAATTATCTGATGGTGGATCTAAAACAACTGCTCCAGCAAATGTAATTACATTAAATGGGTTTACATTTTCTACTCTTGTTGCTTGTGGTTGATTTATCCAATCAATTTCAGTATAATCAAGAGTAATTAAATCACCCGTTTTTCTACAATTTGTATCAAGTAATTGTAAATTAGAATTAAGGTCAGCAGACGCAGGGTCAATATTTGGATTAAGTGCAAGTTCTGCATTAATTGACCAAAAATCGACTGCACTTATTAATTCCCTATTAACAACATCAACATCACATCTAGAACCCCCATTTAAACTAAAATCAATAAAACTTCTATTCTTAAAGTTATTAACTACAAAACCTGTTTTAAATCTATTAAGACCATCAGCATCTTTAACTTCTAAGGTTTTTGTGTCTAGTTCTAAAGCACTTAGAGATGTCATTTCTTCTAAGTTTTCAATTCTTCTCTCTAAGGCACCAATATCTCTCATCGTAAAACGACGATTATCGAACATTCTTATTCTAGGACCTCTTACAGTATCATACAAATATGGAGGTAAAGTAATCTGAGCAACTTCCATTGCATTGCCAACCTCTGTAGGAGGTACAGGATTTTCAGATGATACTCCTTTTATTAATTTTACCTGTTCAAATTCATTGATAACAAGTTTATCAATACGTGGTAGGTAGAAACTATAACCAATTATAGAACTTTCATTAGGTGTTATGATAAATGGATTTGTTTCTTCAAACTCACGATTACTAAATGCAAAAGGAGAACTATTAGTTGCGGTGAATTCTTTAACTCTAGGTCTTAGATCTAAAATATCAGTTGCCCTATCATTTGATATCAATGGTATATCATTTGTGTATCTATCAGAGGTGAATGAATTTACTGTAAATAAATCTCCTTTGTTACCTGAAGGTACTTCATATTGATCAAATATAACTAATAATCTCTTTGAAGGAATAGCAGACTTTTCTTTTCTAACAATTCTAGAATAATCTGATATTTGTCTAGTATGTCCTTTGTCCAATAGATAATTATCAGTTCTGTCGAGGTAGTTTCCATTTATAATTTCTTGTAAATTTGCAGAAATTGATGATTCTTTAAAGGATATATTCTCACCTAGAATAAATCTATTTGCATTTAGATATACAAAACTTATTTCAGTTTGGGTTCTTTCAACAATTTGTCCAACAGCTCTACTCTCTTCCCCTACAATTTTTTCTCCTATAATCGATGCTGTATCTAAATTTAATCCAGATACAAATATTAATTTATCTAACACTGGAGTGACTAAAGTTTTTGACTCATATATTGCAATAACTTTATTAACATCAGGATTATTAAGAGAAATTTCCTCATCTTCAACTCTTAATCCATAGGCATCACTTTGTGTTAAATTACCATTAGTTGATATACCAACTGTTCTTGTAACTTCGATCTTCTTACTTCTAACATAATTTTTTGACTTACTTGTCAATCCAATCTTTTTAAGAGTGACATTAACTGAACAATTAGCACTGGACTGTGTTAATCCTGCAAATTCAATATCATTTCCGTTATTTGTTATTGTAACTTTATCAGATGAGAGAGGTTCAATAGACCCATCAGAATAAAATATTGTATATTTTTCAGCATCAAATGGTTCAAAGAAAGCACTTGTTATACCTGCATTTGCATTTAATGCGTCAGATGATGAGAGTGATAATGTACCTGTAGCACTAGTAGTTTGACTATTTACCTGAGAGGTAATTACTAAATTAGAATTAGATGCATTTAAATTTGATATATTTCTTCTAGGTAATCTAGAATATAATCCAGCATCATCAATATTTGATATTAAAGGAACTCTTACCCTAAAAACACCAGTCGTTGTGCCTGTACCTACTGATAAAACAGAACCTTTATTTACACCAACTACATCTGGAATTTGATTTATAGTAAGTGTTTTACCATCACCACTTATGTTAGATATACGATTAAATACTGGATCTGTAAATGCACCATGACTATAAGATATTATTGAATCTGTATTAATACCAACTCTCCCTGCAAAATTTCTGCCAGGAATAGTCGCAGTGTTAACGGTACCAGATGATGCATCTGATATTACATTTAATTGATCTGCTGGTGAAAAACCTGGCAATACACGATCATATAGAACAGAATCTGCTATAAAATCTGATGGTAAGGCACCACCACTAATTGTATCAGAATCTTGATAGATCGATTTAATATCAAACACATTATATGCATTTATTTTAATGATAGATGACTTACTGTCAATTGTCTTTTCATTGTATATTAATTTTTCTCCAACAATAAATGTACCTGTGGTTGAAGATATATTAATTTCATCTGCAGCAGTAGTGCCTGATACTTCTGCCAAATAACCTATAGCACCACTAGATAATCCTCTAACTCTAGTTCCTTTTGGTTGAGATGATACCAAATTTGTTATTTTAAGTGTTGTATATGTTTGAATATCATACAAATGCAAGTCAAACTCTGTTGATGCACCACTGTATGCTGAATCTGTAACTCCAAATGAATATACTCTTGCTTGTCCTATTTTTAATCCAGTCCCTGCAGTTGTGCTTGCACCTCTTCGTTCGTTATGAAGGTCAACAATATTAGTGTTAGTACCACCTAAATTAATGAACGGTGAACCAAAAACATTATTTACCCTTATTAAACTACCCATACTGAATGGAACAGATGCAGAGTTTACATCCTCCACATCTCTTGGTTTATCAATATCTAAAACAGTCGTACCAGGTAGATAAACATCATATCCCTTTACATATGCTTTACCAGGTGATAGTTTAACACACATGGTATCTTCTGAAGGTTTATTGCCTTGATCAGTTAATTGATTTTCATTATATAATCCATCTGATCCAATTTCATCATTGAGTGAGTTTTGTAAACTGACACGAAATGGTTCTACAGCGTAATTACCAGATTCATCAAAGGTTCTTTTCGCAAAATATTTTTTTATCTCAGAGTAAACTGATGTATTTTGTATTTTTTTAGGTTCACCTTCTCTTATTCTATATAACTCTACAAAATTAGTATCATTAAAGTCATTTAATGATTTTTTTGTTAATTTAACAGTTATTTTAAATCTATCGGCACCTGGTGCTGCAAAGTTTGTAAATCCCTTTGCATTATCATACAAAGAGGGATCATCATTTGCATTTACAATCTCCTCAATAATATCTAATCCCACTCTAAATGATGGTTTAGGATTATACGGATCTAATATAATTAGAGACGTTGGAACATCTACAAAAACTCCACGTAAAAAATATACTCCTTCATTAATACCAAATGCAGAACCAGTTGCAGTAGCATTTTCTAATGATAATGTTAGTATTGTTTCACCAATATTTAAAGTTGTATTACCATAAGTTAAACTTTCTTCTAGAATTAAAACTTCACCATCGGGGAATGATTCACTTTCACTATTTGTTCCTGATTCATTATATTTGACAAATATTGTTGGTTCTTCTACTCCTTCATTTGGTGGTAAGACATAATTTTTAATAGTTGCTACAATACCAGAATTTTGACCTCTTACCCTAGTTCCTTTACCATTATTATTAGATATTAAACTATCTAAGTAAATCGATACATCAATACCTAAATGAGATTGATTTATTTTACATGAAAAATAAGATTGATCACACTCTATGCCACCAGGTATGACCATTGAACCTTCTTTGAAGATATGTTTACCAAAGGATTCAACTTGATTTTGTATTATTGATTGAAAACCAGTTAATTCTCTTGCTTGAACTGGTTTACCAGGTTTAAAAAGAATTTTATAAAAGTTTTTCGCCTTATCAAAGTCGTCATAATAAGGACTTATATTTAGATTGGTCTTTTGTGGCATTTTAGAACTCTAGTACGATTTTAATGTCCTCTTTTTGTCGGGAACTTCTAACAATTTCTGGTCTGTTATCCATATAAATGATTTGACCCGACCCTTTATTTATCTCTGAATCAGATAACCCTGCTTGAAATCTAGTTCCCAAATTAATAAGTTTAGCACCTGTTGGATTAGTTGTTATACCTGTAAAATTAATTTGTATTGAACCAGAAAATCCAGATTCCTCTGCATTAATGACATTTGCATTAGTTGCACTTTCAAATTGATAAATTCTTGCAGATGTTGTTACACCAACACGATCTGTTTGATCATATGTTGTTGGATTAAAATAAAGTGATCTATCTCTAAAATACTTTAATACTTTAGTTTCCTTGTCATAAGAACTAACATATCCTTTAGCAATTTTACCTGTATTTGGTGCAACTGTCAGTTTTTGATTAATTTTTTCACCAATTTTTGGTGCATTACTACCAGTTACTGTATCTAATTTAAGTGCTTGTAATGACGAAAAAGTACTATCTGTGTAAGTAATAGCACTTCCAGCTTTAGTTGGATTTTTTACAATACCTACCTGTGCAAATTTAGTGTCAACTGGAAAATCCTTCGTAGAATCATCAAATCTTGCATATATGATAACTTTATCAGTGCCTAATTCAGTATAGACATCATCACCATGACCCCTACCAGGTGGGATAATAGGGATTAATTTTGCTTTGCCAGTTGTAGGTACATTAGAATTAATTGTATCTAAATCTACTACTGCATAGGTGTATCCCTTTCCTCCTGAACTTACAACTACATTAGTTATTTTTCCACCTTCAACATCAACTCTTGCTCTAGCTCCTGTGCCATCACCTATAATATTGACTTCTTGTGATAATCCGTTTGAGTAATTTGTACCACTATTTTCAATATAAACGTGTTTTATTTGATTTAAATTTATTTCAGAATTACCATTTTCTCTGACAGATCTTATTTGAGAATCTGTTGATGATGACCATTCATTAGGAACTGTAATAAACTCTGTTGAATCAAATTTAATAATATCACTAGGTGAAATTGTAAATAGATATTTCCATTTGTACCCATCTCCACTATTTCCTGCCTTAGATGGTTCTAAATCTGTAAAAGTAGGTTCATCCTGAGATACATTTCCTAGAGGATTAGTTCCTGAAGAACCATTATCAATACAAATATAAACTTTAAAGTCTGAATTTACAACATAATAGTTTGCATCATATAATCTATTTGCTTTCGTAAGAGGGCTTTGATTAGTAGCACTGTAATCATCCCTGTAAATTTCATATCTATTTCCCGAAACCCAATCTACTCTTCTGATAAGTCTTCTTATGTTTCCAGATGATATTTTTTTACCAAACATCATGGTATCACCAACATGTTTACGATATGAAAAACTATCTGTTGGTGCAGGAGTATTTGTATCCCAATTGGTTGTTCTACCAAATCCAACTAAACCAGTGGCTCCAGTGGGATTTGTTAATCCTAAAAATACATAATATGAATTATTAGTATTCTCTACTGACTCCACAAAATTATTTGCATTCAAAATTCTGAATTGATCAGTAATAATTGCTGACATCTGTACTGAGTATCTTACTTTTCTTTCTATTTATAGGGGTTAGGTTATAGAAATAACTGCTCTAATAGAACCACTGTTTCTGTGACCTGTTTCTCCTAGACCATCATAACTCTTTCTTTGTATCGTAGGGAAGGTTGAAAGTCCAGCATCAACGGTCAAACCTGTAACTCCTATTGAGATAGGATTTGATGAACGTTTAACATCAACACCACTATCCGCACCATATAATCTACCCCAGTTTAATGTTCCTAATGAAACTGTAGAACCAGGTGAACCATCATAAAAACCCTCTTCATCAATACTATCAATCCAACTATCTGTATTAGAATGTACTTTACATACAATAGTTCCTTTTGATCCACCAACAGACATGTCAACAGAATCAACGATGTAAATATTATCAAGGAAAGTAGTTCCAATACCAACTACATGTCCATCATCTGGATTAACTGATGTTAGACCATTTCCAACCGTTGTATCTTTGATATAAACTGGATATCCCACCTGAAGTATATTTGCAGTGGCATTTGTAAGTCCACCGTTACTATTTCTAGTTACAGCATGAAAATCAAATCTTAGTGCTGAACCACTTTCTTTTGTGATACCAGTAATAATTCCAATATATCCCTCAAAATTGTTTATCCCAGTAATTTTTTCTGTCTCAAATTTAGGTCTCTCTATGATAACATGAGGTGGATTACTTTGTTGATCATATCCAAGTCCAGGATTTACTATATCAATATTAGATACTGAACCATTAGTTACTGTAACAGTAGCAGTGGCAGTGGTACCAATACCGACAAACTTTTCAACACCTATGGGTGCCTCAATACCAACATCAACTATTCCAGAATATCCTGAACCACCTTCCGTCACAGTAATAGATGAAATGGTACCTCCAGCACCTATGGTAGCAGTTGCCTTTGCGACTTCACCAATTTCACCAGATGTTATTAATGCATCAACTGTATCTGGAAGTGTAGAAATGTCGTATTTACCTTCATAGAAGAATGATTGAGCATCATCCACAAAAATACTATTACTTCCAAGTGTACCTTGTCCTGAAGTCTCAGATAAATCACCAATTATTTTAGATGTAGGATAAATTTGTGGTTCAAGTATTGACCTTGACTTAGGAACTAATCTACCATTTATCTGAAGATCGTTCTTTTGTTTTATCCACTTAATCGGTTTTTCATTTTTTTCATCAATACCTAATCCCTTGTAAATATCGGTATCAACTAAATCAGTGTTTAATATATCTTTTATAATTCGATTATTTGATTGTGATGTTGTTAGTCCAACAGTATTTGATTTTTCACTCTTAAACACACGTACAGCATCACCAATTTTTATTGTTTCTGATACATTTTGAATTTGAACATCAACACCATCAATTCCCTTATAGAAGTAAATGTCAACATTATCATGATCGTTTAGACCAGGTTGTGATTCTCCACTTGGTGGTTCAGTGAATATGAAGGTTGTTCCTCCCAAGAATTGATAAGCTTCACCAGGTTTTTGTAATACACCATTTACAAATATAAGTAACACTGCATCTAAATCAATTAATGCAGAACGAGGGTCAGTTAATACCTTCTCAAAACTGAGCAATTCACCGTTAAAGAATAATGGGAATCTTGTTCTCTGCCCATCTTGTAATATTTTGATGTTATCAATTGCATCAATTTCACCAAATTGCCAAGCAGCAAATTTATCATTAAATATTTCTAGAACTTCTAATTCAAATTCTTGTATTGGTGCAGATAAATGTGCAGCAGTTACAAGTCCTACAGGTCTGAATTTATCACCCTTTTTAAATGAATAACCTGATCTAGATATCTCGAAGTCTTTAATTCCAAATAAGGTAGAACCAATTCCAACGGATGTTGTTGCTGCACTCACACCAACATTTAGAAGTAGATTTGCACCTGTCTCTGTAGTTGCTCCAACACCTAATCTAGATATACCCTCAACTTCAATATTTTCATATGTAGGTTCAGGTATGATTATTTGTGGATTTACATAACCTGTACCAGCTGAAGTTATATCAAACGATAGAGTACCTCCTACACCCACAGTTGCAGTCACAACAGCACCTGTTCCACCACCTCCACCAGCACCAACATTAAATCCAATTGAATCTATAGATGTAGTTCCTATACCTACAAATGTACCAGCAAATGGGTCTGAATTTGGGAAACTTGTTTTGGATACTGCACGAGGATATGGATGATTGCCAAAGAATCCATCTTTTGAACACTTGAATACAATTCCACCAGTATCAATACCAATTGAGTCACCTACTTCTAATCCATGATTTGGTATTACTAAAGTGAGAAGACCACTATGTGATTCGTATATAGCATCTGTTGCAGTAAAGGCAGCACCGTCATAATTATCTTTTCTTATTGATCCAATTCCACTACTTACAAATTTATGCTCATATGCAATATCCGTTACACCTATTGCAACAGTGCCACCTCGATAACCAGAACCAAATGTTAAATCTTCAAAGAATTCAAATGCATGACCACCACCTTGATAAGTGTGTGGAATTGTACTGGCACCTGCTATAACCTCAAAACTTCTTTCAGAAACTATACCAACAACAAATAATGGTCTATCGTGGTCTTGGAAGATAGTGGTTGTAACCCCAACATATCCTCCACCACCAATAGTTTTAACTGAATTAGTAGCAGCAGAAACAAATGTATGAACATATTGATCACCTGGAGCTGATTGACCAACATTAACTCTAAAAGTATTTGTTGTCCTATTTGTAATTGTTAGATATTGACCAGCAGCAGGGTCTGTGGCACGAGGATAGCAATGAGTAGTATTATTGCTATCTTTATCACAAGTAAAGCATATTGAACCTGTATCAAGAATAACAGCATCTCCTACAACTAATCCATGATTCGCAATGGTTAACACCAATACGCCAGTAGCAGGATTGTATGTTGCATTAGTTGGAGTTCCTACAATTGCTTTGGGACATACAAATTCTAATCCCTTTAATTTAACTGTATTCGGTTTATTTAATCCAAATCCATGAACATCATTTGTTGTAACTGTAATGATTCCACTTAGATTATCATATACAGCAGTCTGAATACCTAAATTAAATCCAGAAGATGTTCCAATACCAACAATTCCTGTTAATTCACCAGATGCATTTTTTTCTGCTTTTACCTTTGCACCAACTAGTGGAGCGTATCCTAAACCTTCAGTTGAACCAAGAGAAACAATTAAACCACCTCTAGGTATTTGATTTTGATTAATATCATCAGGAGATACAATAAATTGACCATTTTCTGATGTAATACCAGTAAATCTAATTGATGATATACCTGCGGTTGTATCTGCGATTATTTCATAGTTATTACCAGAAGTATTAGAAGTAAATGGTTTTTGGTATATACCATTAATAAACACAACTCCATTTCCTACTTCAATTCCTGCTGATGTATTTGCACCTCCGACTTTCAAGGTATAGTTAGTTGTAAGACCTGTGAATTTATCTGAAACATCATCAAATAACATGTTTGTTGTATAATCTTGTCTTGTAAAAGTTCTACCACTAAAATCTGCTTTTACGAAAGGTAATTCAGTATTAGTTTTTCTTGAACGAGTATTTCCCTTTGGAGGATCGATAAAATGAACTTTACTGTCAACAATATTAAATGAACCTCTATGTACTTTGACAATATCACCATTATTATGTGGTGTAGCACCAATTCCTAAAGCTCCTCTCTGAACTCTTACTGTTGGAACTGTAGATAACCCCTCAGATATGTTTAATTGATCATCTATTTTTCCACTTCCATCTGATGTGCTTGAAAATCCTACTTCAATTATTTTCATAAATTCATCATTTATTTTTAACACATCAAAAGTTGATATAGAACCAATACCACTTAATGAAAACTGAGTAGTTCCTGCCCCAATATTAACAGATAATGTATGAGTTAATGAAGTAAAAGTAACTGGTTGCTGTACAACGCCATCTAAACCAATAATAGTTTTAGATAATTTTTTCGTCATATTCAACTTATGAATATTACCAGAACCAGGACCTGTAATTGTAATTGCTATACCTGATGTTATATCCTCTCTTGTTGGGAATAATTGGAATTTATCTTCATTTATTACTTTTGCAAAAACAGTCGTTGGCATAATATCTGTGGTTAAACCTGCGTTATTAACTGTTGAACCAATTGATATTGAGGTAGCAGCAATTCCTATGAAAGAAGAATCAGGAGTATAAACCAATTCCTCATTTGTATTGAAGAAATGATCTGGTATCGTGAATACACCTGTTGATTTTTCAAGTCCTACTCCATCAGGATTAAACTTCTTTGTGTAAATTGGAATACCTTGATACTTAAGGTCAAAATCAGTTTTATTTGCTCTTGTTCCTTCTAATCCATCATACGTTGATAATATTATACTCTGGTCAATGTTACCAAACCTTAATGATGCTGGAATATTGTCAAAATCAGACTCTGTATAGAAGACTTGATTATATGCTTGAACCTTAATCTCATCTGTAAATTCTGAATCAGGAACAAATTTTAAGATGATGTCATCTCCAGATATTACTGAAGTAAATGAACCGATTCCTGAAGTTGACCCTAGTGAAACGAATGGATATTGAACAACTAAAACATCCTCTGCATCTCTAATTGCTGTAACTTGGTGTATTGCAGAAGTTTGTCCAGTTGATACCTTAACTAAAGATTTGACTGAACTATCGATTGATTTATCAAGAGTTGCATAAGTAACATCTGAACCTGTTGCTTGGTTAAACGTTGATTCAAATCTTGCACTTCTCTCTGCTAGAGGAGGTTGTCCTTCAGTTAAAAATCTAAATGTTCCTATTCCCGCACTTGTTGTTCCTAAACCAACTACAACAGACTTAGAATCTAAAGTAGTTGTTCTATTATTTTCGATTTGCAGTTTAACTAAATCATTTTCTAATCTAGCAGTGATTATACCAACA
>MDTD01050609.1_pt1 | contig 11856 bp, 9 predicted proteins | sample 811221 | NCBI WGS metagenome assembly MDTD01 (sample SAMN05326646, study PRJNA326480) | marine metagenome | isolation source: seawater | place: Pacific Ocean: South West | collected 2011
CGCGCAAAACGTATTCATCGCTCGGAGTTCTCAAGACTCTTTGACGGCACCTTTCTGACGCCTCGCTCTGCACCCCTGTTAGGCGCAAGAGGAGACTGGTACGACGAAATTCCCCTTTCAGAGCTCGGTGGTGACCCCGACCAAATCATCCTGCCCGTATCGGGAACGCTGGCGCCGGCACCCTGGTATGACTCCCCAGTCGCTCAAGTCATGGTGGCTTACACCCAGGACAACGGCGCATTGGACTGGGTAGACCCCCGACAGCCGTTGGAAAACGTTCTCGCCCGGTATCGCGCAGACGGCCTCTCAGCGACGGTCGCAACAGAATTGGAGTTCTATCTTCTTGCCAATACTGACGATCGCCGGCCGATGCCTCTTAAAGGCAACATCCCCGGCACAAATCTCGAGCAGCAAGGTATCCAGTATTGCATGGCCGATGATTTGTTCGACTGCGATGCTTTTCTGAACGACGTCAGAATTGCCAGCGAGCTTCAGGGCGTGCCGCTGACCACACTGCACGGCGAGTTCTCACCAGGGCAATGGGAAATCAACACGCTGCATCAGGCCGACGCCGTGGTGGCTGGCACCCATGCGCTCCTACTCAGGCGCATCGTAAAGGGCGTAGCCAGAAAACATGGTTACGGCGCTACGTTCATGGCGAAGCCTTTTGAGGAGCTGGCAGGTAGCGGCATGCACATCCATGCCAGTGTCTATGATGGAGATGGCAATAATATTTTCGCGGATTCCGAGCCGGCAGAACCACCTCGTTTGATGCCCCGCCTGCGGCACGCCGTTGGCGGCTTGGGTCAATTGCTGGACGAATCCATGCTCTGCTTTGCGCCACACGCCAACTCTTATCGGCGGTTTAGGGCCGGCGCATTGGCTCCCTCGGGAAAGAGTTGGGGATACGATCATCGCGAGGTCGCATTACGCATCCCAAGATCAACCGAGCATAACCGCCGGATTGAGCATCGTGTAGCAGGTGCAGAGGCTAACCCTTTCATCGTTCTGGCTGCAGTGCTGACGGGAATACATCATGGGCTCGTGGAACAATTCGATCCCGGTGATCCCGTCCCACGAAACGCTGACTTATCTGAAGACGATACGACGCTCCCAGCAAGAGTAGACGCCGCTATAGACCTATTTTCTCGTAGTGGTGTTCTTGCTGATTATTTTGGAAGGGAATTTAGCCAGATCTATACTGCTATCAGGCAGGGCGAAAGCAATGCCTACCACGCTCAAATACCGGACCTCGACTACACTTGGTATCTGAGAGCGCTCTGAAAATACTATAATTTACGCGGTAGTTGGCGGCGATAAGCTCCCGGAGTTTGTCCTGTGACTTTGCGGAATGCGCTATAAAACGTAGAAGTGGAGTTAAAACCCACAGCCAGTGCGATATCTAATATTGCTTTATGGGGCGCTGCGTCAGTTCGGATTAACTTGGTGGCCTCTTCCACGCGTTTTTTATTTATGTAATCAAAAAAAGAAGACTCAAGACCCGCGTTTATCGCCTGAGAAACGTGATTGACACTGGTGTCCAAATGAGCCGCTAGCTTCGGTAGGGATAAATCTGGGTCAAGGTAAACCCTCTCCCTCTCCATACAACTCTCCAGTCTTTCTAAAAGCATGACCATAGATCGCTGATCGAGACCGGACTTAATGTAACGACCGCCACCCTCAGGATCCGATGTTTGAGAGCCGCGTTTCGGCAGTTGATAGAAGTCGCGTATTTCAAGGGCCGATTTGCCGCTCAATTTGATGAACTCAGCACCGTGCCACGATCTGGCACTGACGCCAACATCAAGCGATTTAGCACAATACTGAAAGGCGATGGTACTGCCGTTGGAGAGCACATCGCCTATAACCTCGTAGACATAGTGTCCGCTTTGAAAATAGTCCACCAATTCATCAAAGAGTGACTCGCGAGTCATCTCCTCTTGGAAGGTCTCGTCAATGTAATGACCATTGTCGCAAAGGTGTCCGGTTACCGAGCCCGCATCCCGCTTATTCCAGGCCCCAAGGTAGCTATCAACAAATAAAGTGGCTTCAGCTGTTTTCACTGATTTGCACATCCTGCGCGAGGACTCTCAGATATGGTGAGTCATCTGAAACGGGAAGGCAACTGTGGAAGGTGTGCTCGCATGCCTTTAACATCTCGAACTGCCGGGCCTAAGCTGTTCGTTACTCTAGTTTAATTTGGTCATCTTGAATCAATGTTCATCAGCTTTGGCACTCATAAGCGCAGACGATTTACGGCCCTACCGGCGAAAATAATCAAATTTTTAGAGTGAAGTATCTTCTATTGATGCAATTGCGCATTATCGTCTCGTTCGGCCGTTCAGCACCCTCTATCAGCTTTCTGGCGGAGCAGTGATCCAACAACTATGACAAGACAAAGTTCTTGGTGGCGAGCACTAGATCTGAAGCAGAAGATCAAGCTACTTATTTATTCTCTGCTGCTACTAAATTTTGCCCACTACGTCGGCAATGACCTCGAACAGGCTCGCCATACTTTTCATGCCGGATGGCGCTGGTACGACTGGACCAGCAACTTCGCCACTACTCTGGACGAGCTTGGTTGGTTTTTACTGCTTTTCCTCCTTGAGCTGGAAACCTATGTGCTTTCAGAGGATGCTTTTACGCGCGGTCGTGTCCTGGCGATGAACGCGATTCGTCTGATCTGTTACTTCGCAATCGGTCACGCCGTCTTTGCGTTCGGGGAATACCTTGTCGATTTAGCCGCTGCTACTCACCACGTCGACTCCGCACTGTGTGCCTTCGCGAACGACGGCCTGTCGTTTACGCGCAACCTAGAATACTGGGAGCTCGATGCCAGCAATTGCGGCGCGCTGTCCACAGGCAGCGAGTTCTACATTTTCTCCCAAGGCCAAGTCATCAGCGACGCAGCGGGCATGACCATAGAACTTGAACTCGCTTGGATTGACCTTGTTGAGGTAGTCGTTTGGCTGTTTATTCTGTTCTTCATAGAACTCCGAATCCGATTGCAGGATCGCGGCATTAGTAGCGGTCGATTGCTGTCATTTGCTACCACCACGAAAGGCTTCCTATACGGAATCTTGTGGTGCCTTGCCGCTTATTGGGCGTACCGTGGTCACTGGATATTTGCCTGGGACGAAGCACTCTGGATTCTTGGCTTCATGGTAATCGGCATGAACCTCTCTGACTGGCGAAAAGAGATCGCTCAGTCGACGACACCCACCGGGGAAATCAGCAGCAGTAATTGATGGCACAGGGCTACCTTTTCCCAGCGTTAGACGAGCCCCGGAGGGGTGAGTCTAGCCCGGTCTGGAGACCAAAAAGGTTTGCTCTGGATAGTGCATCGCGCCACCTTATGATGATGTCGCAACTCGCGCTGGTAATAAATTTCTGCCCAGATCTCACCCTTCAGCGCAGCGGTATCAATCATCGCCAATGCGATATTAGCCTTGACCGCTGGCGACCACATTGCCGAGGTGACATAGCCGATCTCATGCGAGCAGTTCTTATCGCTGTATAAGATCGATTCCTCAGCCGGCTTATTACCCTCGATATTCAACTTTGTGAGAAGCACTTTGGGGCCGTTGCGTTTCTGTTCCAGCAACGCCGCTCTTCCATTGAAATGTGGTTTTTTAAAATCCACCAGCCATCCGAGGTCCAACTCAAACGGCGTCTGGTCGTACTCAAAGTTGACCGTCTTCAGCGCCTCGTTGAATTCCATGTAAGGCATGATGAACCCCGCTTCAAGGCGCGCCATGTTCGTGGCCGATTCGCCATAAGGCTGGATACCAAAGTCGGCGCCCGCTGCATACAAGGCATCCCAGAACGGCAAAGCTAACTCCGGTTCAATCCATAGCTCGTAGCCCAAGTCGCCAGTAAATCCCGTGCGAGACACCATGAGCGTGCCACCCATGAAATGGAAATGACCAATATCGAAGGGTTTTAGGGCGGCAACTCCATCGAGGCCCATCCGCTGCAGCACGGCAAAACTAGTGGGGCCTTGCAGCGATAAAGCCGCCCAGTCCTCTGTCGCATCTGTGACCTCGACGTTGGCAAATCCAAAGGCGCTTTTGCGAAGCCAAGCCAAGCAGGGACTGCCGCAGGTCAGCAGGTAGCGGTTTTCACCAAGACGGAACACCGTGCCATCATCAATCAACCTACCCGAGTCCGTGCACCACGCAACATAGGTCACGCGATTTTCCCTGAGCTTGTTTAAGTCGCGGGTCACCATGCGATTGAGCATAGGCAGGGCGTCCTCACCCTCAACCAAATATTTCTGCATCGGACAGATGTCATAGGTGCCGCAGGTGTTGCGAATGCAGAAATACTCGTAATCGACATCATAGTAGTAGTCTGCAAACTTAAAGCCGTTCCATGACGACCATGCATCCCGCAGGTTCAGCACCTTCTCGCGATCATGAAAGTAGGAGACTTTCAGGCGCTCTCCAGCGAAAGGGTCACTGGTGTCGTCTCTGAGGATGTCGGTCCTATTCGTCATAGAAATCGTCCTCTGGCACCGTATTGGGCTTGCGCAAGTCACGTAGAATTTCGCGCGCCGCGTTGGCGCCGCACGCCGACGAGACGCCGCCACCGGGGTGGGTAGACGAGCCGCACATGTACATCTTCTTTAGCGGCATGCGGTACTGCCCATAACCGGGGAATGGCCGATTAAAGAGCAGCTGATCTATCGTCAGCTCGCCCTGAAAAATATTGCCCTCGGTAAGGCCAATCTCGTTTTCAATCTCATGCGGAGTTCTCACTTCGGCGTGTACAACAAGATCTTTGAATCCCGGTGCGTAGCGTTCAATCTTGTCGATGACGGTGGCGCCAAAAGCATCGCGCTTTTCTGGCGTCCAGTCGCCGTCTGCCAGCGTTGGCGGGCAATACTGGATAAACGTCGACATCCAGTGGCAGCCTGGAGGTGCCACGGTGGGATCCCAGGCCGAGGGAATCACCGCCTCTATAAACGGATCGTCTGACCAGCGACCACGCTTCCAGCAGTCGTAAGCGCGCTCCATGGTCTCCATAGAGCCCGTAAACCCTTGCCCGCCCCGATTGATATAGCGATTGTCAGGCACGTGGGTGAACTTGGGCATGCCCGAGAGTGCAATGTTGACTTTGCCGGATGAGCCACGAATCTTGAAATTTTTTGCACGCTCGTAGATACCGTCAGGAAGGTCTGCGCGGTCCATGATCCTGGTAAAGGTCCGTTTAGCGTCAAGATTGGACACCACGATATCGGCAAACACCTCGTCCCCGTTCTCAAGCGCTACGCCAACGGTGGCACCGTTCTTGACCAAAATTTGATGCACTGGCGCCTCGGTACGGATCTCGCCGCCGTGCTCTTTTAACGCGCCCGCCAAGGCGTGCGAAATCGCGCCCATGCCGCCTCTGGCTAGACCCCAAGCACCTACGTTGCCGTCGACGTCGCCCATGACGTGATGCAGCAGAATATACGCAGAACCGGGTGAATAAACGCCCAACGCTGTGCCGATAATGCCGGGACTCGCCATAGCGGCTTTAATCAAGTCATCCTCAAAATAGTCATGCAGAAAATCGGCCGCGCTCATCGTAAAGAAGCGAATGTACTCGTAGAGCTCACGTTCACCGAGATTCCAGAACTGTTTGGCCATCCAGAGGAGCTCCTGAATGTCACGCGGCTTAAACGAACTGGGATCTGGCGGCGTCCTGAGCAGCGTTTTCCGGATCAACTGCGCGTACCTGCCGAGGTCAGCTTGAAAACGCGACATTGCGTCTGCGTCGTGGGGTGAATGACGGCGCAGCTCGAGATAAGCAGCCTCTTCATCGGGGTAGTCTATTAACACCCGATCACCTCGGTCGCTGAAGTTCACCGTACCCAGATAAGGAACCAACAGCAGCCCGTGTCGTGTGAGATCCAGATCACGATGAATCGATTGCCGCATCATTGAGCAAACGTAGGAGCAACTCGAGTAGAACCAGCCCTCGTGCATTTCGCGAGTGACCGCAGCACCACCGATGTAATCGTTCTTTTCCAGCACGACGACATCCAAACCAGCTTTGGCTAGATAGGCCGCGGCCGTCAAACCATTATGCCCGGCACCAATAATGATGGCGTCATAGCGCTTCATGCCAAGATCTCCTTGGCGGCGTTGCGCCCTGGATTTCCGCTCACATCGCCAGCGGGATGGCATCCCGCGCCACATAAATACAGTCCAGAAATCGGGGTCGCATACTGCGCGGCCTCATAGGTAGGCCGCATCATCAACAACTGATCGATAGCCGGTTCGCAATGATGCCAATGCCCGTTGGTCGTGCGGTACTGGGTTGCTAGATCCTTAGGCGTGAGCAATTCACTGCCGAGCACGAGATCCTGAATGCCGGGGGCATAACGTGCTAGCTCGTTCAACACTGTATTCAGCAACTCGGTGCGACTCTCAGGCGTCCATCCCGACTTCAGATCATGCGGCACATACATCACATTAGCCGCCAACACATGTTGCCCCTGAGGTGCCAAATTTGGCTCCTGAAGAGAAGGGATCAACACCTCCATCACGGGTGCCTCTGGTAACTCTCCGTACTTCGCGGCGTCCCACGCAAATTCGATGCTGTCCATGGTCGGCGCAACAATGAGCCTGCCCTCCGGTGACTCGAGTCCCTCAAAAACGGGCAGCCCAGATAGCGCCAAATGCACTCTGGCGACATAGCCCTTACTCCTCAGACGACGAATACGATTGGTGAACTCAATTTCTAGATGCTGCGCACCAACCAGATTCAGAAAAGTCGTTTGCGGGTCAGCGCTCGATACCACGCGATCGCTCAGAAGCAGTTCGCCACTTTCAAGCTCGACTCCGCTGCATCGTTGACCATTTTCATCCCCCTCAATCTGCACGGACTTCACGGTGCAGTCTGTCCTGATGGTTACCCCCGCCTGAACCGCAGCATTTTCGAGGGCGCGCACCAAGCCCGGCATCCCTCCCTTGGGTACAACATGTTGACCAGCGTCCTTCCCTGCCATCCGGTTCAACAAAGTGAGGACAGCTTGGTTGGGCGATCGAGGCGCTAGCTGGGAACCCACCAGGGCATCCCAGCATAGGGCCGCCTTGAGCCGGTCATCCGTAAAATGCTCATCGAGCAGGTCGCGCATAGGCAAGGTCGCAACACGGAAAAACTCCAACATATCTTCCTTGCCCAACAAGCGAAGCTTGAGGCCCAACTTGCCAAAGGTCATTAGGTCTGACATGCCGGTCGCACCCACTCTGGGCATCGTCCGCTCCCAGAAGGGGGCCAACGCGGCGGCAAACTTGGCGAGCATGGCGACGTACTTGGGATAGGCCGCTGTATCGCCGCCCTCTGCGCCGACAAGCGATGAAGCGGTAATCGACTGAGGGGTACCAGCTATAGATAACGGTGTAATAGAAAGCGGCTCAGTAGCAAACTCCAATCCATGTGCATTCAAATCCAGCTCGCGAATAAGAGAACGCGGCATAGCGTAGAGTGTTTGCGCTAGAGAGGATTTAAACCCGGGATAAAACTCCCGTTCCGCCGCCATGCCACCCAAGTTAGGGCCGGCCTCAAGGAGCGTGACCGCCTGGCCAGCGCGGGCCAGCAAGGTGGCGCAAATCAGTCCGTTGTGCCCGCCGCCAATAATGATCGTGTCCTGATCCGCCATATGCCTCTCGTTTACTTTCCTTAGCACGTGTACCGCGGCACAAAGTGCGCAAAAAAGTCCAAATTGATAGACCTGCCATACCTGCACTTTACCCACCCTTTAGCGGGCATGACCACTGACCCTATAGGCCTCCAACCGCCCAAGCCTAGAGGCTGTGTTACGCTGTCACGCGGTGAAGGGAAGCGTTAGAAGCCGGCTCGGTAGTGGCTGCCCAAACGCCCAGCGCCATGACAAGCAGAGGGAAGAATGGCTCGAATGGCCAGAAGGGTAGCCACAGCTCTAGCTCTTCAGACCACGCCGGCGTTAATAACGCGGTCGATAATTCGGGCTGCCACAAATGACCGGACGACGCTAGAACGACCGACAAAAGCACCACTCCGGCGCCTAAGTACCGCCGTATCCCTCTACCGGGAACCACACCTCTACCTTTGCCCCAAGCCAGAATTCTCAACGCAAATGCGGTGAAACCAAGCAGATAAAAAAGTACGTCAAACCAATGCCGCGTTTGGTAATAGAAAACATTCCACCAATAAACGCTGTAAGGGTAAGCCCACAGGAAAGTCACGCCCGTGAGGTGCACAGCGCGCCACTGCTCGGGCGAGATGTAACGGCGGAATAAATTGAAAGATGTAACAGTCATAGCGGCCAATAAAAGGTAACCACTGCTGCCCTCTAACTCATCACGAAGGAAATAAATTTCCCCGTAGTAATGATCTGAATGTGAAACGGAAACAATGAATATAAACAGGCCCTGCCAAGCCATTGCGACGGCAAAGGACAATCCCACGTAACGCCTGTTACGCAGCAACCACAGAGTAAAGCGACAGGTAAACAATCTGTACATTGCTGAAGTGGCAATGACCAGAAAGATAAAGGGCACTGCCCACCTTACCGAATACTGAATCATCGCTGACAAATCTTGAGGCGATCTGAGATCAATCGACCACAACCGCAACAACATAAAAGCGGATATCACTGCTGATAAGACGCCAAAAAGACGCCATCCGTGCAACCAACTTAAAAGCACATCAACCTCCCTTCCAGCGCTGACCGCAATTCCTATCCATATTGTGTCAGTCCCGATCCAATATAGACTCTGTCCCGATAGGCCAATATGTGCCCTTCTCCCTTAAGTGGCAAACTTTAGTTATGGGAAGCATTGAGAAATGAAAATATTAGCCAGACTCGTGGCCTGGTGTCTCGTTGTGGCACCGTGGGCAGCTTCGCTCTACTTTCATTACTGGCTGGACCAGAGTGGCACTTGGGCTCCTAATCAGCCCTACAGAGGTCTGGCATCAGTGATAATGCTGGGCGCTGGCATGATTGTGAGCTTTTTGGCACATCAGCACCTTTATTTAAGGAGCAAAAAGTAGGTGACCGTTCTCAGCTAGCAGGCTGATCGGGCGACTCCGCAGAAACATTCAGAGGGAACGACAGCAGTTAATATGTATTAATGATATTTCCCGCTACTGACGAGGTTACTGCGCTGCAGAAACACTGCATAGATGGAGGTGAAGCAAATGTTCCAAAAAATTCCAAATTCAGCTGTCACAGCGGACTGTAAGTATCCGTTTTTGAAGTGTGTATGGGCGGGCACCATAATCAGCTTGATCTGGATACCTCAAGTAACTGCAGATTCGGGCATCGAGGCCGAACGTTGGTATCGCGAATCTTACGCCCCTCTTTGGGAAAGAAATCCTGCAGACAATATTGACTTAATCCTCGATCATTATGCCGAGACAATTACTACTCACCTTGCGAGTGATGAAGTCAGAAGCGATACCAAAGACGACTGGCTCCGCGCTCCCATGGCCGAGTGGATAGCTGAGGGTTGGCTAGCAGCGGTACTTATTGAGCTTGAGACACAAGAAATCAACGCTACCACCGCATCGTTTAAGGCCGCATGGAGGGATCTATACATTAATGAAGAGACGGAAATCAGTTGTGGCTGGTATCTTGCTGATAAGCAGAATGGCCGCTGGTTAATCACCCAGTACGCTGAAAGTTCTTGCGATTGAGAACTAAACCGATACGCCTTTGAAAAACTGAGGCCGAGGAGCTCAATGAAACGAAAGTCAGACCGGTCTCTTGGTATGCAAAAACCCATAAATCGTCGCGAGTTTATTCAGGGTACTGCAATTATGGCTAGCGCTGCTTTGCAGCCCTGCATGTTGGCGGCGGCTACTGTCACTAACGTCGGCCCCAACCCACTCCCCGACGAATCGGGTCGCGCCGCCTTCGAGTATCCCCCTACAAAAACTGGCATGCGTGGGTCACATCCAGGCTCCTACGAAATTGCGCATGCACTGGCTCGAGACGGCGCTAAATTCCCTGAGCCCAGCGCGACATATGAGCACTACGACTTGATTGTGGTGGGCGCGGGCATTTCAGGGCTCGCTGCGGCGCACTACTACCAAAAGCGCTTTGGGCCGAACTCAAAGATATTGCTGCTTGAGAACCACGACGACTTTGGTGGCCATGCCAAGCGCAATGAGTTTCATCAAAGTGGCGACATGGTGCTTTCCCTGGGCGGCACACACAATCTTGAGTGGTGGAAGTTCAGCGAGACCGTCAATGCATTCATGGCAGAACATGGCGTGGATTACGAGGCGATGCGCAAGCAGATGGACTTCGCCTATGGGCGGGACGCAGCGAATGGCCAGGCGATGTGGTTTGACGAGGCCACCTATGGCGTCAATCGCTTGGTCACCCACTTCAATCTGTCGGCAAAGCTCACCTCGGAAAAAATCGATGAGATACCGATTTCAGATGCCGGACGAGAGTCGCTTAAACGATTCTACGACAGCGAACCTCGCCTAGAGGAGTGGACCGAGGCTAAAGCTGAAGACATTTTATCGAGCATCAGCTATCCAGATTTTCTGCGTCAATACGGCGGTTTAACCGAAGATGCAGTGCAACTTTTCGATAAGGAAGAGCACGGATCGTGGGGATTGGAAATGCGTGCCCTCTCAGCAGCTGAGGCTATCTGGGAGGGGTACCCAGGGGCCCACCTTTTTGGCGAAGGTTGGAGTGAGGACAGTTTCGGATATCCAGTAGCGATGTGGCCAGACGGCAATGCCAGTCTGGCGCGACTGATGGTGGCCAAGCTCATTCCACACTCTGCCCCGGATGTAAGGGCAGATAACGTCGCCATCGCGCGCTTCGATTATTCCGCGCTAGACCGAAAAAATGCCAACGTGAGGCTGCGACTCAATTCAACGGTCATCGGCGTCGACAATACCGATCGGGGAGTCTCAGTGACCTACGCGTCATCCGAGGACGGGCTCAAACAGGTCTCAGCTCGACACAGCGTACTGGCCTGCTACCACAGCATTATCCCTCACCTGTGTCCTGCCATGCCCGATACACAGAAAGCCGCACTGAAATATCAGGTCAAATTTCCAATGATTTTAACCAATGTACTGCTTCGCAATAGCGAAGCGTTGGACAAACTTGGCGTTGACGGCATCGCATGTCCAGGGAGATTGCACGCTAGGCTGTTCCTTTTTAAAGGCCTCCATACCGGGGGCTATCAGCGCCCTGATAATGCCAACGAGGCCGTGTCACTGGTATTTTGGGGTTCGATTTCGCCTCCCGAGGACGCTATTGATCTACGCAGTCAGCTTAGAGGATCACGTCAGAAGTTACTCGAGCTCAGTTTTGAAGACTTTGAGCGCGAGGTGCGGACGGTACTCGACGGCTTATTGGGCCCTGCGGGCTTCGACGTGTCAGAGGATATTCTGGCAATCACAGTAAATAGATGGCCACACGGCTATTCCTATGAATACATGCAGCTGTGGGACCCGGAGTGGCAGCCCGGTGAGGCGCCACATGAAATTGCCCGTCAACGGTTCGGTTCTATAGCGATCGCCAACGCAGACGCGGGTGCCTCTGCCTATACGCATGTCGCCATTGATCAAGCCTATCGGGCGATAGCCGACTTACCGGATGAAACTGACGGCTCACTTGCATCATAGCGACCTGCAGACGCGCTCAAGCAACCACGGGCAAACAACGCGTAATCTAGACCAGAGATGACGCTTTCAAAAAGTGCGCGTTAATCTGGAAAAGAGCCATGCATGATCTGACCCTGCATGACCACCAAAGAAGGCTGCAGAGTCCAAATTGCGTGTGGATCGATCTGGAACAGATCCTCCTCCAGCACCACAAAATCTGCGTCTTTACCCACTTCGATGGCACCTAGC
>MDTD01154466.1_pt1 | contig 11856 bp, 8 predicted proteins | sample 811221 | NCBI WGS metagenome assembly MDTD01 (sample SAMN05326646, study PRJNA326480) | marine metagenome | isolation source: seawater | place: Pacific Ocean: South West | collected 2011
TATTATTAAAAAATGCTGATGTACTCCATACGATTGAAAACGCTGCTTTGTATGGTATTGACATAAAAGATTTTACCGTCAATTGGAAAATGGTAATAAAACGTTCAAGAGATATTTCTAAAAGGTTGTCTAAAGGAATAGAATATCTTTTGAAAAAAAATAAAATTACATATATTTCTGGTAGGGGAGAACTAATTTCTAATACTCAGGTCCTAGTGAAATCCGAAGATGAAAAAGAAAAAGAAATTTCAGCTAAAAATATAATCATTTCAACAGGATCAAGGCCAAAATACCTTCCAAATATAATTCCTGATGCTAAAAGAATAATTACTTCAAGAGAGGCTATGATATTAAAAGAGAAACCAACTAGCATAGTTATAATTGGAGCAGGTGCGATTGGAGTAGAATTTGCACATTTCTATAATTCATTTGGTACAAAAGTTACTATTATAGAATCAATGACTCATATTTTACCAAATGAAGATAAAGATGTGGCAGATGAACTAACAAAAATACTTAATAATCGTGGAATTGAAATAATTACAGGTGAGCTTGTAGATTCGGTAGAGAATCAAGGAGGTAATACTGAAGTTGTGCTTAAGTCTAAGGAGAAGATTATTTCAGATTATGCAATAGTTGCAGTTGGTGCCCAATCAAATATTGAAAACATAGGTCTGGAAAAAGTTGGTATAAAAACAAAAAATGGATCTATTTTAGTTAACAAATATTTGCAAACAAATGAAGATAATATCTTTGCAATAGGTGATGTTGTTGGTCCTCCAATGTTAGCCCACAAAGCATCTAGGGAAGCTATTATTGCTGTCGAAAAAATTGCGGATAAAGATCCAGAACCAATGAAATATGATAATATACCAAGTTGCGTTTATTCTAATCCCGAGATAGCCTCTGTAGGATTAACTGAAGAGAAAGCATTAGAAGCAGGATATAAAATAAAAGTTGGTAAATTTCCATTTAGAGCTCTTGGAAAATCCTTGGCTTCAGGTGAAACAGATGGTTTTGTAAAAGTAATTTATGATGCAAAATATGGTGAAATGATCGGTTGCCATATTATTGGTCTTGAAGCTACAAATCTCATTACAGAAGCTACTATAGCTAGAAGATTAGAGACTACTTGGCATGAAGTATTAGAAACAATTCATCCGCATCCCACATTATCAGAGGGAGTTTTAGAAGCAACTGCAGACGCATTAGGAGAAGCTATTCATATTTAATGATTAATGCTTCGAAAATAGAATATGAACAATTGATACCTTTTATCATGAATAATTGTTCAGATGGGTTAAATAGTTTTTGGTTGGGAAAAATCGAGTATAAATTAGCGTGGTATTTACAGAAAAAAATACATAAACATGTTTCACTAAATAAAATGAATGGAATCAATTTATATCTCGAACACGAACCAGTTTACACTTTTGGAAAGAATGCGGATAAAAATAATTTATTACCTTCACATCCGAAAGATGCAAAAGTTGTTCAAATAGATAGAGGAGGAGATATTACTTTTCATGGTCCAGGACAATTGATTGTTTATCCAATAATCAATTTAAATCATTTCAAAAAAAGTATTTCATGGTATATGCGTTCATTAGAAAACGTTATAATACAATTTCTCAGTAAATACAATATAAATAGTAAGCGGATTGAGGGATTGACAGGTGTATGGGTTAATGAAGAAAAAATATGTGCAATGGGAGTCCGTTTGGCAAAGTGGACTTCAATGCATGGGTTTGCTTTGAATATTAATCCTGAAATGAAATATTATGACGGAATAATTCCATGTGGAATTTTTGAATATGGAGTTACTTCACTCACAAACGTATTAAGCAAAGAGTTTAAAGTTGAAGAAATTGCAAGAGAGGTCGATGATATTCTAAGACCTATTTTATTAGAGGAATTTAATTATGAAACTACATGGATTTACAAAGAAACAACTGCTTGATGTTTATAAAAAAATGGCACTCTCTCGTTATTTGGACGAAAAGCAACTTATTTTACTAAAACAAGGCAAGGGTTTCTTTCATATTGGCGCATCTGGGCATGAAGCAGCACAACTTGCTGCAGCATCTGTGTTAAAACCAAGTTTTGATTATGCATATCCATATTATCGTGAACAGGCATTTTGTTTAGGATATGGTATGACAGTGAAAGAACATTTATTAGCCTTTTTTGCAAAAGAAGACGATCCCAGTTCAGGTGGACGACAAATGCCACAACATTTTGGACATAAAGATTTAAATATTGTGAGCCAATCAAGCCCAACAGGAACACAATATTTACAAGCTGTTGGCACCGGATCTATATTAAAAAAAGAGGGTAAGGGAGCTGTAGTTTACGTTTCTTCAGGAGAAGGTACGACAAGTCAGGGTGATTTCCATGAAGCTCTCAATTGGGCCAGCAGAGAAAAGTCACCAGTTATATTTCATATTGAAAATAATGGATACGCAATTTCTGTCCCGATATCTGAACAGACAAGTGGTGAATCTGTTTATGATATTTGTGCCGGATATGATTCTCTATCTAGGTATAATGTCGACGGTTGTAATTTTTTTGAAACAAGTTTAGCCTTTAAAAAAGCAGTAGAAAGGTCAAGAAGTGGTAAAGGTCCATCAGTAATAGTATCAAACGTAGTACGATTATTGCCGCATTCTTCTTCTGATGATCAAAGAAAATATAGAAACGAAAAAGATTTAGAGGCTGACAAAAAGCGAGATCCTTTAGTCTTTTTCAAAAGGAAATGTATCAGTAATGGTATTGCCAAGGAATCTGACTTTGATAAAATATTGAGTGAATCAAAAAAACAAATTGATGTTGAAACTATATGGGCTGAAAAACAATCTAATCCAGAACCAAAAAATTGGAATAGAAATCTATTTTCTATCAATGTCAAAAATGATAGACTGAATTATGAAACTTCTGTACCAAATGGAGAAAAAATTGTATTAGTTGATGCAATAAATCATGCTCTTGACGAGGAATTGGATCATAATCCAAAAACTCTAATTTATGGACAGGATGTTGCTGGTGAAAAGGGGGGTGTTTTTACAGCAACACGAGGTCTCACAGCAAAACATGGAAAAAATAGAGTATTTAACTCACCTTTAGCAGAATCATCAATTATTGGCACAGCAATAGGTATGTCTATTTTAGGATGGAAACCAATTGTGGAGATTCAATTTGGTGATTATATATGGACTGCAATGATGCAAATCAGAAATGAAATGGCAACAATGCGATATCGTTCAAATGGAAATTGGACAAGTTCATTCGTAATTCGTGTTCCAGTTGGTGGTTATATTCATGGCTCGCTTTGTCATAGTCAAAGTATAGATGGATATTTTACTCACCTACCTGGATTATTAATTGCTTATCCATCAAATGCATCAGATGCAAAAGGTTTATTGAAAACAGCCTGTAGGATAGATGAACCTGTACTTTTTATGGAGCATAAAGGATTGTATCGCCAAGGATTTGCTTCCTCTCCTGAACCAGACAAAGACTATCTTTTACCATTCGGAAAAGGAAAAATCGTTCAAAAAGGTAGTGATATAACAATTGTAACATGGGGTGCTCTTGTTCAAAAATCTGTTGAAGCAGCTAAAGCATCGAATCTAAGTATAGAAATCATTGATATCAGGACTTTAAATCCATTGGATATGGAATTAATTTTAAAATCAGTTTCCAAAACTAACCGTGTAATTGTTGTTCATGAGGATAATTTAACCGGTGGATTTGGTGGAGAAATTGCATCGCGAATCGCTGAAGAGGGATTTGAATATTTAGATGCGCCAGTAAAAAGAGTAGCCTCTAAAGATTCACCAATAGCTTATGCTTCTGTTTTAGAGAATGAAATTTTAGTTCAAACTGATTGGATCATTAAATCAATTAAAGAAATCAAAGACTATTAAAAATGGACTTCAAATTTAAGAAAACCAAGGGTTTATATTTATATCGACAGATGCTTGTTCCTAGAATAATAGAGGAGCAGATGCTTTTATTTTTAAGAAAAGGAAAAATAAGTAAATGGTTTTCTGGTATAGGGCAAGAAGCTATTTCAGTTGGTGTGACTGAAGCATTAAATTCAGATGATATCATTTTACCTATGCATAGAAATTTAGGAGTATTTACTTCTCGTAATGTAGATTTGGAAAAACTATTTTCACAATTAATGAATAAAAAAGGTGGTTTCACAAAAGGTCGTGACCGATCATTTCATTTTGGAGAATTAAAGTATAATATAGTTGGTATGATTTCGCATTTAGCTGCAATGCTGCCTGTGGCTAATGGATTTGCTTATGGTTTTCAATTAGATAATAAAAAACGAGTTGCCGTAGCATTTGTTGGAGATGGTGCGACGAGTGAGGGTGATTTTCATGAAGCCTTAAATCATGCGGCAGTATGGAATTTACCAGTTTTATTTATCATTGAAAATAATGGATTTGGGCTTTCAACACCTGTTGAACAACAATATAAATGTAAAGATTTAATAGATAAAGCAAAAGGGTATGGTATTTTAGGAAATATTGTTGATGGCAACAATATAGAAGATGTTTTTAATTCAACCCAATTAGCTGTTAAGCATATTCAGAAAGGTAACGGGCCATTTCTAATAGAAGCCAAAACTTTTAGAATACGGGGGCATGAAGAAGCTTCAGGTACAAAATATGTACCTAATGAACTTATTGATTACTGGGCAAAAAAAGATCCAATCGTTCAATTAGAAAATTATATACTAAAAGAAAAATGGATAAATCAGAAAAATATCGATGAATTAAAAAAATCATTACTTTCTGAAATACAACCGATCTTAGATGGAGTTTCTTTGAAATCTAAAGATTCGTCAACCGCTGAAATTGAGTTGAATGATGTCTATGCAGATTCTTTTTATCAAATTGAAAAACCCTCTAAGAATTTTGAAACTAAAAGGTATATTGATGCCATACAAGAGGGATTATATCAGAAAATGGAATCAGATCAAGATGTTGTAATTTACGGACAGGATATTGCTGAATATGGTGGTGTTTTTAAGATAACAAAAGGTTTTTTGGAACAATTTGGACCAAAGAGGGTTAAAAATACACCTATAATTGAATCAGGATTAATAGGTATGGGGCTTGGTCTAAGTTTAATTGGTAAAAAACCAATTATTGAGATCCAATTTTCAGACTTTGTAACATGTGGTTTTAATCAAATCGTAAATAATTTAGCTAAAACACACTACCGCTGGGGTGAAGCTGTTAATGTCACGATTCGTATGCCTTATGGCGGTGGTATGGGAGCAGGACCTTATCATTCACAATGCCCTGAATCTTGGTTTCATCATGTTCCTGGACTAAAAATTGTAGCTCCATCCTCCCCTGAAGATGCTAAGGGATTAATTATTTCAGCAATTGATGATCCCAATCCGGTTTTATTTTTTGAACACAAGGGTTTATACAGAGGATCAAAGGGTTCTGTGCCTGTAAATCAATATCATACAGAAATTGGTAAAGCAAAAATTATGAATACTGGTGATGATTTGACTATTGTATGTTACGGTTTAGCAGTTCAATGGGCATTAGAGGCTGCAGAAAAATTAGTAAAGGAAAATATTCAAATTGAGGTTGTTGATTTAAGAACTTTACTTCCTTGGGATAAGGAAACTGTGAAACAATCAGTTGAAAAAACTGGACGTTTATTAGTTATCCATGAGGATAATATCACTGGTGGAATTGGTGCTGAGATTACTGCTTGGATCGGCGAATATTGTTTTGAATATTTGGATGCACCAGTTTCAAGATTGGGCTCTCTGGATACACCAATACCTGCAAATGAAATTATTGAACGGGAAATTTTTTGGCCAAAAAATAAAATTATCCCAAAAATAGAAAATATAATAAAATATTAGAAAGGTTAATTATGAAGCTTTTAGGATTAGATTATTTAGATATTTCAAATCAATTTAGTGAAGATGAATTGATGGTTCAGAAAACCGCAAGAGAGTTTGTAGATAATGAAGTAATGCCAGAAATTGATCATTATTTTAATGAGGGTAAGTTCCCATTGCATTTAGTGAAAAATTTTGGTCAACTTGGTTTACTGGGATTAAATTTACCAGAAAAATATGGTTGCGCTGGAATGTCTCATATTTCATATGGTCTTGTATGTCAAGAATTAGAGCGATGTGATTCTGGTGTAAGGTCTTTTGTTTCAGTTCAGGGTTCATTAGTTATGTATCCAATATATGCTTATGGAAATGAAGAACAGAGAATGAAATATTTACCTAAATTAGCAACAGGTGAATATATTGGATGTTTTGGATTAACTGAATCTGATTATGGTTCAAATCCTGGAGGAATGATAACGCGTGCAAAAAAAACTAAAGGGGGATACATATTAAATGGCTCTAAAATGTGGATAACAAATGGAACTATTGCTGATATTGCAATTGTATGGGCAAAAACAGATGATGAGATTGTAAGAGGATTTATTGTTGATACAGATTCAGAAGGATTTTCTGCACCAGAAATGAAAAATAAGTGGTCTTTAAAAGCGTCAATTACATCTGAACTAATTTTTGAAGATGTTTTTGTACCAGAAGAAAATTTATTACCAAATGTTAAAGGTTTAAAAGGCCCTTTGGGTTGTTTAACACAAGCTAGATATGGTATTGGTTGGGGTACGATTGGTTCAGCAATGGCTTTATTTGATGCATCAGTAAAATATACTACTGAGCGAATTCAATTTGATAGACCAATCGCAGGATATCAGTTAACGCAACAAAAATTAGCATGGATGATATCTGAAATAACTAAAGGACAATTGCTTGCACTCCATGTCGGTAAAAATAAAGATGCTGGAACGCTAAGACATCAACAAATTTCAATGTTGAAAAGAAATAATTGCTGGGTTGCGAGGGAATGTGCAAAGTTGGCACGTGAAATGCATGGAGCAAATGGAGTATCAGGCGAGTATCCTATAATGAGACATTTAATGAACATAGAATCTGTCTATACATATGAAGGAACCAATGAGATGCATACTTTAGTACTGGGGCAAGATATCACTGGGATCGCTGCATATAGATAAGTATATTAAGTTATTAAATTAAATATAATAGGAGCATAGATGGCTGTAGATGTCGTAATGCCTAAAATGGGTGAATCAATCACGGAAGGAACTATTTTAGAATGGAAGAAAAAAGTAGGAGACACTATAAAAAGAGATGAAACCCTTTTAGAAATATCAACTGATAAAGTAGATTCGGAGGTTCCATCTCCAGAATCAGGAACTATTTTAGAAATTTTATTTAAAATTAATGAAACAGTCGAAGTTGGAACTATTATTGCTAAAATTGGTATGCCTGGTGAAAAAAGTGAATCACCTAAATTAGAATTTAAAAATAAAGATGAAAATCTAAAGGAAATATCAAATTTAAATCATACTTCCAAAATTCGTGAGAAAAATATCGCTGAAATAAAAAGATTTTATTCGCCATTAGTAAAATCAATCGCCAAAAAAAATAATATTCAAATAGATGAGTTAGAGTCTATTTCTGGTAGCGGAAAGAAAAATAGGGTTAGTAAGGCTGATATTTTAGCTTATATAAATAAAAAATCTAAAATAGAAGAACCAAAATTAGCAACTATTCAAACACATTTACCATCTGAACAGTCTCTTTTAGAGTCTGAACCACAGCCTGTCAATTTCGAAAATAGAGTTGAACCAATGGGAAGAATGCGATCAAAAATAGCAAATCACATGGTGAATTCTGTTCGAATATCACCTCATGTCTACTCAACTTCAGAGGTTGATGTAACCAACTTAGTCGCATTAAGAGAAAAGTACAAAAGGAAATTTAAATCTAAATACGGCCTTAATCTGACATATACACCAATGATAATAGATGTTGTTATACGTGCACTGAATGATTTTCCACTTTTAAATACATCTATCGAAGAACAAAATATTATTTATCATAGTAATATCAATATGGGTATTGCTGTTGCATTACCTGATAATAATTTGATTGTGCCAGTTATCAAAGAATCAGAAGAAAAGAGTTTTATTGGACTTGCAAGATCCACAGCTGATTTTGCGAAACGTGCAAAAGAAAACAAATTATTACCCGATGAAGTTTTTGGGTCAACATTTACTATTACGAATCCAGGAATTTTTGGTAGCTTATTCGGCATGGGCATCATTAATCAACCAAATGTTGGTATTTTAAGTACAGGAGCTATTCATAAAAGGCCCGTAGTAAAAGAAAGTGAGTATGGTGATGTAATTGTAATACGTAATATGATGTATCTCACATTGGGTTATGACCATAGGTTGATTGATGGTGCTTATGGAACACGGTTTCTCTCTTGCTTAGTGAATTTAATTGAAAGTTTTGATAAATCAAGGTTATTTTAAATTGTTTAACACTGAAAAAAAACAGGTCAGAAGACCTGAATGGCTTAAAATAAAACTAAAAACGAATGATACATTTCAAGATACTCGTAAATTGATTGAGGATAAAAAATTAAATACTGTTTGCGTGGAAGCGCGCTGTCCAAATATTTATGAGTGTTGGAGTCGTAAAACAGCCACTATAATGATTTTGGGTGAAACCTGTACAAGAGCTTGCGGTTTTTGTTCTGTTAAAACAGGAAAGCCTACGTGGTTTGATAATAATGAACCAAACCGAACAGCTGAGGCCGTAAAATCTATGGGACTCAAACATGTTGTTATTACCTCGGTGGATAGAGACGATTTAAAATTTGATTATGGCTCTAATGTTTGGGCAAAAACAATTATTGAAACAAGAAATTTAAACCCAAATTGTACTATTGAAGTACTAACACCTGATTTTAAAGGTTATTTACCTGCATTAGAAACTGTTTTTAAATCAAGACCTGATATATTTTCGCATAACACTGAGACAATTGAGCGAATATCAAAAAAAGTTAGGGCCCAAGCTAATTGGCAAAGAACTAAAATGGTATTATCAGAATCAGTAAATTTTGGGTTAGTTACAAAAACTGGCTTGATGGTCGGATTGGGAGAAACAGATGAAGAAGTATTAGAAGTTATGAAAGAAATGGTTGATCTTGGAGTTGAAATTTTTAACATAGGACAATATCTGCAACCTACAAAACTTCATCTCCCGGTTAGAAGGTTTGTTCATCCCGAAATATTCGATATGTACTATGAGAAAGGATTAGAAATGGGTTTTAGGGTTGTAGAATCAGGTCCACTCGTCCGCTCATCCTATCATGCTGATGAACAAGTCAAAAGGTATAATCAGACTTAATATTTTTGGATAAAATTAAGCTCATTTTTTTTCTTATGATATTATTGATAGTATTTTGCTTTTTACTAATAACGAAAATTATTATTAAAAAATCCAACAATGATAAATCTCATATAATGGTACCACCCAAGTTATCAATTATATATCCTGACATTGAAAATGGACCCCATCAAAAATTTCAAAGCGAAAAAGAGTGTTTAAGTTGCCATATTGATGAAAAATTTGTAGAAAATGTAGGTATAGCTCCAAAAATAAACCATGAAATTAGAAGAAATTGTACTTCTTGTCATTTGTTACCAAAGATGCAATATTGATGAATAAAAATATTCCCAAAGAAGAATATGATTTATGGCGTAAAGTTAATTTATGGCCATCATTTACCAAAGAACTTAATAAAAACCCAATATTGGATATTTTACAAAAGTGTCAAGCACATATCAGATTTCAAGTCGCAAAAGATGTTCTTGGTTTACCAATGAAACATCCATTGGTTGTTTTAATACATAAGAAGCTCCACTATCAAAAAAAGTATAAAAAAATACTTCAACGTGAAATTAAAATTTTTAATTCTGACAATAAAAAACAACGTGAGTTAAATTTCATACAATTACTTCAAAAACTTCATGAATTAGTCTCTTATGGTGCATATAAACATATGAGAGGTGTTGACGAGTTAATCATTCAGGCAATGGAATATCAAAATTCAGATGGACGATTTCCAGGATTATATCATCATCATGCAAAAATGTGTGGAATTTTATTCAAACTAGGTCTTAGAGGAAATCGTTTGCTCGACCGTTCATTAAATTGGATTGAAAAACGTCAAAGGGAAGATGGGGGCTGGTTACACAGATCAATGGTTCAGAATGGAAAAACTATCAAAAACCAAAGATCATGTATATGGACAAGTGCAGAGGTTTTATATTCAATTTCTTTAAGAAGCTCATTTTTAAAAAGAAACTGTTTTGAAAATGGTTTAGTTTTTTTGAAGAAACAATTATTTAATAAAAATTCAACAAAATTTTTAGATAACTTATCCCCATGGGATTATTTTTCTGTTGGGGCTAAAGGAGAAACCTTATTTACTGGTGGAAGTCTAAAAATATTAGAAATATTTGTGAATTACGGGTTTTCAAAAAATGATAAAGTTATCAATAAATTAGTTTCTGGAATATTAAGCTGTCAAATGGATAACGGTTATTTTCCTTTTCAGAAATCAAAATTTCCAATACCTGATCCATATGTTACAGTGAGATTCTTAAGAATGCTTCGCGTAATAAGAAGCAATAAATATGACAAACTTGCAGACAAAATGTAAAAAATGTTATAATGAATATAATTATTATAAAGGCATGGTATTTGATTCAAGATAAAAAAATATTAGAAAGATTTATATGAGTGAAAAAGAAATTATTTCTTTAGATAAGTCTAAAGAAAAAAACAAATCTTATCCTATTTTACCTTTGAGAAATACTGTTTTATTTCCCCATCAAGTAATTCCTGTGTACATAGGTCGAGATCAGTCACTTAGCTTAATTGATGAACTACCCAAAAATGGTAAAAAAACAATTGTTGTAGTTGCGCAGAGAGATGGTTCAGTTGAGCACCCTGAGAAAGCTGATTTATATGATTGGGGAACTCTAGCAATTGTAATGAAAGTTTTTGATATACCAGATAAAGCTAAATCTGCAATTATACAAGGCATAAGTAGAGTAAAAATTAATAAAGTAGTTCAAAATAAACCCTTTTTTAAAGGTACAGTTTTTAGAGGTCGAGATATTATTGACTCAAAAATTGAACTCGAGGCATTAACGACAAATCTTAAATCTATTTATCAAAAACTTATTGAAATTGCGCCTTATTTAACAGAAGAACAGGCAGATGGTATATTAAGAATAGAGAATCCTGCTAAATTTGCTGATAGAAGCATATCAATAATGAACATACCTACCGAAGAAAAACAGGCAGTTTTAGAGTGTTTAGATTTAGAAGATAGACTCGAAAAGTGCACAGAGCTTGTGAACAGAGAAATTCAAAGAATTGAACTAAGTGATAAAATACAATCTGATGTTCAAGACGAAATATCTAAAACACAACGTGAGTATTTTTTACGTGAACAAATGAAAGCTATAAGAAAAGAATTAGGTGAGGATGAAGCATCTTTAGAGAATAAAGATGTCGCTAAACTTATAAAAGAAGCAAATATGCCAAAAGATGTCGAAAAAGTTGCAATTAAAGAATTAGAAAGGTTACAAAGAATTCCTACTTCTTCACCTGAATATACTGTTGCTAGAACATATTTAGATTGGCTTATAGAATTACCTTGGAGTAAATCATCAGAAGATAATGAAAATATCATTAATGCAAAGGATATTTTAGATAGAGATCACTTTGGATTAGAAAAAGTAAAAGATAGAATTCTTGAACACCTTGCTGTTCGTTCACTGAAAAAATCAAGAGCAAAAAAAGGAGATATATTGAAAGCTCCTATATTATGTTTTGGTGGGCCTCCTGGTACTGGAAAAACATCAATAGGAAAATCAATAGCAGAATGTATGGGA
>MDTD01011307.1_pt1 | contig 11855 bp, 10 predicted proteins | sample 811221 | NCBI WGS metagenome assembly MDTD01 (sample SAMN05326646, study PRJNA326480) | marine metagenome | isolation source: seawater | place: Pacific Ocean: South West | collected 2011
AGTTTCCGCATTGAAATTAAAGTGATGAGGTCTTGCGACAATCACGGAGCTAGTACACTGACGAGGTTTGATTTCAGAATTCATGGAGACAACTTCCTGTATATTTTTTCTAAAAACGAGCAATAGGATAGTACTATTTTTCGTACCAATATTTGTCATTTTTTAGATAATTCAAGCACCGTCGGTTGGTAACAGTGACTAACCCTCTAGGTGATAATAGATCCATCCTGGATCACTAGAAGATCTAATTTGAGTCACACTTACCATTTTGAAGCTCTCATATCAAAATGGAATGATGAGTAAAGTGTTGATAGCAGGAGCCACAGGATATATAGGCTCGAAACTTTTGAGGAATCTTGATCACGGAGGCTATGCGATCCGCTGTGGAGCTAGGATACCTGAGTTTCTTAAAAGTAGGGTTCCAGAGCATGTTGAAGTAATTCCACTCGATTGTACGATACCAGACACCCTTAAAAATGCTACGCAAGGAATCGAATCGGCTTTTTATCTCGTTCATTCTTTAGGAGCGAATCAAGGGTCTCAATTTGAAAGTATTGAATATGATTGCGCTAGAAATTTCGCTGAAGTTGCAGCCCAAAATCGAGTAAAAAAAATAATTTACCTAGGCGGTTTAGGTGATGCTAGTACGCAGTTGTCTCCGCATCTTAGAAGTAGACAAAAAGTAGGCGAAATATTAGCTTCTACAGGAGTGCCGGTGATCGAATTCCGAGCCAGTATAATTCTGGGGGCCGGATCCCTCAGTTTCGAATTAGTTCGTGCTCTTTGTGAGCGCTTGCCGGTGATGATTTGCCCTAAATGGGTGAAATCGGAAGCTCAGCCGATAGGAGTATGGTCTGTTTTACAGTATTTAGAACAGGCATTGAAGTATGACTCTAAAAACCATGAAATTTTCGAGATTGGCGGTAGCCAGGTGGTTAGCTATCTTCAAATAATGCAAGAATATTCGCGATTAAGAGGTTTGCCCCGTAGGTTCATACCAGTCCCATTTTTAACACCGACAATATCCAGCCTCTGGCTAGGTTTAGTCACTCCACTTTACTCGCGAGTGGGTAGAAAACTAATCGACAGTCTTAAGAACCCAACTATTGTCACAGACAAATCAGCTCGGCTTAAATTCCCTTCGGTAGAGGTGGAAGACCTTAACACCGCCCTTACCAAAACTATAGCCCATGAGGAGAGGGAGTCACGGCAGGTTAGATGGTCTGATGCGATAGGAAGTAAAGGGCTTCGTCGCAAATGGGCGGGCGTTCGTTTTGGAAACAGGATAGTAGATTCACACAGTCTAGAAATTAAGGCTAAAGACCCAAGTATAGCATTTGCACCGATTCGTCGAATTGGGGGGCGAAATGGGTGGTATTACGCTGACTTTCTGTGGAAATTACGTGGTTTTTTGGATTTAATGGTCGGTGGGGTCGGGATACGGAGAGGACGACCTGATCCCGAACAATTGGCCGTTGGAGATACGGTGGACTGGTGGCGAGTGGAAGCCTACGAACCAGACCAGTTACTGCGTTTGTATGCCGAAATGAAAACACCCGGACGGGCTTGGTTGGAATTTAGGGTGAGAGAATTGGCTCCAGGTCGTTACAGAATTACCCAGAATGCTATATTTGACCCAATTGGTTTAGTAGGATTATTGTATTGGTATAGTCTATATCCCTTACATGGGATAATATTCAAAGGCATGCTCCGAAGCATGCGCTCTCAAATTAAGGAGATTGATCATGAATAACGCCATGCTTCGCCGTCTAGAGCGTTACAATCAGCAAAGAATTCTCAAAGCATGGATGTTGATAGCGCTTGCCAACGGCGAGTTGACTCCACAAGAACGCAAAGTTCTGGAATTAAGGTGCGAAACCATAATGTTGCCTAATGAGTGGATCGATAAACTTTGTCAAACCCCTCCAACCCGAGAACACATTGATTATTCTGACGTAACTAGAGCAGAAGCCAGTCTAACCCAATCTGTTGGTTATGCAATTAGCATAGCTAATGGCGCAAGTGATCCGCAGAAAGATGAGGAATATCTGTGGGTATGTGAGCAACTTGAGATACCCGAAGCACGTCGCATTGCCATGGAGAAAAGTGTAAAATCACTTTTTCTGAGCAATGAAATCAAGGTTTAACAAGGTCAATCCATTGCTCCATGTTGGCTTTCAACGAAATACCAAAAGCCCTTACCGAAAGATCCAATCTAGCGTGGGCTGAAAGTAAGACTCCTGATAGATTTAATTTTGCTATCCCCTGTCCTCCAAGCAAGCGTACCTGCTTATCGTTTGCAGCGGATTCTAAGCTATAGCTAACATTCATATAAACACCCGAGAGATCACGAGTCACTGAAAAGTCATCTAAGATTACTCGCGCTTGCATTTCGCGCTGTTTCAGTACTCTCCCTGTTTCTAGGGCAATAGGTCTTTCAAAACTTACAGGCTGAATGTTCAGATCTTTAGGTCTCTGAAAAATCCATGCACAATTCTGTAACAAGGGATCTGCTGTCCCTTTGTGTGGTGATAAATTCTTCAATTCACCTAGATTATTAATCCTGAAACTTCCTGAACTAAAAACTTTCTTAGCTCCCCATCGATCTAGACTTATCTCACCCCGCCAAGCTTCATTATTATAGTCTAAAGGCATAAGTTCAAAAATACCTTCCAAGCGCTCGCGGGTGCCGCCAAAAACGAGTAAGACTTTCCGAATACGACTTTCAATTGTAGTTCTATAAGATTTTTTCTGTGAAGTTTTTAGTTGCAGAGTGTGAAATGGGTTTTGCAAAATCTCTAGAACATTACGATCATCATTCTCTAATCGTCTAGCTAAATTATCGTAACCTTCTAAATCGTATCTAATTACTTTAGCAACTTCACTCAGAGCTTTCGTTTTAAGCGCACTGTAGAAAGACTCTCTCGGCTTATCCCATGCCGAAAATTTACGACTGAACCGCTTAAATTCACTAGCAGGAATCCAGGCATGACCAGTTCGCTCTGTAGCCAACTTTACACTTTGCCAACGCTTTAATACATCACCCTTTCCTCGATAGTGTGATTCGGCCTTATGACAAACTATGCATTGATTCTCAGCTGAAAGCGCAATAATTGAGAACAAAAATAAGAGTGTTCTCAAAGCTCTCCTCTAATTTTTAATATTGAATGCATTAGAGCGAGTGCAATACAATACGCTAACCCAATCCCTAGATAGGTTTCCCAAGTATTTGAAACTTTAATACAGCCTAACGAACTTCCTCCAATATAGGCTGGAGCGGTTCCACATAGAAATATAAAGTAGATGAACCAACTGGGAGCTTTGGTTAGAAAAGATTTCCAGGCCAATGCCATATTAATCCACAGCCCCAACAAAAATAGGGGTGGTAAACCTCCATATGAGATCCCCACAGTCCAAGTCGTCCATCCAATCCAATTGAATCCAGCTTCTAATACGACTCCAGCTATAAAACTAGGAACCATAAGAAGTCTCACGGACGAACACTGGATGAAACCTCTTACCAGTAAGGGCAGTACAGCCAATCCGGCAATCTCTGGTAAACCAGTAATCGTTAGTCCAATACAAGCAAACCAATTAATTTGCCAGTAAACAAAAGTCAATCGTTAACCTTTCGATAAAACACTAGAGCTATAGCTATTAAACTTACACCATTTCCAAAGATGCAGCAAAGTAGAAGGAAAATAAGAGTGAATGAGACACTCCAATGGCACAGTTCGCGCATTAATAGCGCAATTACAAAAAAACCAAGATATAAGTCTAGGAGCATCAATTTACCCCATAAAAGACCCCATATAGAGGGCCAGACCTCACCGAGTGACTCTACTTGAAAAGTGTAAAATATTAGATAGAAAAAAACTGCAGCTACGAACGCACAAAATATGGAGAGTATACGATTAAACATATTAAATCTTCGTTCTTTGAGATTTGCGGCGCTCTTGCTCATCTAAAATCGTTTTACGTAATCTAAGAGATTTTGGAGTCACTTCTAACATCTCATCCTGTGATAAAAATTCAAGATTTTCCTCAAGACTAAATCGTGTAGGTGGAGTCAGTTTGATATTCTTGTCTGAGCCAGATGCGCGGACATTAGTAAGTTTCTTGCCTTTAACTACATTTAAACCCAAATCACGCTCTTTTGAATTCTCACCGACAACCATTCCTGGATATACTTTCTCGCCAGGTCCGATAAATAATTTGCCGCGTTCCTCTGAACCCGCAAGGGAATAGGCGGTGGCTTCACCATTCTCCAAAGAGACTAATGAACCAGTAGATCGAGCAGGAACCTTTGCTGTCACAGCTTGCCATGAATCGAACATACTGTTTACCGTAGCTTCACCTTTAGATACCGTCATTAATTTTGAACGCATTCCGATCATCCCTCTGGCTGGAATTAAGAACTCCAGCATTGTACTACCCGACTTTGAATTCATATGCTTTAATTCCGCACAATGCGTCGACATTAATTCAATGATTTTGCCGTTACATCTTTCGGGGGTCTCAATATAAATTGCTTGGTATGGTTCGTGAATTACGCTATCAATATATCTGGTAACTACTTGAGGTCTTGAAACTGCAAATTCATAACCCTCTCGTCGCATATTTTCAATCAGTATGGACAGATGTAAAAGACCGCGGCCGGAAACCATCCATGTATCAGGGCTGGCCGTATTTTCAACTTTTAGAGCTACATTACGCTCTAATTCTTTAAATAGTCTTTCACCTATCTTAGTCGCCGTAACATATTCTCCATCACGCCCCGCAAAAGGTGAAGTGTTGATCGAAAATTCCATGGAAATTGTGGGTTCATCCATAGGAACTGGTTCTAACTTTTCTGGCGGCTCTTTCGTTGTTACCGTATCGCCTGGATCAACGGATTTGAAACCTGCAATAGCAACAATGTCACCCGCACTGACACTATCCACTTCAACCTTTTCTATTCCACGGTATCTGAATAGATTACGTACAGTCTCATCTCGGTGAACTTCACCTTCCTGCGGTAATACTCGCACACGCATGTTTTTACTTAGAGTTCCTTCTTGTACCCTTCCTATACCCATCTTACCCAAATAATCACTGTATTCAATCGCAGTAACTCTTACTGCCACATGGTCGCAGTCAACAATATTAGGAGCCGGCACATGTTCAACAATGAATCTCATTAGCTCATCTAGACCCAACTGCGCTCCACCGGGCTCTCTCTGAACCCAACCATCACGACCCGATGCATATAAAAAAGGAAAATCTAAATGCTCATCGGGAGTTTCAAGCTCCAAAAACAATTCTAGCACCTCGTCGTAGACCTCTTCTGCTCTCTGCATTGGACGGTCCACCTTATTGATCACAACCAAAGGCTTCAAGCCCTGTTGAATCGCTTTTTTCAGAACAAAAGTGGTTTGTGGCATCGGACCTTCTACTGCATCTACCAATAGAATAATCGCATCGGCAAGACAGAGTACACGCTCTACTTCTCCACCAAAGTCAGCATGTCCTGGCGTATCAACTATATTGATCCGAGTATCCTCAAAATCTACCGATACATGTTTACTTGTTATTGTGATCCCCCGTTCTTTCTCAAGATCGTTTGAATCCATAAAACGTTCAGGCACATCCCCTCTCTCACCCAGTGTTTTACAATAAGCTAATATTTGATCAATCATGGTTGTTTTACCATGATCCACATGCGCCACAATTGCTAGATTTCGTATACGACTCATACTCACTCCTCAGAAGAGCCGCGAATATATCTTCAGGACTCTTCAAAAGCAATAATTGAACACATTAAAAATGTGAAGAATTAAATAAAAAAAAATTCCGGTTTGATTTTGAAAAGAAAAAGAGATAGAAAGAAAGTAGAAAACCCGCTCAAGCATCTGCTGTAGCGGGCCCTCAAAATGGAGCTAAGGGGGGTCGAACCCCTGACCTTTTGACTGCCAGTCAAACGCGCTACCAACTGCGCTATAGCCCCATTTCACTATGATAGTGGAGTGAAATATTAGAAAATACGAGTTAAAAAAGCAAGCTTTTTATAGTCCTAAACTATTTACTCAGATTATTTAGAAATGCCTTGAGCTTTTCCATAGCTCTTCCTCGGTGAGATATACTATTTTTCTCCTGCTGCGAGTACTCCGCTAATGACCTACCATCGTCTAGATAAAAAATTGGATCATAACCAAACCCGTTGGTTCCTTTTTCCTGATCTTTTACATGCCCCTCGCAAGAACCACTAAAAGTATGCTCAAAGTCACTTGTTACAATCGCGATAACGCAACGAAATCTTGCTGGATATTTTTGTTTATGAGGAACCGTATCTTTTAGATGAGCCAATAAAATTTGACGCCGATGAGGATCATCATTACCAATTCTTGCCGAATGCACTCCTGGGTATCCATCAAGATCATCGCATTCTATGCCACTATCATCTGCGATTACGATTCCGCCTAGTTTACACTGATAATAACGAGCTTTAAGAAGGGCATTACCTTCAAAGTCAGACTCTGTTTCTGCAGGCTCCTCGCCCGAAAAACCTACGTCATGGAGCGATTTTAATGGCCACCTAAAATCATCTCCAAGAATCCGTCGAATCTCGGCTAATTTCTTTTGATTCCCAGTAGCAACGATTAATTCCATGACTCTAGCTTATCCCATCAACCTTTTATTTCGAAATTGGCTACTTTAGTCGAGTCAGAAATAGTTTCAATAACTTGATTTTGAAGCTTACTAAGTCTCTGAATCCCTTCAGAACCAAGCTCTAACATTTGATTAAGCTGCTCTCTTGTAAAAGCCTCACCCTCAGCAGTCCCCTGAACCTCAACAATTTGTCCTGCCCCAGTCATTACCAGATTCAAATCGACGTCAGCAGCAAAGTCCTCTTCGTAATCGAGATCCAAATTAACTTTATCAGCGAGAATTCCGAGAGATACTGCTGCCACATTGTCTTTGATTGGGCTCCTATTAATCTTTCCATTTTCTTGTAAGCCTTTGCAAGCAATAGCCATAGCAACGAATGCGCCGGTAATAGAAGCTGTCCGAGTGCCTCCATCTGCTTGGAGAACATCACAATCAATGGTTAATGTGAATCCTTGTAAAGCTCCAAGATCTAAGACCGATCTCAAAGATCTACCGATCAATCGCTGAATCTCCATTGTACGACCACCAATACTACCTTTTCGATCCCTCTTTGAGCGCGTATGCGTCGATCGAGGAAGCATTGCATACTCAGCAGTAGCCCAACCTTCGCCCTTCTCCATTTGAAAAGGGGGAACTCCACTTTCTACTGTGCAAGTACATAAAACACGGGTATTACCAAAACTAACAATTACCGCACCTTCAGCATATCTGTTCACACCAGTTTCAATTTTGATGGGTCTCATTTGCTCACTATTTCGTTCAAAACTACGCGTCATAATTCTTCCTTAAAAAAATAAATCCCGGCAGAAACCTGCCGGGATCAACTCTATATCAGATCTAAAATATTTCGATAGCTTCCGCACGATTACGGAGCTCCTCTGAGTAAGCCTGAATGACCTCATATCGCTTACGATTTTTTAATTCATTCACAATGGAAACTCTAGCATCAGCTAAGCTGGGCTCTTTCGCTTCCTTTTTACTTTTTAATCGAACTACATGCCATCCAAAGGGGCTCTGGGCTAGTTTGGGAAGAATTTGACCAGGCTGCAATTGCTCAATATCTAAACCAGTCTGCGCATCGAAGCCCACTTCAGCTAATGGGTGAGTCCCACCATTTTTCTCAAAATTAGATCTGTCTACATTAAGCCTTGAATTACCTGCTGCGTCAAATTGCATTAGACCATCTTGAATACTCTTTAACTGCATCTCAGCATCATCTTTCGTACGATAGGCAATTTGCTGGATTAAAACCTCGGCTGGTGTGGCATATTTACTTCTATTCTCATTAAAATATGTCGCTATCTCTGCCTCAGTCACTTTTAAGGTAATGGCTTGGCGCACCTCTTCTTTGACTAACTCAAAAGATTCATAATTCAATGCCTCTTCCGACGTAACCTTTAACAGAACCGTACGATCTCCGAGATCAATTGGCGCACTTATTGCTCCAGAGGCTAAATATTTTAGACGATTGATCACTTTATTGTGCAAAGTTTCACCCAAGCCTAAATCCTCGGCAACCCATGAATCTAAATCTTTCAGTGAGCCATCTACTGTCAGTTTAAGTTTATTGACAGCCCCACCACTTTCTCGACCTCCATTCGAGTCTGAGAATGTGTTGACTAAAGCTGTAAAATCAACATCCGAGGTCAATTTGCTACTTAACTCGCTTATCCGCCCTTTGTAAAATTCCTCTAACCTCTGCTCCTCGAGTGCCTTACGAACCTTATCTTTAACATCTGCAAAAGCTCGTACTTTAGGTGCTTGTTTACTCAATAGCTGAACTAGATGCCAGCCATTAGATGTTTCAACAGGCTCTGAAATCTCACGATCCTTTAAGGTTCTCAAAGTTACGAGAATAGGCATGTCTAACGTGCCCGCGCCTGTACTAAGATCTTTAATTTTCTCCGGATCATTTCCTTCTCCTAAGAAAACGTCTTCAATGAGACCTGAGTTGATCTTAGATGCCGCCAAAGAATACTTCATGATTAATTCGTCAAAAGTAGATATCTGAGCTCGTAATTCAGCGTCTATAACATCAAGTTGCTGATCCGCCACCTCTTGGACCTTTTTATCTTGGACATCCTCCACAATACGATCGCGAACTTCGTCGAGAGGTTTCGTACGCGCCTCCATACGTTCCTCGAGCCTTACTAAGTGGTAGCCAAATTTAGTTTTTATAGGCTTTGAAACCTGAAGAAGCTCCGTCTCCTGATTAAAACAGTAAGCATCAAAGGCCGGAACCATATCTCCCTGTCTAAAAGAACCTAAACTCCCACCATTTGGACCACTTGGGCCATCTGAATGAGTTTTAGCGGCTTGCTCAAAAACCACCTCACCTTTCTTAATCTGAGCCAATATTCGCTCTGCTTTTTTTAACGCTTCAGATTCATTCCGATTTTTCGTATCAATTAATATATGAGAAGCTTTAACCATTTTCTCCATTGTGAATTCAATGCTGTTCTCTTCGTAATATGTTTTCACCTCATCGTCACTAACTTTGATGGTTCGAGCCAACTCTTTCTTGTCCAGATAAAGATGCTTCAGATTGACTTTTTCAGGAGCGAGATAATTATCTTGGTTAGACATGAAATAACTCTTTTCGTCTTCCTGCTTAATAGATGCTAGTAACTCAGCCTTTTTGCTAGGCTCATAACGTTTGATAACTAGACTTTCGATATCAACCACACGAGGAGACCTCCAACGATCTTTGTGATTATTATAATAAGACTTAAGATCTTTATCGCTAACCTTTTCTGAAAGTAAGTTTCGAATTTCCTCTTTAACGCTCTCTAGCGGCTTGATATTTCCCTCTGAATCCTTATATTTACTACTTTTATACAGCGCATAATATGACTCTATATCCTCATCTGGGACCTTGATGGATTGAAATAGTTTAGACTTTACTTCATCAACCACATAATCCTTACTAAGGTATGCTCGAAGTTCTTCTATTCCTGACCAACCATTAAGCTTGATTTGTTGGGTAAATCGCTCTTGCCCTCCATTACTAGACATCAAGCTCCCTAATCTAGCAGTAACCTTTCCACTTACATCAATCTTCTGACTATTGGCCTCAATTACCATTAATTCGTTATTTATTAATTCTTGAAGAAATTGATCAGTCATCATTGAACGGTAGTTTTTAGGTATCTTGCGAAGTCGCTCAACCATTTGAGTTGCTATGAGCATTCGATTGAGCTGTCCTTCGGTGATGGTACTCGACGCACCATTCATCTTCACGACAGCAAGCGGCCTGGATGAAAGCACATTAAACTCTGGGTCTATCTGTGGCGCAGCCTCGGCTGACCTTTGTCGTTGCTGAGCTTGCTTCTCTTGGTAACTTCTATTCTCGAGGAAAGAAGCAGCTCCAATAAAAAAGATAGATATAGTAAAAGAAATCACAATAAACCAGATGATTCCTTTCATTCGACGTCTAATTTTCTCTACTAGCATCTAAAACTCCTGCTTTCAAGCGGGTTTTGAGTGGACAATCACATTATTGGGGTGCCGAATTATAACCATGGACATTTAAGAAATCAATGTTAATTAAAGACAATGCAATTCCGATGCACAGTTAATGACAAAGTGGATTATATACGTTTGCCTCTGCACTTTATTGTTTTGCAGCAAACTATTCGGCATGAAAGCCTTTGACTCACTTGATGAAACTCACTTATTGAAAGAACATTTCATTAAATTATTAGAGTCCAAATTGGGCCAGTCTGTAGGTACTCCCGTAACAGGATCCGATCAAGCTGATAGATATACGGTTGCCGTTTATGTTAGTCGATGCGTGAGGAAGCTTCGCTCGAAACAAAGCTTTTTATTCGATGATGAAAAGAGCATTAATACATTACTTTATCTGATTCGAGAACTTAGGACTGAAATCAGTATGCTAAATATGGATGCTACTCAATTTGAACTAGAAATTGAAAGCCGTTTCCAGATTTCTCCTACCGCTTTAGATAATTTAAATACCGAGAAAAAAATAGCTCTACAATCAGTCGAAATACAAGCCCAGGGTAATACCGCAAATAATAGTGAGTTTCAAAGTCTCGTAGACCTTACTGTGGTAGGTCTTAATCACATCGAGGGTTACCTTAAAGTTGGAGTTAATCATAATAATTCAGGGAATTCACGCGTAAAACAAGATGCTCGAGTTCTAGTTGATGAAGCAAAATTTTCTTACACCGGAAACAAATATTTTGAAGAAGTAAGAATGGGTAAATATTCTCCGGATTTAGGGATGGGCATAAGCAATGCATCGAATTTAGAGGGTGTAGAAGTACTGGGAAACTATCAGGATTACAAATTCCAATTTGGCTATTTTGATGGGGTATTTGCCGCGGTTACCTCTCCACTTTTATTAAATCTTCCTGTCACCTTTTACACGATGCAAGAAAAATCAATTTCTTCTTTAGCAGATTGGAATCCGAAAACATCGAAACATCAGTATCACTCGGGCTTATATTTCGAACACTTGAGCTCAGCCTATAAATTAAGAACTGAATTTGCTGAATTTAATCAATCTGGCATCAAAGATAGAAAAGTCAATGAACAAAGATCTTTTTCGTTGAGTCTAGATATTTTTGCTACAAATAAACTGCAGATAGGCGGTGCAATGACACACACAGGAGAAAACTTTCAAGCTAGGCAAGGGCAAAATGGACTTAATAGTACAGGAAGTTTTGATTCCTCAGACAAAATACTCCAGAAACAAGTTCTCAAATCATTATCTCGATATTTTGGAAAGGATATTTACTCTGTGCCAGGAACCTCAGATTTGAAATTTAAGTTAAATTATCAAGCAACTGACAAAAGCTCCATTGAACTAAATTTTAACCGTTTATACGATCATACTCGCTACGAAATCAATCGAAATAATGGCTTCAATCTTGGCACTATTAACTATATACAAAGGTTAGATGAGAATTCAGAATTTCTTATTTCATTACAGAGTCTAAACTGGGATAAGCTTGGCGCAGCACAATCAGGGTTTATGGCGGGCCATAATCGTGAAAATATGCAGAGTCTACAGAGTGCCTATCGGTTGCGTTTTTGAAATCAAAAACCTTAAAATTTAATCACTCACTACGATCGAAACGTTTAAACTGATTTAATGGATTAAATTTTGTTCGCTGATACGCCGTCACGGCCGGCTTTTTTTTTTGGAAATCCAAAAGATTTTGACGCATCTGCTCAGGAAT
>MDTD01015178.1_pt1 | contig 11855 bp, 11 predicted proteins | sample 811221 | NCBI WGS metagenome assembly MDTD01 (sample SAMN05326646, study PRJNA326480) | marine metagenome | isolation source: seawater | place: Pacific Ocean: South West | collected 2011
CGGCCACGCGACCGTGGTCATGCAAGGGGGCCTTGCTGTGACGCCTCCACTTCCGTTTGCCAGCGCTTTCGCTGCTTGGTGCAGGCGCACTGAGAGACAAAAGTTAAGGCCGTACGGCATTAATTTTGAAAAAATTACATCTCAATTTTTAATTTAGCAACCGTACTATTCGCCTTACTTTATTTACGTCTTTTCTTTCAAAAGCCACAGCCAGTTCAAACAGCATGCGACCTCTTATGAAAGCCTTTGCAGCAGGTCTGCATCCTCCAAGACTTGCCTTTTTCAAGCTAGAGCACATTTCGACCAAGTTTTGTTTAAACTTTTCCGGATGCTTCATTTCTGCCCGCCAATCTCCTATGGACATGTACATCCACTGCGCCATCAAATGTCTTGCCGTGCTCAACGCAACACCACAGCATTTCAGTCTATCTTCGGAAATGATTTGGAGGAGAGCCATGACATTGATGTTTGAGGCAATTTTGCTTTCTCCAGACACGTGGTCGTTGCGGTTGGAAAAGCAGACCGCGCTCGTTCCGGTCAAAAGCTTGCTTATCCACTCGTGGTGAAGATAATCGTGTTTCAACATCGTGTAAAAGTCTTTACCTCTTTGCGAGCGATGCAGTTCAAACACACCAGTCGCGTCGCAACACTCTTCAAACCACGCTCGCACCAGGCGGTCGGCGTGCTTTCCCACGAAGTGATCGTGGCAGCTCAACCAGTAAACGCTCGTCATACCGAAGGGGGACACGTCAGCCCCCCTCTCCGGGGAATCGTCAAAGTAAAACTCCATGATTTTTTCCGCAAGATTTACCTTCGAAAAGACGCGTTGCACAGATGCAGCGCACTCCCCGTGCTCGATCCCATCTGTCGTGGGGTTAATACCACACCCATCTCTTTTCCCTGCAGTCGCAGTGGCCGCCGACCTGCGTCTATGCTTCCCTCGACCTTTCTTCGCGCGCCTCTTCTTTCCCTTCTTTTTTCCCCCCATGCTTGGTATTTTAAAAGAGAAAATAGCATTCGCCAACATTCCCTCTATTTTTGTAGGTACTTTGGTCTATCCGTCTCAGACGCCATAGAAAAATTTACTGAAAATTAATTGATCTCTGCCCAGCTCGTACACGAGTACACCCCATGTAAAGCCGTGAAGAAATCGAGTCCACCAAACGGGAGTCCTTTGCTGTACAGCGATCGCGTTCAGCACAAAGGCAACATACCAAGGATGTACTTTAAAAGGAATAGCTTGTATGTAGCAAACAATTATACCTAATGAAGTGGCGAATGCGTAAAGAGAAAGAACTTTTACACATCCTCTGGACAAAATAGTATCTACGTTTTCTTCTGACAAAACCCAGTAGGCTGCAAGTAGAGTGCCCCCCGCGGCGTTTATAAACAGAAAAGCCGGTTCTTCGTGCCACGCCCACCAACATGCTATGGCCGTGGCTATGCCGAGCGCGAACGACAGCACGGCCCAGGGGCTGTGCTCTAGTTTTCCAAAGTGGTTGTGCTCGGCCCACAGAAGATCGAGACTGAACCAACCCGTCACAAAGTTAAGGCCCAGCACGCGCTCCAAAGGTAAGTTGGAGGCAAACGAGACAATGGTGCCGGCAGCGCACAGAAGGCCTACGTAAAGTATCGAGTCAAAAAAAGTGTACCTTTCCTCGCGCGCATCCGCGCTGAGAGCTACCCTTGCATAACGAGGTCTGCGGAACAACATGAATCTACTTGGTGTATTGAATAACAGTTACAATTTAAGTTTATATGGTAAAAAGTTTTCACTAAAACTATCATTCTTCTCCTCTGCAGACCCTTGGGTTTTTCTTTCCACCGTGTTCTCCGTTTGGTTGTCAAACATATTCTTTGGCATGAGACCGTAGTCCTCGTATCCACTGTTATCGTTGGGTGTCGTCTTATCTTCCAGTAAATTGGACAACTTTATGATCTCTTTCTTGTATTTTTTATTTTTGAACTCGGCGCTCTTCAGTTTCAACTGGCATTGGTGCAGCTGCGCTCGCGTTCGCCTCAACGCTCTTTTGCAGACTGCCAATTCTCGTATATACTTGTCGTTTAATCGCTTAAGTCGCTTGTTGTCCTCAGCTCTTGTATCTGCTGAGTCGTACAAACCAGCCGCCAGAGCAGCTGCGCTTTTTTTGTTCAAAGAATACATTTTATCTGACTGCGTTGAACAACACGGTTACGCTCATATAGGCAATTAATTTTGAGTTATTACTCTATGTCGTAGTCGAAGAGACCCTTTTCGGCAAGAAAGTTAGCCACAGCAAACGTGATGACGTGCATGTTCACGGATTTTGCGCTTGTTTCGGCCACTAGCTCTTTCATGTTGTCGTAGAAGGCCTGGCACACTTCCTGAGTGGTCTTTTCTCCGTCCACCTCCATGAGAAAGATGCCCAGCAACTGAGCGATGGTGTTGATCTGATTTGCTCTAAGCACACTCTGCAGCGACTTTCCCACACCGGGTACATTTTTGATGTCGTCGCCAGCGTGTACACCCTCTGTGCGGCACCATTCCGCAATCGTATCGGTGCGGGCGGAGGAGCGGTGTGGGTCGTAGGTGCTCATGTTCGGTTCCACAGTAAGATATTTATCATTAGTTTATAGGAAGACCTGATTAATAGTCACCAGCTTCTTCACCGGTCTGAATGTAGATCTCTGTGGTTTTAGTAGATTTGTGTCCCAGCGCTTTGCTAATCGCCTTCATGGAAGTCCCCCTTTCGCGAGCGTGTGTGGCGAACGCATGCCTGAACCAGTGGGGTGTTACGTCCTGCATATTAATGTGCTTGCGCCTAGAAAACTTCTTCACGATTTTGTAGATGCTTTCAACGCCTCTCTTGCCCGTGCACTCCCCGGTGTCTGGGTCCTTGCTTCTGCCAGGAAACAGGTAGCCGTTAGACGTCAACATTTTCAAATGCTCCACCTGCGCTAGCATGTACTTCATTCCCGTTCTGCCAACAATAACGCGGCGTATGCAGCTTCCCTTTGCCGCCTCGGCTCTCACATGCACTACCATTTTTGTTTTGGGAGGCTGGCCAGGTTTCCACGATTTCTTTTCTGCGACAACATCGTCCTTCTTGAGAGCACAGACTTCCGCCACGCGAAGGCCCGCAAAATACATGAAGCCAAAGATGCCGACGTAGTGAACGTTGGTCGTCCGCGCCTCCTTGAGAAATAGCGTGACTTGCTGTTTTGTCATGTACTTGTTTGTGATCTTGGACTGGTCTCTGCTTGGTGCTCTTAATGCCAGAGCCCAGTTGTGATTTATGGACACGTGAGCGTAGAGATCTTTCCAGAAACTCTTTATCACCATGATGCAGTTGCGCTTCTGATTGTTCGACGCGCCGGTCATGGACTGAATCCACATCTGCATGTGCTCAAGCGTGACCTTCTTCACGTCGGACGCGTCCACTTTTTTGTCTTGGAGAAATTTCATGAAGCTCTTCATGACAATGGTGTACCGCTTCTTCGTGTTATGCGCCTTCAAACGAAACCATCTCTGAATCTCGTCTTTCCACCAAAACACAGGGTCAGACTTCTCTGAGGTAGTAGGGTTAGGGTCTTCGTTCTCGTCGTTATGTTGGTCCGACGCTTCCGAGTCTGAGGAGTCTGAGCCGTCAGATCCCGAGCCTTTCAATTCTGAACCTTCCGCTTCTGAACCTTCGGCTTCTGAGCCATAGGTATCCGAGCCCCACGACTCTGAGCCAGAGGATTCTGAGTCAGAGGATTCCTCACCTGACGATGCGAATCGGATGTGAGTTATTTGACTTTTGGCATTTTTGGGGGGTTCAGGCGGTCCCTGGGCCTCAGAAGTCAGATAGCGCGCATGATTTGACTTTTGGTTCGTGACTTCCTCCTCCTCGAAACTTTGATAATCGTGACTTTCCCACGCGTCTGACTCGTCCAGATACTGACTCTCCTCGGCGTGACTCGACGGTGCGCGCACCAAATGATCATCCACCCGACGCGCCTTGGCCGCAGACTCACTGTACCACTCGTCCTCGGACAAACCATCCTCGCGACCTCGCTTGCCAACCCTAACTTCCGGAGCCTCGTCGCGCAAACCGCCTCTTTCCTCGTCCACGCGCTCGCGGAAGCGGTGGCGGCGTTTCTTGCGGAACCGCTTGCGCTGCTTTGCGCCGAGGCCTTGGGGTGTCGGGGGTACCTTCGGGGTTGGCGGGTACTCAGTAAACATGGTCAATGATGACTCAACAGAAAAACAAAATGAAACTAACGTTTGCATATTATTAATTTGTAGACTAACATACTAAAAGCCAGCCAGCAACACCAGTGTTTTCTGACCCTAACCGTTTATAAACATAGAAATACAACTACAATTATCATTATCACAAGTCCTGCTATTATGTTTCCTAAAACTTGCACAAGTTTCATTTTATGTGTTGAGCCCTCTTTCTAAGAGATTTTTAGCACGATATATACTGTATTTGGCAGGCTTAAAATTTCATTGTATTTTTCGTCTTATTGGGTTTTATGAGATCTTCTACAGACATTTTTTTCATTTTCGTAAATCTTGGTGTGTGTTGAAATTTACCCTCGTGCAAAGCATATGCAGTCACACCAAGATCTTCTAAAATGTAAAATACAGAGTCAAATGAATTTGTGAGAGAAACGTCTACAAACAATAATTTGCCTGAAAAACGCAACTCTGTTCGCCCACCATTTTTTTTATGGAGTTTGTACAGATTTTGTACGAGAGTTGAAAAGAAGAGAACAGTACTCGTCTCTGTACGCGCAGTAGGAGGAAGCAAACAGTACACTTCATAATTACGGTGTGAAATCCCCGAAAGAGCAAGCAGCGGAAACCGCCACACAGGCGGTACAAAACGATTCACTTCGTAAAGTCTTACTTTTGAAGCATATTTTTCTAATGGTTCCATACAACAACCGCACGCTGCGTTGCAAGGGTCGGCTTGTATCCACAAGCAAAATCTTCCGCAAAAATGTGGATCAATGTGTTCAACCTCTGATCCTATTTTACGCTTTGTCCACTGCAGCCCTATAATTCTTATTCCGATGAAAAGAGCTCGTTGAAATGACGGGCGCAGCCACTCTTTTACCTGATTTGTCGGGTTTGAAGGAGAGATCTTAAGCGCCCGTTTGTGAAGCCAAATATTTGACTCGAGTGCGTCATATGAAAAACTCACATGCAAAATCACCAAAGCGTCTTTTCTTGTGAAATTCTTGTAACTTACAACTTTCAATTGTTTTTTTGTATTCAAATAATGCACATATTGGAAACAACTGTTTGACGGTCTTCCCGTGTCTCCTCCACTGCCGTGGCTTGTACTCCAAATCCAGGCTCCTAACGTTGCTTGCTCTATTGAAGGTAACGACGGAAATGCTTTGTTCAAAGACTTGTAGTACAACGCAACTTTACCTATAGTTGTTCCAGACTTCCACCAATGCTGAGAGAGAACACCATTTATTCTTTTGACTATTGGATACTTGTTTGAGAAATTATGAAGGTACAAGGCTTTTTCTTTTGGTGCAGTTCGCTGCTGGTAAAAGTACCATCCACTCCCTACTGGTGTCCACTTTTCTTTCTTTTTAAACAACTCAACGATAGACTTTTCTGTCACAGCCTCCTGCCCAGACCTGCAACCGGCTCGGGCATAGATGCGAATCCAGCGTGTGCGGAGGGTAAGAGAAAGAAGAAGAGCAGCAACTCCAAAATACCACGGCAATGTAATGAAAAAAAATACACTTGCCGGAATTAAGACAACTGCAAAAACATGATGGGTTACGTAACCGCAAGAGTAGGTGCACATTTTAATAAGTAAAAATTGAACACAAATATACACAATGAAAATGTTTAGTAGTATAAGGGTGCATTTGCTTGTATTTATGTAGGCTATTCAATCTTACGAGGCCATGGCTGCTCTTGTGAACACTGCCAAGCGCCTAGAAGAGGATGAAACTTTGGCTTTTCTTCCAAATCTCATGCCTACGTACCGGACCCAGGATAATGTAGGCATGTTCTCTCTTTTTCATTCCGAGCCAGCCGTGGACCAGGGTTGGAGAGTCATGTTGAGAGGTCTTCATTTGCCAAGTCTGCTTGTGTGCCAGAAAAGCGTTGAGTTTCTCGAGAGGTGCGCACAGTCAGGGGGCGTGGAGTGGAAACCAATTCCGCCCAACGACAACCAAGGCTCTTCTGGCATAGTGTTCAACGCTGCTGCCTTCGAAACCGCAAACGCTCTCGAGACTGCCATGAATACTTTGTCCCTAGAAGACGAGTCAAAAGACGAGTCAAAAGACGAGTCAAAAAGTGATTCCGAGGATTCGGGCGGGGAGGGCAAGACGGACACAGAGCCAATGAGCCCTACGGACGGCGAGGACACAGACAGCGAGTGAGACAGCCTATAAAGGGCTTGAAATGGTTTTACTGAAGAGATACATGTACAATGTCTACAATCACTATAAAAACCGAGCCTTCCGATTCCAAGTCAAACAGCGACGAACGGTTGTTCTCCCAGTTGCAGACGCGGATAGAACGTTTGAAAGAGGAGATGAAACAAGTGCGCCAGCAGCTCAAGCCAATACACAAGCGACTAAGAAAAAAAATGGAAGAGGAGAGTTTACAAACATTGCAGTGCGGTGAGTTTGTCCTCACACAGTCTGTGCCGGAGAGCGATGAGGACGGCGAGCCGGGAGTCGTTTTCAACGAAAAGCACGTCACGTCTTTTTTCGACGAGGATATGGTATCGGCCTACATGAGTGATCCAAAACACCATCGCAAGCCACGAAAGCGACCGCGGTTCAGTTTTGAGCGCCAAGTTGTAGACGTGACCAACAGCAATGAAGCCAGCAGCTCTGAATCCAGTGGCAGCGAGGCTGATGAGTGAAGCACTATAAACACGGCTTTTCTTTCGTTAAAAAGGCAAAAGCACCGTCTTTTCCTTTGAAAATGGCATCGCAGCAGTTTCGTGGCCCGTGTGAGCTTGTTTACGAGTATGGAAGTGCTGAAGAAATCGCCAACATGCTTACTTCCCGATTCGCAAAGGGTTGGGACTTGGATCGCATTGTAAAACATCACCTTCCACTTACTCAAAACGGACAACCAAGGCTGGTTATTTATTACTTTAAACTAGTTCGCCCACAGTTTAACAATTAAAAATCAAATCTCATTTGCTTTGCTTGTTCTGGTTGTATTGATATTGTCACAGATTCTTTTCTCCTTGCAACACGGTGCACATCTACCGCGCGCCGTCGAAGCGTTTGTCCTACCCTTTCCAACCTCGTTGCTGCTGTGCCTTTTTCCGTCTCGTCCTGAGAAGGTGTGCTGGGCGCAAGGTCACTTGGGGCAGCATTCTCGACAGGTACTGCCTTGGCCACCGGCATACGCGTGGACAATGCAGTTGACGCTGCGTTTATGAGAACAGACGCTAACAGACCAGCGCTGATCTGGGTCATTAAAACACCAGTCGCGTAGGTATTTGCGTCGCACATTGCCTTGTGTGGCAGAAACAGAGTGGAATACTATATACTAAATTCTATTTTTACCAGCAGAGACATCTCGTAGCATGAATGTGGCTGGAAAACCTGTGCCAATCGGCACAAAGGGACATTTAGCAAAGAGTGTCAAGCAGACCCTGCACCAGAAAAGAAAGGGAGATGTAAGATCTGATCTGCAGAGCATAGTCTCCACTCAGGCGCTGAAACAACTTCGATTTCTTTATCGCAAGCATCCGCTGATGGAACAAATACGCAGCGTACTTCAAAAAAGTATTTGGTCGGGTGGTGTCAATCTGTATAAAATCGAGGAGAACGCGTCTGTGTCCCACTTTCTCAACGGTGAAAAGCGCGTGAAGTGGCATCCACCAGCAAAAGTACAGCACAGCCTAGACACCAGGTGGGATTACCTGAAGTACGAAATTTTAGATCATTTGTTGTGCTATGGCTGGGTTGTCATAAAATTTCTCGAGACGAAATCAGATGTAGACGATTCTGTTGAGGTGGTGCCGTTCGTAGTACCAGTAGAGTTCTACAGACTCTGCGTGACGACCAATCTGGAGCAAGGTATGGTCCTAAGAGCATTAAACGTAAGGGACCAAGACGAAATAGAAAACACGGTAGTGTTTCATCAATTTGGCTTTGATCCGAGTCCCGACGGCAGAATTAACAGTCTTGTCTCGAAAGCTGCAGCTGCAATAACATTCATGATGAACCACGAGACCACCGACTCTATTATTAGACAGCTGAGATGCCGCCCGACTGCCTTCGTGGAAAAAGGAGATCTGAGTAAAACGGAAGCGCAGGGAGCCGCACTTGGCCAAAGCCGCGCACTCCTAGAAGGCCTAGAGTCCGACAGTTTAGGTTACACCACGGCCGATAAAATGAGCGCAACAGACGTAAAATCTGGCCAAGTCCCAATGCCGTTCGGGTATAGCCTTGAATCGGATATGAGACGAAACGATCTCATGTTTCAAGCCGCCAAGCAAAAAGCTGCTATGCAACGCGGCGATCCCGTAGCCGCCATTGCCGCGGGACAGGGAGAGAAAGAAGGCTACAGACCAATGGGGGCTATGACGGGAGTGGCCCTTGGCAAGGGAGAAACAGTGAAATTTGCTCCCCACATGAGCGAAGCGTCAAATTTTGAACCGGTAAGACGATGCATGCAAGAGACTATTGCGGGCGTGTTTGGAGTGCCCTTGGGCATCCTTACGGGCGTAGGCAAATCCGGCGGCTCTCACAACAACCAAGGCGCGGAGCAGACCAAAACGACTTACAGTATGTTTCGGCTGACCGTGCAGGAGTGGCGGAACCGCCTCAGCCGTATATTAACCTCGTGTTTTACAGAATGCTGGTTTTCTCTGCTGCTTGAAGAAGAAGGAAAAAAGGCTTCCAAAGAAATAAGGGAGATTGATGTGTACAAAGCCGGTAGAGAGTCTACTATTCACGTTGACTTTTCTCCGTCCACTTTCGTAGGCAACGAGCAGCTTCGAGAGCTTTACGAGTGGGGGGTCATCCCGTTTGAAGTTTTTGGTCAGTACTGCATGGCGAACTGCAGCCTTCCTGTTGAGGAAATGTGCAAAAAACCACCTTCTGAGAATCCGCTCGGTGTCGGACTACCAGACCCGAATGCAGAGCTCGACTTACGTGAGAAAGAATTGGATATCAACAAAAAGCTAAAGGAAAAAGAATTGGGCGTGAAGAAAGACGAGCTGAACTTCAAAGAAAAGGAATCTAAGGAGGCGGCAAAACGAGAGGAGAAGGCGGCTAAGGAGGCCAAGGCGGACGAGAAGAAAAAGGCTAAGGAAGATGAAGAAAAGAAAAAGAAGGCCGCCAGCAAAAAGCGCAAGGCTTCATCTTCTGGAGCATCTTCATCAAAAAAGCCAAAAGATGGTAAAATAGAGCTAGTTATCTCTACTAAATAGATTCATGTTTTTTATTACTATGTGCCATAAAGACGATACGTTGTTGAGCTTATGATTAATTAAAAGTCTTTTTTCTATGAATATTCAATATACGTTGTGCACCCATTTTTCTATGATTTGCACGAGCGGACTCCGTGCGTGTTGGTCGTTCAGAAGGCCCATGTCCTCCTTCGCCGCGATGCCCGTGGCCATGACATCCGCAAATGTGTGAAATTCACTTTCCCAAGGGGGCTGGACGGCGGTCACATGATCTGTTTCAATTTCAAGCACTTTCGAGGCGAGTGTGCCAGAGCAGCAGGTCGTTAAAAACCCGAGCACGTTGCCTGTGTCCACGGCAGAGTCAATTTTTTGTATGTTTTTCTTCCAATACTTCACCTTGTCTTCTTGCCAATTTTTATCGTTTGGATCGCGCTTTCTTTTTGTGTGGAATGATCGAATTTTCTGCCGAACTCTTCTCGCTCGCAACCGCCTTCGCACTGAGTTGCGCACTTCGAAAGCAGTGACTTCCTTGCGCGTGCGCATTCCAGTAGCAGTCATCGTCATGATGGTGTAGCGTTCTGATTTCTCCTGTTTCACCAAATTGTTGTGCTTCTCGACCCATCTAGAAACGGCGGTCGGCGACGACAGCGCTGCCGTAGCTATTTTGTGGAGATGGAAGCCGCTCAGCTCGCATTCCAGCATTTGCCACATGCGGGTCCTCTGGGTGCCTTTGACGCGGAATTGCACTCTACTGAAGTAACCCGGTGCCACTGAAGAGCCACCGAACACAAAATTCAGCCATGAATTGTTGTTGTCCTTGTGATTCAAATTTACGGCCACGGCCTTAGGCTTCCCAGAAACGATGAGAGGAACGAACACTTTCTCGCTGAAGTGAGTCATGTCGAGCAGCTTGCCCCTGTTCTTGTTGGCCACGCATTTCACCATAACGCGCTGCCAGAGCGTTCTTGCTTCGGGATCTCCTGAGTCGAGCGCGGACGAGCCCACTTTGACCTCGTGGTCAGGGCACAGCACTCTCATAGCGTCAAACAAAAGATCTGCAATCATTTTCTCCGACGCAAAAAGTAATTCACCGTTGGCTCCGGCAGCAACGCTGCGCGGATGGGTGCCATGAACTATTGTGTTCTGCCCCGACACGCACACGCAGTGATTTGCGTACACCTCAGTGTCTGCCAGTGAACTTTCATCTACAGGCAAATAGGGCTGTTTGTTGCCCTGCCCGGGAGATCCGGGCAACCTGAGCGTTTTCTTCCACGCGTACGGCTGCTCGTCCACCACGGCCATGAGCGTCGGTCCCAAAGCTCCAGGTATGTCCTTTGGATCGGCAAAAACACACTCCTTCCCGGTCAGCGCGTCCACTGCATGGAAAACAAGATGGCGCTTGAACGAAGCCGTAGTCTGCAACGGACTCTCTCTTTGCAACCTGTAGACGGTGACTTCGACTTCCACACCGTGGTGCTGCCGAAAGAAGCGACAAAGACTCGCCTTGCCCGCTTCCACGGCTGTTTCGTCTAGTTCTTTGGCCTCATCGTCGTAGTCAATGAAAGCGCGGTGGAATCCCATGAATACTTCGTGGCATCTTTTACCCATGCACTCAGAGTGTCTTAATTGCTCCGTAAGGCATTTGTATAACCTTTTTCCCGAAGCCGTCTCCAAAGCCACAACATAATGATAATTTGCTGTTGAGTTCATGAGTGCTTTCGCTTTGCTCATTGCGGCGTTTAATGGACCCATTCTTGAGTTTTTAGCCGAGGACGTTCCACCTGCGCTGCTGTCCGGGGGAGACGAAGTTGGCTTCACGAAACTTGCCAGCAAGGCGCGTAGTTCGGGTCTGATACGATAGGTCATTCCTTTTTTGTTGACCCGTGTGATTTTTTCAGGAAGCTGACTCACAATGCTGCCAAACTCCTCAGGCCCCTTTTCAAATGCAAGAGACAAATATCTCTTGGCTTCTTCTTGGCTCAGTTCGGAAGAATTGACAAGCTCGCCGCTCAACATGTTCTTCGGGCACGTTTTGTAGCGGACGGTCACGGCAAGCCAATCACAATCCTCCCCCTCCATTGGCTTGCAATCCACAAATTCATACGCATATTTACCCGCCAGGCCCCGAAATATGGCCTTCGAGGGCAGCGCCTCTATTTTCCACTCTGCCACCCCCTTAACGCACATAAGGTCCCTCAGACGCTCCACGTAGGACGCTTCTCCGCTGCCGCGCATCAAAGCCGACTCTCCGCACTCTGGATGGCATCTTATGCCGCTGAGACGGAGTGTGATTGAGTCCGTTTGAATCATCAGCACAGTGCCTGGGGGACTTCCCATTCTAAACTCAAGTTCTTTGCTGACGACATAGAGAGTATTTTGCAACCGGACAGCAAGACCAATATCGTGGATGACGCCGGAGGATCTATCACCTCGTCTAGCCTTTCTTGGAGTGCAAAGACCGTAAAAATGAGC
>MDTD01097046.1_pt1 | contig 11855 bp, 11 predicted proteins | sample 811221 | NCBI WGS metagenome assembly MDTD01 (sample SAMN05326646, study PRJNA326480) | marine metagenome | isolation source: seawater | place: Pacific Ocean: South West | collected 2011
GAAAAAGTTTCTTTCAAGAAAAGAACCAATAACTACAAAAAATATTAACGTTCCAGCCGGGTTAAAGAAAGTACAAATTTAAAAGTCTCATTTTCTTGCACCGGAAGTACTAGGATTTTGAATGAACCAAACAGCACGATTGCTTGAAACGCTAAAACATTATCTGAAGATTCAAGGAATCACTTATCGCATTCTTGCGCAACGTCTCAAATTGAGTGAATCCAGCGTGAAAAGGTTATTTTCGGACCAATCTCTAAGCCTCAAGCGCCTGGAAAAGATTTGTTCTGTACTGGGCCTAGACCTCTATGAGTTAGTCAAACTTAGTCGCGAGCAACAACCTCTCGTTCATTCATTCAATGATATGCAGGTAAAGGCTCTGCTGAGTCAGCCTAGCTTATTGGTTTTGCTTGTTTTATTCGTCAATGGTTGGACAACAGAAGAACTTGTCGAAGAATTTAAGCTGGAAGAAGTTGAACTCAGAATACAACTGCGTCAATTGGAACAATTGAAGCTGATTGAATGGTTACCACAAGACCGTACTCGCTTGTGTTTTGAACGAAGTGTTCTCTGGCAGAGGAACAGTCCTCTCTGGCAAATTTGGGGTCGAACAAATATGCAAGAATTTCTCAATGATGAATTTGATCAAAGCAAAGAGCGCTGGCATTTTGCTGCTCCACAACTATCTGCAGATTCCAGCAAGTTGATCTTGAGTGAACTGGATAGGCTTATGCAGACATTGCGGGAGTTACAGGACATTGATGCTGCTTTACCTGCGGATGAACGAGAACCAACAGGATTTTTGCTAGCTTACCGATCCTGGATTCCACCTTTATTGGATATTATGCAGTCAGAAAGAAAAGACTTGGCTTCTAAAAAGACAGCAGTGCCAAAGCCATAAAATCCTTTTAAGATTAATGTATTAAAAATCTTGCACTATCCTCCAAGGCTGAAAAAAATTTGCTCTCTTTGGACAGATGTTCTAGCCATATCAGGGCGATATTAAGGTGACTGCTGATCGATTGCGAACACTTGTTCTCCTCAAAGGTTTCCTATGTATGCGACGGATCAAATTAATTCAAGCGAATCTGAAGGGGCTTTCAACGAATTCGTTGAAGAACAATTGGAAAACCTCGTCGACGCTATCCTGACTGAGGGGGATCTGGAGAACTTTGGCGAACGAGGAAGTGACATCCTTGTAGAAATGGACGACATCGTTGCCCCTACCTTCGTCTATGGTGATGAGGGAGAAAGTGGTGGAGGTAGCGGTGGTGGGGGACCAGGTAGCGGAGGAGGAAAAATTCGATTCAACGTTCCCTTTCAATACTTGATGGAAAGAGTCGCTAGATCCCTGAAGCTGCCCCAGCTCATCAAGCCAGGGCAAGGAAAAATCAAGGAAGTCTCTTACGAATTCAAAACCTTCGCTCCCTCAGGGATTGTTCTAGACAAGAAGCGGACATTCAAACGCTCTCTTCGTACAAGTATTGGTATGAAAGTCTACGCTCCCCAAGAAGGGCGCTATGAGTTTCAATTCATGCGACGAGATCGCCGTTTCAAAGTGCCAGAGCGAGTTGAGAAACCTCGATTCAAGGCAGTAGTTTTTTACATGGGGGATATTTCCTATTCAACATACGGAGAACGTCTTTGCCTTGAAAAACGGTTGGTCAATTTTATCCAAAACTGGATTGATTACAATTATGGCGCAAAGAATGTCGATCATCGATTTTTCGTCCACGACGCAGAAGCCTACGAGGTACAGGCTGATCAGTTTTACCAAGTAGGAAATTCGGGGGGCACGCATGCAGCTCCGGTTTATCAACTGATTCACCGCATTGCAACGAACGAATACGATCCAGCATCAACAAACTTTTATGGCTTCTATTTCGGTGATGGCGAAATATTTGATGATGATGCAAAGGAAATAGTCGAAATTCTGGAAGAGCATCTGCGCCCGATCTTTAACCGGGTTGGGGTTGTAGAAGTTAAACCAAGTCGCTTAAGTCTGCTGAATCGGCAAATTGCAACACAATTTTACCGTGACTCAATTATTCGGTTTGGAGAACTGAACGATAAACTTGAAACCATTGAAATAATCAAAACGCTTTTCGCTGAACATTGAGAACTAGGGAAGCCCAATGCGTGCAGTCCAAACAGATCCAGAAATTTATGAATTGGAACAGCGAGTAGTTCACCATGCAAAAGCATTTGAACGAACGCTGCCTGAGATGCGATTCTTTATTTTGGATAGCTTGGAGTTTATGTCTCTTCTTGAAAAATATGTCTATCCTGTGAGCCCTTTAAACATTTGGGAAGGTAAACGGATGGTAACTCGCAAGCACCGAGTAGAGACCGGACAAGAAGCGAGCATCTACTACGAGGTAGTTCAAACGGGAAACCCATCCTACGCCTACTTGAACAGCACGAATTCTCCAATGATGCAGGCTTCAGTGATGGCACATGTTGTAGGGCACTGCGAATTTTCGGAACTGAATGTCCTTAAGGACTCTAATCCGGATCGCACTGAGTGGGTGATCTATCTTTCTCGCAAGGTGGATCGGGCTCGTCAACAAATGGGAGAGATTAACTACTCCCAATTCTGGAACGCTTGTGAATCTTTTGTTCCAATGATCGCCCCTCATTCGCAGTTCAACTTGGCTAGGACCGTAGAAACAGAATCGTCCCATCAGCAGGAGACAGATACCTACGTCCCCGAAGAAAAACCTATCCCTCGATTAACGCCTTCTTTCGGTACTCTTGATAATCTTATGCGAAACGTCAGCCCCGAAACGACTTGGCAAAGTGAGATGCGAGCCAAGCAGCGTCAGGAAACCATCAGCCGTAAAGGGTTCAAGCTCAAGGTTCCCTGTCAGGATGTTATGGGTTTTCTATGTCGTCATGCTCCAGCCAGTCAGAGTGAACGATCTGTTTTGGATTACATTTACTCAGTCCACTCGACTCATGATTTCGTGATCAGAACGCAGATCATGAACGAAGGCTGGGCGATGTACTGGGAAAAGAAAATCATGACTGAACTGTTCAAAGAACAATCAGTTAAAGGGATTATTGACTATGCTCGTGTTTTTTCAGGTGTCTGTTATCCACGTCCTTATTACATGCGGAATCCGTATCATCTCGGTTTCTACCTTTGGACCCACATCGAGGAGCTTTACCAAGACGGGAAAGTAAGCTTGGATTTTCATGAGGAGATAAGCCAAGATGTCAAAAACCTTTGGAAACGACCTACGACCAAGACTCCGATACAGCAGATGGAGCATCTTGTCAAAACAGTCACAGACTATGAGTTCCTCCGTCGATTTCTAACTCCAGAATTGGTGCATGAGTTTCATCTAAACAGATTTAGTAAACATCAGGCGCAACAACTTAGGATCCCACCTGATAGTATTGTCCAGGAGGATCGCCACAACGTCTGGATTGATCCAGAGCCGATTAAGAACGAAATGCTGAATTTCTTTACTCATTTCCATCGTCCGAGAATTTATCTGATCGATACTGATTTTCAGGATGGAGGCTTGTTGCTTTACCACCGAGACGATGGTCGTCGCCTCCGAAAGGATTGGATAAAACCCACTCTGAAGAATCTGAACCTGATTTGGAAAGCCCCCGTATATCTGCTCTCGCGCAATTGGCTATATTCCTTTTCAGCAAACCTCTTCAAAGAAACCGTTGTAACGGCAGTTCGCTTTGAAAGCATTCTGGAACGAATGCAAAACTCGGAAAAACCATTCCGTATCTAGCACATGGCGTTAGCATGGCCGAATTACCTTTGAAATTGCGCGACTTGTTGGGATATCGGAGAAAGAACACAATTCATTTCTCTGACTTCATTAGAAACTTGCTTGATGAACCCGCAACCCACCTACAAACCTCTTCCTCAATTATCTCTGCTGCAATCAAGTATTTTGGTCACGAAATTGTGATTCGGAGTGGTGAACCAGTCATCAGCTATAACGTTTTCAGGGATCCTTTCAACAATGGTATCAATGCTGTTTTTGGTCAGGAATTCTGCATCAAGCAGGTACTGGATATCATTGAATCAGCAGACAAAGAGGTTGGACCAAATCGGGGGATTGTTCTGGTAGGCCCCCCAGCCTCTGGAAAAACAAATGTTGTGGACCTGATCATTCGTGCTTTAGAGGAATTCACCAAGCAGGTTTCAGTAAGACTCTATACCTTCTTTTTTCGTTTAGAAAACGAAGATGGTAGCCGCTGCGTGGAAGTACGCTCTTCTTTTCATCATAATCCTCTGCTGCTCTTTCCAACCCTGATGCAGAAGGCTGATGGAAGTCTAAGTCGGCCCCGGCAAGAACTTTTCGATCATATTAACCAGCAACAAAAAGAACGAACACTACTGATCCCAAGTTTCTACCAAAATGCCAATCTTGATAAAAAGACCCTCGATATTCTGGAAGAACTTCTCAGTAATCCAAAAAATGAGGGGATGAGTCTTTTTGAGATCCTGGAAAAGTATGTTCGAGTTGAAGAAATCGAGTTTTCTGGTGCTCAGGCTCATGGAATTTCTAACATCGATGACATGCAGCATCTGCGAGTCCGCGTCAACCCACAGGATCTGAGCGCGGAAGATATGGGAATTGTCAATGAGCACTTACCAGGCAAGTCTTTAAGATATTATGAGGGGTCAATCATTGGATCTAATAGAGGGATTCTCCATATCCATGACGCCTTTGGAGTCAGTGGAGAGCGGATTCGTGAAAGTGATTACAAGCCCCTATTAATGTTGCTTGGTAGCGGTAGGGTTTCAGTTGAATCGACACAAACCGCAGTGGATAGTACTGTAATACTTACAACCAATATTGAGGAAATGGAACTGCTGGACCACCAACTGACTTCCTCAAAATTATTGGACCGCATAGAGAAGGTCCCCGTGAATTATCTTTTGGATGCGAGCAGCGAAACAGATATCCTCCGTAGGGATCTGGCAAATATGCGCGAGAAGTATGACGTTGATCCAAATCTTCTCAGGATCGCCTCCTACTACTCAGTGATGACAAGACTTTTGCCGCCAATGCGAAAGAAATTTCCTTCGAGTTGGAGTCAACGGAAAATCGAACTATATCTAAACATCACTCCCGAGCAAAAACTCTTCATCTATTCAGCATATGCTGAGGACCCAGTCAACACCATTAAAAAGCTCCCACATTGGCACCCTTTCCGAAACGAGGCAATGCGACTAGGTTTGAATCTTTGTGATGAGCACAGTTTTCGGGAACAAATCTCTCACCATCCTGAATCGTTGAATCTGCGTGATTCAGGGCTTTTCAGTGAGGAAGACCTACGATTGATTGACGATGAATTTATGCGGGATTTGTGGAAGGAACACTATCCTAATGAAGGGCGAAATGGGATTTCGATTCGGCAGTTACAAAATGTGATGCGAAACACGATGGCAAGTTCAGATGGACTGAAAGTGCATGTTGGCATTTTTCTAAGCCAACTGAACCGTATCATCACAGAAGGCCCAGATTTACATCATTGGTTGGAGATCGATACACGTTACACACGCAAGCGGAAGCCTGTATTAGATCGAAGTGTTGGGCGCTATGACTTGCACGAAGGAGAAGGAGACTACGGAGACTTCAAAGGATTGGTTGGAGTAGTTCGAGCTATCTACTTTCACATCATTCGTAAGGAAATCACAGTTTGTACAGTGGATAGAGATCCCCATCAAATTGAAGCCGACCTGAGAAGATATCTGCAATACGCATTGTTGGCTCGTGCACAAAGGAACAGAGCTTTTGCCCACGTGATGGTACCTCGCTTTACCTTCATTGATCCAAACAGCGGAATGAAAGTAGACGAGCCTGATTACAACTACATGAAGAGCATGGAGAGGGTATTGGGGCCGGAAATGGACGAGGAACTGTTCCGGCAGATGATCGCGCAAAAGTTCTTAGATCTGCAATCTAGTGGAGATTTAGTGCTGGAGGGAAATCGCACGATCATTAATTCAAGAAATGATAACCTGCTTAACTGCTTTGCACAAGAGTACTCCAGGGCACTCTCTCACCGCAAAATCGAGGAGGAAATCAACCCAGAGATACTACATAATGCCTTCTTCCATAAGTTGAACGACCATAATCATTATATGAGCATTGATCCAAGGGTACAGAAGCTTGTTGAGACAATCATCACCAACATGCATCAACGGTTTGACTACTCGCGAAGTATCGCGCTGACCACAATCGTTTACTCCTTGAGAAAAGATATTGTAAATTTCAATGCAATCCTGAGTTGACGTATCTTAGAAGAGTCGGCTTCCGTTGGGAACGACTCTTTCAGGTTTTGTCAACACTACAGCTCCCTGTTCGTCTGGGAAACCTGTCACCAAGCACTCTGACAGAAAAGGCCCAATCTGCTTTGGTGGAAAATTTACAACGCCAACGACCTGTCTACCAAGTAGGTCTTCCATTTGGTAATGTTGTGTGATCTGGGCACTTGAGCGCTTCACACCCAATTCTTCTCCAAAATCAACCCAGAGTTTCCAGGCTGGTTTACGGGCCTCAGCAAAGGGTTGCACATCAACAATGGTCCCAACCCTAAGGTCCACCTTCATAAATTCTGTCCAAGATAGATCGCTCATTTTTCTGCTATTTTATTGCCAAAAAGAGTTTGCCATTCTTCAGGTTTCATCTGGTTGGTATCCACTCTTCTATATTGTTGCCCGATCTCATAGGCTTTTTTGACAGTGGGTCGACTACCAATCAGGTTTAGATAGTCAGCCACGTATGGATACATTGATAAATCCTGCTTCTGCCTCTCCCAGCTGATTGCCCAAGGATAGATCGCCATATCTGCAATGGAATAGGTTCCAGCCACAAAGTCACGATCTCGAAGCCGATTATTCAGGACACTGTAGAGACGGCTGGTTTCTCGAGTGTATCGTTCCTTAGCATACGGCAACTGCTCTGGGGCATAGATGTTAAAATGATGATTCTGTCCCAACATTGGACCAAAGTGCGCAACCTGCCAAGTTAGCCACTGCTCAACTTCCCAGGCTTCTCGAATTCTCTGAGGATAAAATTTCTCGGTCTTTTGAGCGAGGTAGCGCAAAATTGCACCTGATTCAAACAAGGAGAGAGGCCCCTCTCCATCCTTAGGCTCGGTATCCACAATTGCGGGTATTTTGTTGTTTGGAGAAATCTTTAGGAACTCGCTTTCAAATTGATCACCTTTGAGAATATCAATAGGATGAATTTTGTAATCTAGCTTGGTTTCTTCAAGAAAAATGGTGATTTTGTGCCCATTAGGGGTAGGGAAATAATAGAGTTGGATCATCTAGATTTATCCGATTACAAGAGACGGTTTGTAAGAGTTTGCGGAGGTGCTTTCTTCCACTCCCACCAAGCCTTAGTCAATAGCCCAATCAACACGAGTCCGCCACCAAGAATTCCCAACTTACCAGGTAATTCTTGTAAGAATATCCAAGCTAGTAGGATCCCGAATACACTTTCTAGAAGCATAATCATGCTTGTCTCAGGTGCGCTGATGTAGCGTGGACCAGATTGAATTCCGATGTAAGCCATTGGGAGACAAATTCCCCCCAGCAGCAACAACCAGCGTAAATTTTCCCATGGTGGCAAAGTAGCACCGCCGAGTAAACCAGATCCAAGACTGAGAAGGAAACAGGCAGGAACAAGAACGGGGGTCACATCCAAGGGAGCCCGGGAACGCGCGCCTAAAAAGTTAATTGCAGTCGCTAGCGCAGCACCAAGCGCCATCAATAGTCCAAACGCACTTGAACCAGATTCACCCATTGCAGCGCTATCCATGACAATCAAGGTGGACCCAACGATGCTGATCCCGATCAAAACCCAGGTCAAGCGGTTGATTTTTTCTCCCAGCACCAGCCAACTTAGCACCCCTGCAATGACAGGAGTGGTATTGAGCAATAACAGGACGTGGGCAACTTGAGCATGCTGAATTGCTAAAACAAAGCAAGTTGAGCCGCTGATCAAACCGCCCATTACGACCAAGCCTGGTCGGCCAACCTGTCGCACCCGCTTCCACCAATCGAATTGGTAGCGAAAACCTGTGAACAGAGCGAGTCCCATACCTTGAAATAAGCTGCGCCAAAACAACTGTATTTCTGGGGGCTGATCAGCTAACCGAATCAACAGGGAGTCTGGTGAGATGAACAGAACCCCCGTTGTGACTAAAAGGAACCCTCGGATTCGATGAGGAGATTGATCAGTCAATGAGTTTTCTATCTTCCAGTAGTAGACATTGATTCTGAAAGGCAGAAAAGAATGGCCAAGCGTTCTCGTTCAAAGGTAAACCAAAACAAGTACACCTGTGTAGTAATAGAGTTGAAGCCCCAGAGGTACCTGCGCTAATTCAAAAGCTCCAAAGTAACCAATGATCGGGAAGGAACCAAGACGTTGATGTATCTGCTTGAGGTCAACATCATCTTCACCATAGAGCGGACGCCCACGTGCGGCACAGTTAAAATAGATTCCAAAAGCAGGTGTTTCCGGCAAAGTATCCCAAATTCGATCCAACATGATTTCTAGATCCTCTTCTGCAGCTATACGATTACGTAGGGCAAATGAAACAACATTCCCTTCCTTCACCAACTCGGGGACTTCCAAGCCTTGGCTGACTACATCAATTCCAGTGAGATGTCTTATGATAGTAGATTCTCCAACAAACTGGGGTTCTTGGACGTTTAATGGAAAGCTGAGCATCAGTTGTTGAGCAGCGCTTTCGATATCATTGAATCCAAGTTCCACAGACGCCTGTACGTAAGATTCTAGGGCTGAGTGTCCGTCCAATTCGATAATCTGGTTGTTTTCTACTTTTGTGATGAACATTGGTTCCCCAATCACAAGGGCTGATTGGGTTATTCCTACTTGGTAACGAAATTCTCCTACCAATGTCATCCCAGTAATGCCATGCTCGATAATTTCATCCTGTCCCAATTGGACAGAGCGATTCCAAGCACCATCGTCACAAGAACCTGCACCAAAAACTTGAGGCTGATTGCTTGTATAGCGCAGGGTATTGATGAAATTATGTGGAGTTTGCTTATAAGCATCAGGGAAAAAAAGGAAAAGAGGTTCCTCACTTTGCAGCCCTTCAAGAAATTCGCGAAGTTGGTGAGCCACACTTGGTGAATGTTCTCGACGCTGACAGGTTGTGAGGGCATTAGTTCTGATTTCTGGGGTCCGGGCCAGTAAGATTACCAGACCTGGTTCCCCAAAGATTTCTCCACTTTCAGAAAGTACACCACTTGCGCTGCAACCGGCCCATTGGGTTCCGGGCGTATTTTGAACCAAGAATTGTCGAATATTTTCAGCATGGTCCATATGCTTTGCTGAAAAAAAGACCAACCCCCAATCCACAAAGCCCTGAACCTTTATGCGGGCTTCTCGGAAGGCTTCTTCGACTGCCTGAACGGAGTTAGATTTACGGGAACTTCCTGTCCCGATAGCGCTCATGAACTAAGATCTCCGGTGACTTCGCCGTTCAGCAATGATTGATTTCTAGTCAGAATGTGTTTCAAATAGAGTTCTCAGTGTCGATGCTGAGGGTTCACATCTGCAGAATGCATATGAGTTATTTATGTTTTTTTTGCACATGGAAAATTAAAACTAACAAAAAGTGTTTTCAAAGGCCATGAATTTCCTAAACTAATCGATCTCCTCCGCAACAAGATGGAGATCAATTCACCAACCTAATTTTCACAAGATAAATTATGGAAAAAGTGATTAAGTCGGAAAAGGAGTGGAGAAATCAACTGACCTCAGAGGAATTTTACGTTTGCCGCCAAAAAGGCACTGAACGAGCTTTTACAGGGACTTATAATCAATATAAAAAACCTGGAACTTACGTTTGTACCTGCTGTGGTCACTCATTGTTTGATGCAACAGATAAGTTTGATTCTGGCACAGGGTGGCCAAGTTTCACTAAACCAATTCATCCAGATGCTGTGGCAACTGAAGTGGACCGAAGTCATTTTATGGTTCGAACTGAGGTACTTTGTGCTCGTTGTGACGCACATCTGGGCCATGTCTTTGAAGATGGCCCAGCGCCAACAGGTCTCCGCTTCTGTATGAACTCAATCTCACTGAAACATCAGCCACCTCAATCGTATGAAAAAGAATGATCCCTGATCAATCATCTGTGGTCTTACTTCAGGCTGGCCTGTGATTCATACCTATGGGAAATGACTAAGGATTATCTACAAAAAGCTGATTTTGAAGTTCACCAGCCTACTATGCGAGATCAAGATTCTACCTTCAAAATGGCAGAGTTTGTTTTGGAGAAGGTCGAGGGGGACTTTATTCCTGGAGGACTTTCAATGGGTGGGTATGTCGCCTTTGAAATTTGGAGACAAGCTCCGGCACGTGTTAAGGCTATTATTCTCTGTGATACAATGCATCGACTAGACAATACAGAAAGAGTAAAAGCACGTAAACAAACAATGTAACTGGTACAAAAGGGAAAGTTTGATCAGATGACTAGGCTTTTTCGCAGAATGCTAGCAGCCCCAGATTATCTAGAAGATATTGAGAAATCAGAGAAGTTGATGGCGATAATCTATCGGACTTCACCCGAAGAATATTTAAGGCAGCAAACCGCAATTTTTAATCGTCCTGATAGTACCGAAACCTTGGCGACGATTGACTGTCCTGCCCTGATTATATCTGGGGAACTTGATCAAATAACTCCTCCTGTTGTTCATGAGGAAATGGCTGGAAAATTACCCAACGCACAACTAGAAATCATCTCAGGGGCGGGGCATCTATCCACCCTGGAAGCGGGTGAAACGGTAGGGCCAGCAATACGTAACTAGTTACTGGGATTAGCCGATTGATCAAAATTTTTCTCATGACTGAATGGTTCTTAAAATCGAAGAATGAGTATATAAAATTAAAGAAGTTTTTGTAAATTGAGTTCATGTGACGCTTTGAGTAACAAAAAAAGGTTCCTTGACTTGGCTCTGGCCGAGGCGTAGCGTTGATTTTCTTGGAAGCAATTTGCCTGCTTCAATGGTGAAAAGTTTTATCAAATGCGTGCTTAGAATCACCTTTTCCCAAATGAGTCAGCAGTATTGATGCAATAAATCATCGAACTTTACGATGATTAATCACACTGGTTTGCCAAGGCGTAATCTGCTTGAGTGATTGGTTCGGTTAGCCAGAGGAACTCCAACTGCACTAGCCTTTTCACCAGTGTTGAGAATATGCCGTTGCCTAGGAGGTGGCGGAGCAGAATATGTGACTGACTAGTGGAAATATTAAAATTCCAACCCAATTACCCCAATCTAAACTTACATCACAAAACAAAAGAACGAAGGAGAACTTTTCAGGGTGATAAATTGCTTCACGAATATTAAGGATACTAAGAAACCGAACTTTAACGGTATTCCCAGATTGAGTATAGAGATGATTAGAATTTTACGATGATCTAATTTGGAAAGAAGCAGAAAAGAAAAAAAACTTTTAATTCGCTAATTTCTTCTGAGCGCCTGCAAGTTTTTGTGGGTGTTCGCGAGCACTACACAATTGATCACAAGTATCCTCACCCATTTAATCGCTACCTTAAAGCAAGGGGGGCGTAAAAATAAATCTTCATTCCTGCTTTCCCAGACTTTCTAGAGATCACTTTCCAAATCAAACAACCTCTATTAACTGCTATTCACTTTAGGATTTTCTAGTTTAGATCAGATACCGAAAGCCTGATCTGGGGAAATTAGAGCTTTTCAAAAATCTTTAATCAACTTTCTCATTATTATCGTTCAAAAATCCAATGGTGGACACCTACCGGGATCTACGGCAGACTATCCTTTTTCGATTCATTGTTTGCCTTATTAATTC
>MDTD01097516.1_pt1 | contig 11855 bp, 7 predicted proteins | sample 811221 | NCBI WGS metagenome assembly MDTD01 (sample SAMN05326646, study PRJNA326480) | marine metagenome | isolation source: seawater | place: Pacific Ocean: South West | collected 2011
TATGCCAGCTCGCTGTCGACCTTTCTAATATTGCAGGGTATGGGTTAAAGAATATGTTTACCGGAATTTCAGGGGAAGTACTCTCTACCGATACCTCCCAGATTGCCGATCAAAGCGGACACCTTGGGGGTATTCTATCGTTAGTTATTGCCGGCGCCGCGGGTGTGGCGTTAATATGGATAAACCTTGGTGCAGTAATACTCGCGATAGTAGCAGGGCTCATAACCCTTCTTACTGTCTTTGTGCTGCTTATTGCACGCCAAACCTTTATCGTGCTTCTTGTGGTTATATCACCACTGGCATTTATAGCGTATTTGCTTCCAAATACCGAAAAGTACTTCCAACAATGGCGAAAAATATTTACCGGGTTGTTATTACTATTCCCAATAATCGGGTTACTATACGGTGCTGCACAGCTCGCATCATCTATTCTTCTCGCTGCTGCTGGCGATGATGTTATCTTACAGGTCGCCGCTTACCTTGCACTTGTTATTCCTTTATTCGCCATTTGGCCGTTATTAAAGGGTTCTATGAATGCTATACCAGCAATTGGAAATGCTATACAAAATATGGGTAAGAAGACATCCGGAGTGGCTCAAAAGGGAACGAAATCGGCGTATGATAATTCTCGTTTAGGCCAGAGAATGGAATACAACAAAGGTATGCGCGCAAAAAAACGTTCTCAAATTTATAGCGGTACATACTCAGGAAATAATCCTATTAGTAGGTTACGTTCGGCGAAGAATCGACTACAAAATAGTATGTCGGGTGATTTCGGAAAACGTTTATCGGATAGGGGTATAGCGCTTGAAAATAAAGAGGAAGCCGAGGCTATTACAAACGCCGAGCAAAGCCTGCGACGCGCATCTACTACAAACCCTGCTGCGGCAGAGGAGGCACTTAAGGCAGCGTTAAAATCAGGAGACAAGGTGCAAGCGAAAGCAGCACAAAATCTATTATTCGCTCAGGGATCCTCTGGTATGAGGAAATTCCATAGTGCCGTGACAGAAGCGCAGACAAATGGATCGGCACATAGTAGTGCGGTGAATGCTCTAAGAGAGAATATTAATGCAAACCATGGTCAGATGGTTAAAACAAAGGCTATGGATGTATCGAAGTGGGCTTCCCTTGGTGGTGACCTTGCTGCACATACTAGTGGTGGGCCTAATGGTGACACCTGGTCTGGTATGTCTCAGGCTGATATGGCGGGCCAAACTGGTGATTCCCTTCAGCGCGCAGCAAATGCAGGCAAGCTTGACCCCGTTACAGCGTCCGCTCTACTTAGTAATGGTCAGCTAAATGGCAACCTGGACGCCAAACAAAAAGCTGCTCTTCATCAAGCGGCAGGTACCACTGTAGCCACCCAACAGGCTAGTACCACACCCCAACCAACCACGGTAGAATCGGTCCAAACGGCAGCAGGTGGGGATGCGTACGATAGACGCAACGCACAACGACAAGAAGAATTATCCACACAGAGCGCAGCAGGAGAAATACCAGATATGCCCGAGGAATTCCGTGTGTGGCATGAGGAGCAAGCAAGACGCGCAAACCCTAGCGCCGCTGATAGAGGTAGCTCAACAGACGAGCATGGTACACAAACACCGGATCTTGCAGCGGAAGATTACCACGAGCGCATGAGGGGTGGTGGCGGTTAGTAGCTGTTATACTTAATCTATGGCAACCTACAAAGTCCCCCAAGATGTTGAAGCAGATGACAAGCTCATTGGGCCGTTTAGTTTTCGCCAATTTATTTATTTAATTATTACCGCTATGTTAGGGTTGGCGGCATGGGGACTGGCGCAGTTATTCATTGGGTTGGCAATCATTCCGTTGCCGTTTATGGCGCTGTTTGGCACGTTGGCGTTTCCTATTCGCAAGGATCAACCTATGGAAATTTACCTAGCGGCGATGATATCGTTTTATCTTAAACCCCATCAGCGACTTTGGGATCCCGAGGGTATTGAAAGCCTTATAGAAATATCGGCGCCTAAATCGGTAGAGGAACACCGCACGAAAGACCTTTCACAAACCGAAGCGCAAGAGCGCTTAAGTTACCTAGCAAATATTGTCGACTCGCAGGGGTGGGCAATACGGGGTACCGGTGGCGCCATGGGTACTTCTATGAATAACGATGCCTACCTTGAAGCGCAAAGCGCTGAAGATATTCTTGACACCAACACTTCGGTGGCTCGAGGGTTTGACCAAATGATGAGTAACAGCACCGCTCGTATGCGTGAAGAGGCGAGGGAACATATGCTGCAAGCTACTATGGCGACTACAGCCGCCCCGGTTGCCCCAGTTGTAGCGCCAAGTGCACCGGTGATCGCGCCGCCGCCCGCCGATCCAGCTATCACTCAGTCAGTACCGCAAGCTGCCCCAACTACTCCGCAGCCCCCAGTAGTAAATTATCAGCAACCAACCTATAACCCCTACCCAAATATTCATCAGTCGGTTATTCAACCCATTAACGATGCACCTCACCAGGCAGCGCAACAACCAAGCTCACCACCACAGCCACCCCAAAGTATTGAAGAAACTCCACCAAGCACTAGCGATACAGTAGTGGATGCTGGTATAATGAACCTTGCAAACAACTCTGATGATTTATCTATCGAGACAATTGCCCATGAAGCCCACCGGCTTGAGAAAAAGGCAAAAGAAGCGTCCGACGAAGTAGTGATCTCGCTTAGATAAGTACCTATTAAAGGGAGTGGGAAAAACTAGGGTATGCCACCAAATAACTCTCCGTTCAATCAAGCCCCCCAGCCAGGGGCTCCTCAGGCGACCCCTCAGCAACAGTTCCCTGTGCCTGGGCAGCAACCTGCCCCTCAACAGCCCGCAGTAGGTTCTACACAAACAGCTCAACAACAGCCTACACCTGAAAAGCCTACCCCAAAAAACCCCAACTCTTCTCAAAGCACACTACAGTTATCGGAAATGCGCGATGGTATGGTGGTAATGAATGACGGTAGCTTTAGGGCGGTAGTTGCCTGTAAGTCGATTAACTTCGACCTCATGAGTGACCGTGAACGCGAAGGGGTAGAGTATAGCTACCAAAACTTCCTTAACTCGCTTAATTTCCCGGTGCAAATTCTTATTCGCTCGCAACGGGTAGATATTGGGCCATACATCGACAAACTTATTAACGAACGACGCTCACAAGACAATATGCTTCTTGGGGTACTTATGGATGATTACATTAACTTTATCGATGTACTTGCGCAGGAAGCAAACATTATGGAAAAAAGCTTCTATATTGTTGTGCCGTATTTCCCTAAGGGTGACGCCGCGAACTTTGTTGAGCAAGGGAAAGGTTTTTTTGGTAAGCTATTTGCCCGCCCTCAAAACACCATCACCCATATAGATGCGGCCACCTACCAAAAAGCGAAGGACGAGATAAAAAACAGGGTAGACGCGGTTATCTCTGGGCTCTTTCAAATGGGGGTACAAAGTGTCCAACTTGATACAAAATCACTAGGTGAACTTTACTATAACTACTACAACCCCGATACCGCTCTACGACAACCCCTTGGTAGTTTTGACAACATTGCTACTACCTATGTACAAAAAGCGCCAGGGCCAGCACCAACCGGAGGAACACAATAATGGCAAAACAAACTGCAGCAGATGTTGCCGCTCAACAACGTGCGCAGGAACAAGCGCAAGTAGAACAGGCTTTTCTTAAGGGGGTATCTACCCTTCGTGACCTTATTGCCCCAAGTAGCATTGAAATTCATAGTTCGTATTTCCGCTTAGGTACAAAGTACGGTCGCACTATTTATGTATATGGCTACCCACGGCAAATTTATACCGGGTGGCTCAGTTCACTTATCAACATCGATGAAGTACTTGATGTAAGCATGTATATTTACCCGGTTGAAAGCCAGGTGGTGCTTAATAACCTTCGTAAAAAAGTAACCCAGCTCGAGGCCTCGGACGCGATCAATAAAGAGAAGGGGAGAGTCCGTGACCCTGCCCTTGAAGCAGCAATTAGCGATGCCGAGGAACTTCGTGATCAAATTCAGGTGGGTGCCGAGCGATTCTTTAGGTTTGGGTTATACGTTACCCTTTGGGCAGATAGTATGGACGAGCTTAACTTTATGCAGCAAAAAATCGAGACGATATTTGGGCAACAAATGGTCTTTAGTAAGGTAGCCTCTTCACAGCAAGAGCAGGGCTTAAATAGTAGTGTGCCGCAAATGTCTGACCAGCTGCAAATTCGTCGTAATATGAACACTGGCGCTATTAGCACTAGTTTCCCCTTTACTAGTGCGGATCTTACCGACAATACAGGTATTTTATACGGTATTAATATGCATAATAATGGGCTTGTTATTTTCGACCGCTACAAACTAGAAAACGCCAACATGGTGGTGTTCGCAAAGTCTGGTGCAGGTAAGTCATTTACCGTGAAGCTTGAGGCGCTTCGTAGTATGATGCTTGGTGCGGAAGTACTTATTATCGACCCCGAGAACGAGTATCAGAAGCTCGCCGATGCGGTGGGTGGTGCGTATATTCGCCTTAGTCTTAACTCGCAAACACGTATTAATCCATTCGACCTTCCTCGTGTCATCGATAGTGACGAAGCAGATGACGCCCTCCGTGCTAACCTTGTTACCCTCCATGGGCTTTTCCGCCTTATGCTAGGTGGTTCGCAAGTAGCCGAAAACGGCACCGCTATGGCTGCCTTAAGCCCCTCTGAAGAGGCGGATCTCGATCAAGCACTTATCGATACCTACGCCCGTGTTGGTATTACCAGCGACCCACTTACCCACAACTCACCCCCACCAACTATTTCCGACCTTTATGACACACTTCTTCATATGGGTGGAAGTGGGCCATCGCTTGCACAGCGCCTTCGTAAGTATACAACCGGTACGTTTGCGGGTATCTTTAGCCAGCAATCGAATATCGATATTAATAACCCAATGGTGGTGTTTAACATCCGCGACCTTGAAGACGAACTTCGCCCGGTGGCTATGTATATCGTGCTTAGTCATATCTGGAATATCACCCGTACTAATCAGAAGAAACGTATGCTTATCGTTGACGAAGCGTGGCAACTTATGAAGTATGATGACTCAGCGAACTTCTTATTTAGTCTTGCGAAACGCGCTCGTAAATATTACTTAGGACTTACTACTATTAGCCAAGACGTAGAGGACTTCATGAGCAGTAAAATGGGGCGAGCAATTGTATCAAACAGTTCTATTCAATTACTTTTGAAGCAATCTTCAAGTGCCGTTGATGTCCTTTCGGATGTATTTAAACTTACTGAAGAAGAAAAAAAGCGCCTTTCGAACTTCCCAATAGGCCAGGGGCTTTTCTTCGCTGGGCAAAGCCATGTACATATTCAAATTCAAGCCAGTCCAACTGAACAACAGCTTATTACCACCAACCCCCAAGCGCTTACTCAGCAACCGCCACAAACAGGGGTACAGGACAATTAAAGTGGTATAATAGAGCTACGGTATGCCAACATCAACACGAACACCAGGCAATAACCTAGACCCTAGCCAAAAAAACTACAACGATACGTTCGACGATATTGCAAATAAGACGCCGGACTACCCCGATGTAGAAAAGGGTTTAAGTGACCTTGAAAATTTTAATCGCGATAACGCCGCGGATGTTGATAAATCGATTGCCGAGAGAGAGCAAGAGCCAAGCGGTGGAATTATTAACAATTTTACTGGTGAGAAAAATAAAACCAAAGGTAAAGGTAAGTTTCTAGGTAAAAAAAGCGCTTGGGGACTCGTCGGTGGCATAGGTGGAGTTGGACTTATTGGTGGTATTTTCTTTTTCGTGATGAGTCTACAGGGAAACATGTTCCTTGAGAATATTACAAAGGTAGCTAGTCAGGTACCCGGGTACGCAGCTGAACGACGTACTGAATATATGATGACACGGCTACTTGCTATGCATCTTCTTAGGACAGCAAGTGGGACAACAGGGGCAGATCATGATGTAGATGCAAAACTGGTTTTCTGTAAAAACGCGAGTGTATCATGCTCTTTGTTTGCAACATACGGTGCAAATTATTTTGATAATATTATTGATATATCTATTAAAAATAGTTCTGATGACATCGTTAAGATGACTCTAACCCCAAAAGGACGTACAACATTAGGTGGTAATGCGCGCTCCTGGGATTTAGATATAGATCGGAATCTTGGGGATGGACAATTCACAAGAACCGTAACAACCCTTAGAAGTAATAGTGAGGCAAAACTATGGGTAAAAGATAGAGTTAATACAAACCTAAAAACAAAAAACTTTATGGTACGGTATCTTGCACGTCTGGTTCTTATGAAGAAATATGGCATCACTCATTGGCGTGCCTTCGAAAGAACAGCAAATAACCTTACTGAGATGAAAACAAAAGTAAAAGCTTCTATTTTAAGAAATACCGCCGGAAAAGTGTCAAAGCGCATGTCACTATACCTAGGGTGTCTAACAGACGAAACAACCTGCAGTAAGTTAAAGGACGGCTTAAGGGGTGATGCTTCTGTAGCACAGGACAAAGCTAATGCAGCACAAGATGAGATTGATAAACTCGACCCTGATAATCCTGATTACGACAAAGAAAAAAGTCGCTTAGAAAAAGACAAGCAAAAATTCGAGAAAATGAAGGCTGGTATTGATGACCTTACAGGCAGTACCGCTGATTTATCGGACGCTGATATAGACTCTGGCTCTACTAAGAAGATAATCATGAAGCGAATAGGTGCTATTGCTGGTGGTGTAGGGGTTATTCTTACTCTAGATGCGGTCTTTGGTGCTATAGAAGCCCTAGACTCTGGAGCTATCGACCAAATTGTTGCTGATATTAGAAGTTATACGTATATCGGGTTCGCCTATGGAGATGAGACGGGTATCGCTCCGAATGTAAGTAAGCTTATGGCAGGCGATGCCGATCTGGAATCCTATGGGGTATTAATGAGTCTATTTGACGGTGCCTCAGAAAGCCCATTAATGCAATATGAAAACGGTCTTATTAGTGCAGAGCAGGTCGCAAGTTCATCCTTTACTAGAAAATGCGACTCAGAGAATGGACCTGTGCAAACAACTCTTCAAAAAGGACAACTTGTTTGTCCTGAACGGGTCATTTATACCCCCGGTGGTATTAGCGATGCAGCGAGAAGTATCCCTGGTTGGGGGGTCTTAAGTAGTATAGCTAGCGGCTGGAATTCAAGTATAGGGGGTGTGATAGACTGGGCTATGACTCTAGTGGGTGATGCTATTAACGCTATACCTGGTGTTACTTGGCTTACTGAAAGGATGGAGGAACTTACGGGGCCTATTATAGAATGGATAATGGGGTTGTTCTTTTCTCCACCAGAAGTCGGCTTTGAGGTCTCTGGCGCTGATAACTATGATGCTTTTAGTGGGGGTATCTGGACAAGTCAAAACTCACTCATGGAAGAGGGTGCAGGAACTGACGGTAAGGCATATGGTGGTGGGGGTGCTGTATTAACCGATACACAAGTAGCGGCTATCACTAAAGAAGTTCAGTTAGATGAGCTAGAAGATTTTAATAGTCAATCGCTCATTGCTCGTATATTTAACCCTTCATTAAGTGGATCTTTTGCTCAGAGGTTTATTGCCATGATACCCACTTCAGCTGGTAGCTTGTTAAGCTTCCCTACAACAAGCTTCTCTTATGCATTTAATTCAAGTTCAAATAACGCATCCGCCGCACTAGGTAGTTCAGTAAACCCATTTAATATTGCTCGGTATGGATATGCGGTAGATGACCCTGCACTAACCGCCGACCCAAGTATATATACTGATGCTTATTGCGCAGAGACTGCGGCCGCACGTGAGGAAAGCTACGGATACCACCCAGATATATATGCTGGTTTTAGTACCTACACTGTCTCTGACCCCTGTGCTTTAGAGAAGATGGTTGTTGGTACTATGTTACAGGCAGAGGGAGTAACGGATGATAAACACTCTCTAAACCAACTAGATGGACAAAGCGCAGTAACTACAAATAGCGGGGAACGCCCAGAGGAGTCCAATGATTTATACGACGGCTGGACTTTAAAACCAGGAGTTGATTATAGTAGTGTTGAATGCGACTCTCGCACACAGGATATGGGGGTTTACGATACAGGTTCGGGTGGATCGAAAATTAGACTTTGTCTAGTGGAAGATGCTGAAAAATATCCAGGAAATTACGCTACTATAGATATCGAAAGGAGTGTTAGTTCGCTAATATCCACTCAAGTAGTAGATATGCTTGAGGACGCCTATACAGCCGGTTATCCCCTTGGGTTAAGTAGTGCGTATCGGGGTAATAACCCTTATGAGCATGGTAAGGGTCTTGCGCTAGACATTAAATCTAAGGCTTCTGGTAATAGTTTGTGTTACATAGATGGCGGAAATGAGCAGGTGTGGAATGATTGTAAGGCTGGTATTGGTAACGAGTCTGAGACTGCTGCCTTTAAATGGCTACTTGAAAACGCAAGTAATTATGGTTTTTATAATATGGCCGGAAAACCGCTATGGGAGCCTTGGCATTGGTCGGTAAGTGGAGGATAGGGAATATGTATCGTATATCGTTTAAATCATTTCGGTTTATATTTTCAGCTATTATATTAGCTATCTCCCTTGTTACGTTATCGGGTGTATTTTCTACAACACACGCTACTTCTAATGAGGTCTGCTCTAATGAAGCAAAAAGAAAATCACTTGAAAAATATTATGTCGAGCAGAATATCGGGTATTATGACCCATGCGATACCGCTTCGGTCTGTTCAGCAGGCGGTGGTTCACTTACCACACCAGCGCCCTCATCTCTTAGTGGTGAATCTAACCAGGAAAGAACCTGGAACTACCTTATTGCGCGTGGCCTTACCCCTGTCGCCGCAGCAGGAGTTATGGGTAATATTCAAGAAGAAAGTAGCTTCTCGGCTTCAGTTGAAGAGGCGAGTGGTGGAGGTGGATTAGGGATAATCCAATGGACAGGCGATCGGCGTACTAAATTAGAATCTGCCGCATCTGACGCAGGAATAAACCTTGCTGATAACGAAGCCGCTCTATTGTTTGAGTTAAATTATTTATGGGATGGTGAATACGGCTCGATGACGTGGCAGAAACAAGTAAACACCGAAACAACCGTAGAAGGTAATACGGCGATTGCAAGTTTTAATAATAAATTCTCCTCACAATTAGCAGAGTCACAAGAAGGCAATGGATCGACTATGGTCTTTCATGCCCTTATTGAGCGTTCAAATGATGTACCTACGGCAACCGATAAATACGATGGGGTAGGGGTACTTGATGAGCGTATTGCAAGTGCGCAGGGATTCCTTGAAGAGTTTGGGAATGGCGCTAACAACAACTGTTCAATTGGTGCAGGTGGTTTAAGTTGGGATCAGGCAGTAGCTGTTGGACAAAAACTCGTCGACGATTGGGATACAGTTTATTGTGGCGAAGGTTCTATAAAAAACGGTAAGTACTGTAATTGGGGGCCGGGTGACGGATACTGTACTGCAGGTGCAGCGTGGATGGTTGATATAACTGCACCTGACCGTAGTAGAGCGTCTGGTATTCCAGATGGAGCTAAAGTTGCTGATACTTTAATTGCTGTAAATTCTGATGTATACACCTCAGTTAATCCAGATGGTTCGAACCTCCGGCCATTCTCAGTATGGTCAGTTGACGATAATGAATATGGTCACACGGGTACTATAGTAGGTCTCGGTACAGACGGGTCAATAATAACCCTTGAGGTAAACTGGGGTTGGGGCGAAGGGGGTGTGCCGGGTAATATAAATAGTTTCCAATATAACTCTGGCCATAAGGTTGCTGTATATCAATTTCCAGATTTTGAAGCTTTTAAATTAGGACATCCTGGCTACACCTATGTTAACACTGCTACACCTAAAGATAGTTCTATAACTACCGCTATGGGTGAAAAAATGATGGAATTTATAAGTAATTAACTATGACTAAGCGAAATATAACAATAGTAATCTTACTAATAACTATATTTATTATATTGCCGATAGTTTTATTCTTATTATCAAATAAAGCTCTTACAGAATCTAAGGTAGTTGTTATTGATAATAGTTCTGATTATTCAAAAAATATATCTAGTAGCGCTTTCTCTAACCTTGGGAGTTTCCTGTATAATTTTATCAATAATCCTGACCAAGAAATATATCATGGGACCATTAAAGAAGGTTCTTATAGTTATTCTTCATCCACCTGGTTTTCTAGATTTATAGTCGAATTAAATAATAGCGACGTATCCTGGAATGTACAAATGCAAACACTAAAAACAGGCGAACTTAACGGCAATATATCTGTTAGTTGTAATAGTGGTGGTGAGGCGTGTCTATCTGTTTCAGCAAAATCAAACCCAACAGCAACCCTACAAAGTTACCTCCCATTAAATACGAATGATTATATTATTAGCTTTGAAACTGACAATATAAATGTATTGTCAGTTGTATATTACGACCAAGAAGGTGTAGGTAAATCGAAGGCGCTAGAAAAAATAACCTCTCTTGGGTTTAACCCTGAAGACTACACGATTAATTATTACTATGGTGGCCACTAAAGCGCCACGTGATACAACTCTTCACCAGCATGGCTTGTAGCGGAAGTAATAATAATCTGATGACCCTTTAACTGGCGGGTTAAAAGTTTTTGGCGGGTAGCATCGAGCTCTGAAAACACATCGTCAAGTAGAATAATAGGGGTTTTACCGGTAAGTTTCTTTATTATATCTACCTCTAGGAATTTCAATGCAAGTACAATTGTTCGTACTTCACCGCGCGAGGCGGTTGAAAGGGCAGGGGAGGTGTTTATAGAAAAAAGTACATCGTGGCGGTGCGGGCCTATTGAGGTGTTGCCTAGATAACTATCTCGATTACGTGCAGCGTGAAGTTCATTAAGAAGTTTTTGTTTTGTATCGCCTACGAGGGTGTGTGAGTAATGAATCGCGATATCATCGTGACTCCCGGAAATATCTTGGTAGAGCGCCGCTAAATTTGCGTTAATTTGCTCGATAAACGCAATGCGTTGCTCGATAATATACGCGCCGTGTTCTGCTAGGGCGATATTCCAGGTAAAAAGCTCATCATCCGCTATTACGGGCTGTTTTAAAAGATTATTGCGCTGCTTTAGGGCGCGTTCGTACTTTCGCAGTGTCGTCGCGTACACGGGGTTTAGTTGGCTAATAAACCTATCAATAAACTGGCGGCGGCGTGAGGGTGAGCCGTGAAGAAGGCGCAGGTCTTCTGGCTCAAATAGCACTACGGGGTATTTATTTTTTACCGGTATACGAGCGGTTACTTTATCGTCAATAATAAATTGTTTACGGGCGGTAAGTTTAGCTGAATCAAATTTAACTGTGCGTTTTGCGTCGTCAGTAAATATTACATCTATACGCCACCACTGTTTATCGTGTTGCAATATATCGCGATCAACCCCTTTAAACGAAGTACCTTGTAAACTTAGATATACCGCTTCAAGCAGGCTTGTTTTTCCACTCCCGTTAGGGCCAGTAAGAATAGTAACTTCCGGTGCAAACGAAACGGTGTACGTATCATGCGATCGTACGTGTTGAACGCTTAATTTTGCAATAGAAGCCACGGTACACCCTTAGCTCTTAAGCGGCATAATAACGTGGTAATAATTCGTATCTTTTTTTGTCGATTTAATAATACAAGGGGAGAGTTTTCCACTGAAACTGAAGGAGATCTCGTCAGCGTCTACTACACTAAGTGCTTCAGAGAGATACCGCGAATTAAGCGTTACTTGACCACCACCAGTAACCTCGGCGTCAAGCTCTGAGGTGTTTTCACCAAGCTCTGAGGCGATAGAATGTAGAGACA
>MDTD01141052.1_pt1 | contig 11855 bp, 10 predicted proteins | sample 811221 | NCBI WGS metagenome assembly MDTD01 (sample SAMN05326646, study PRJNA326480) | marine metagenome | isolation source: seawater | place: Pacific Ocean: South West | collected 2011
ATAGATAGACAAACAGACAGACAAATGGCCAGTATCGATCGAGACTGTACTCAGTCCTTACAGTCATTGGCAGCTCAGTGAGGTCTTTCACAACCATCAGCGGATCCCCAACATCAGTCCGATAGAACTTCACCTGACCGCCGGTGCCCTGTGTCTGCTTGGTGCCAGTGTGTAGGATGATACAGACCTTCTGCTCCTTTGCTGTTGGGCGGCCAGCGTTTGCACGGGCTCCACCATGACCTCCGGTGTGGCTAGGTGCAGCTGCAGCTCCGTTCGCAGCGGGCCGGAGGCAAAAAGTTACCGGTGTGGAAAATGAGCAACAAGGGGCGCTCCGTCTCGGTGTCGCCGGTGGGCTCATAAATGTCGCACTTCAAGTCCTCCATCATCGGCGGAAGGCCTTGCAGGGCAGTAATAACAGTGATGTTCTGGCCGTACACCACATCGGTGGTCACAGTCACTTCATCGAATACCTCATCGAGGTAACGGGTCTGCGCATTCACCTGAAGCACAGCCAAGCACACAGCAAGTGCGCTGAAGAGTAAGTTTTTCATCAGATTTGGGATCTGGGTGAGTTTTGGTTTTCTCGCGGAAGATACACAAAAAACAACTCCCGTGTATTGCTTACACGGTATTTATCAACAGAATACTTCGCTTTGAGGACCAAAAATAGCTATTCAGCGTTATTGCGACAACACCCTCGAAATCGCGTATTACTGCTTTCGCTCGCGGCGGCGTTCATCTTCGGTCTTTCACGTGATTGAACTCGTAAACCAGGCTGCCGTATAGCATTCGTCCGACATATGGACCCCCGTACGCCTCGATGTGAATGTTTTGAAGCAGATTCGATCCTCCCACCTTGATGGTGGTGTTCCAAGGCTCGACGACAAAGTTGACTTGTGCATCAAGCAAATCATACGTCGGAACGAATCCGGTGAACTGTGGCGACCCTTCGAACAAGAAGCCTTGAATCCATTTGTAATTGATGCCAAAGCCCCATGTAGACTTCCCTTGCAATTTCAAATCCCGCGCGGTGATGCCCAAGTTGTACTTGTGCCTCGGGGTATTAAACGCAGGAATAATCGGGTCGTCCTCATCGGTTTTGACCAACTCATTCCAGCTATAATTGCCGGAAAGCATGAACTGGTTATCGATGTAATAATTCAGTCCTATGGAAGCGCCTTGCGTCTGCACTTCATTGATGGAGTTGGCTGCGTAACGGTACACATCCACGGCACGTGGCGACTGCTCGTCGCCGATGAAGAGCGCGTCCAAGCCAATGTTGTAGCCAATGAAATCCTGGTACACGCTGAAGTAGTATCCGCCATCGAGGTAGACCTTTTCACCGAGCGTGGTTCGGTAGCCGATTTCAAACGTACGCACCCTCTCTGGTCGGATTGGGTCGATGTTGAAATACACCAACGTGTCGCGGTTGAGGCTGTACTGGCCGTTGGCGGCGTCTGCACTGTTTCGGAAATCGATGAAACTGTCCACCGTAATCAAGCTGTCCGCACCTCCCAAGTTGCCCACGAGGGTCGCGGGCCCCACATCCAACCAGAGGTACTGGTCCGAGAGGGTCGGGTTCCGAAGGGCCGAACTGAAGCTCATGCGCAGGTAATCCGTCTCACGTGGTGAGAACACCAACGAGGCCGCCGGAGAGTATACCCAGTCGAAATTCTGGTTCTTATCCGCTCGGATGGTCCCGGTCGCGATGAGCCGATCTTCTATGAATCGGCGCTTGATACCGGCATAGAATCCCACTTCCTCGTTGACAATTTTGGACGCGGTATCGCTGAAAATGGTGCCGTCGCTCCACGGGGTGTACCGGCGGTAATTGGCACCCACACGCACCTCCTCTAAGCCCTGCGGTTCAAAGACGTACTCCCCGTGTACGTGGGTCAAACTCGACTGATCAAAGAAGCGCGTTCCACCCTCGCCTTCGTTGTTTTTGGCCGAGACCAGCGCGTTGAAGGCCTGCTCAAACTCCGGTGTGCCGGGCATCAAATGCCCGAGCGGGTTTTCCGCCACATCGTTCAGGCCAGCGTAGCCCGCATTGGTCCACGCTTCCACCTGTGAGTGCCACATCGACAACGAATCCCCATAGGTGTTGTACCAAGCTGGAATAGCTCCATCCTCGTAACCATAAATAGGGAAACCAAATTCAGGGTCAACGCCAATTTGCACCAAATCTGGCCACGTTTCATTGATGCCAGGCACAATGCTGTCTACCCAGTACCGGTAGTAGACTTTTGAGTACTGGTAATCTGAACGGGTTTGGTCCTGCATCTTGAGGGCTGTGGCATAGGGATCGTATGAATTCCCTGCGTCCTCGCTGGTGCGGTACGCACGAATGAACCACTTCCCGGGCTTTCGAAGCTCCAATTTGTGCTGGTAAAATTCAATGTCCCTCAGGCTGAAACGGTTGTCGCCTTGGTACACCGTCGTGCCAAATCCGCTGTTGAATCCGTACAACAATTCCGGGCTTTCGTACGTGTCTTCTGGATTCAGACGCCAGTGCAAGGCCGTGCTGAACTTCAGGTTCTCCGTGTTGTAATCGACCAGGTCGACTTCTTTGTAGCCCGTGCGGAAGAAATTCCCAAGGCCCCGAGCGTTCGAGCTGCCGTCACCGGAGTAATCGAAGACCGGTTTGTACTCGTCGCCGTAGATGTTCACGGCATCGTACCGACCGGGGTTGGAAGCGTCGACTTGCGAACCGTCCACTGGATCGTAGTTGGTCGCTTCCCAATCGTAGGCCGAAAAACGGTAGGCGTTCACCTTAAAGCCCAGCACAGGATTTCCGTCATCATCAGTTGTGTAATCCGCGTAGCGGAGGGCCAATTCGTTTAACTCGCGCTCTCCCACTTTTGTCGACACCGTGATGCCGGGGAATTGGAACGGCGACTTGGTTTCCATGCTGACCACCCCATTGAACGCGCCTGGACCGTAGAACGCCGAACTCGCGCCCGCCACGATATCCACGCTCTTGACGTCCAAATCCGATGCTCCCAAGAAATTGCCCAAAGAAAAATTCAATCCCGGGCTCTGGTTGTCAATGCCGTCGATGAGTTGCAATGAACGCACCGGTGAGGTTGAGTTAAAACCGCGGGTGTTGATGATTTTGAAGCCCAAACTGGCCGACGTAACATCCACACCTTTGAGGTTGCCCAAGCCCTCGTAGAAGGAACCACTCGGTGCTTCCTTGATGGCGAGGACGTCCATGGATTCCACGGTGAGCGGCGCTTGTTTTTGTTTTTCGCTGATGCGGTCACCCACAACCTCGGCCGCGTCGATCAATACCTGGTCCGGTGACAACTTAACGGTGAGTTTATCTGTGGCGTTTTGAACCGTGACCGTCTGCATGCTGTAGCCGATGAAACTGACTTGCAGCTTGACAGGAAAGGCGGAAACCGGGAGCAAAAACTGCCCATCAAAGTCGGTCGTCACCCCGTTTGTTGTGCCTTCGACAATGACATTGGCGGAGAAAATGGGTTCACCGAGTTCAGCGTCGATGACCCGTCCGCGCAGCATTTCCTGAGCCGCTCCGCTTCCTGCCAATGCAGACGCGGCCATTAAAACTAAAAGAAAAATCCAATGCTTCATCGGAAAGGCTTTTTGATTTGGAAACTCAAATAAAGCAAAAAACCTGTGCCGGCGTTTTTCAACAGGCAATTCTTACGAACACCTCACGCCAACTGAATGCGCACTTGGCCGTCGATTTCGACCACATCTCCGGCCCTCAGTTTGCGGCGCTTGCGCCCTTCCACCTCACCATTGACCGCAATCAATTCGTCTTCCACCATCATCTTCGCTTCACCACCCGTGGCCGCGTAGCCAGTGGCTTTCAGCAGCTGGAGCAAATCAATCACGTCCGAGCGCAGCTCAAAAGTCTCCTCCTGCATGTCAATCGGGAAAACGAACCGGATCGGATTCGGACATCATGCGGTACGCCGCCTCAAAGATGTCATCAGCACTGGGCTTGCTGTAGTAATCCCCATCGGATCCATACGGCGGCAAGTGCGGCTGTGCGGCCAGCGTGACCGGCGCTCCGTCCAGGTGCTTCCAACCGCCCTGGCGATTCAAAACATCCTCCAAAATGTAGGCGCTCGCTCCGCCTGGCACATCTTCATCCACGACGAGCAGTCGGTTGGTTTTAGCCAGTGAAGCCCCCGTCACATTCGTGGTGTCCAGCGGCAACAGGGTCTGCAAATCCACCAACTCCACCTCGATGCCAACGGTCGACAAGCGCTCGGCAGCTTTCACGGCGAGGTTGAACGTGGATCCGTACCCCACAATGGTCAAATCGGCTCCGGGCTTTACCACCTCTGCAATGCCTAGCGGCACCGTGAATTCACCGAGGTTGCTGGGCATACGCTCCTTGGTGCGGTACCCGTTGAGGCATTCCACAACGAGGGCGGGCTCCTCCGCACGGAGCAGTGTGTTGTACATGCCCGCGGCTTGGGTCATGTTTCGCGGCACACAGACGTGCATGCCACGCAGGGCGTGTACAATCGTTCCCATGGGTGAGCCGCTGTGCCAAATGCCCTCCAACCGGTGACCGCGGGTGCGGATGATGACCGGTGCCTTCTGGCCCCCGGCAGAACGGTAACGGACCGTTGCGGCATCGTCCCGCAAAATCTGCAGCGCGTAAAACAGGTAATCGAGGTACTGGATTTCGGCGATGGGTCGGAAACCGCGCATCGCAAGTCCGATGCCTTGCCCTGCGATGGTGCACTCGCGGATGCCCGTATCGGAGACCCGCAGCTCACCAAACTTCTCCTGCATGCCCTCCATGGCTTGGTTTACCCCGCCAATTTTCCCGGTGTCTTCACCAAACGTCACCACCTCTGGATAGGCCTCAAACAGCGCCTCGAAATTTTTCTGCAGCACCTGACGCCCGTCCACCCACTCTTCGCCAGCGAATTCAGCCGGCCGAACCGGTACTTCCATCACGGAGTCTGTGCCATCGCTGTACAAATGGCGGCTGTAGCGGGTGCGGTTCTCAGCATGCAACCGTGCGGAAAGCACATCAACTGCTGCTTTCGTAGATGCTGTGCTGCCAGCATGGCGCGCGGCCACTTGACGCAACGCACCGTGCACTTCCGCCCGACCCGGGAACATTCCTTCGCGCAACGAGGCAACCTCAGGTGCTCCGGGCTCGAGGGCTTCGATGGCCGCGATGGCCTCTTCCATTTCGGCATCCACCGGGGCACGGAAAGCGGCCCAGGCTGCCTTTTGTTCTTGACGGACTTCTTTCTTGGCCTCCTTGCGGATGGCGTCAAGCTCCTCTTGAGTGGCAGCACCTTCGAGCACGAGGAACTGACCAAATTGAGCAATGCAATCGTATTCGGCAGCCCACGCCATGCGCTCTTCGGACTTGTAACGTTCGTGCGAGCCCGAGGTACTGTGGCCCTGAGGCTGGGTGACTTCTTCCACGTGGACGAGTACCGGCACATGTTCCTCTCTGCAGCGCTGGGCGGCGGTTTCGTAGGTCGCAATTAGCGAGGGATAGTCCCATCCTTTGACCCGAAAAATGACCAGTCCGTTCGTTCCTTCTTCCATTTCCATTCCGCTCAAGGCTTGGGAAATGGACGCCTTGGTAGTTTGGTATTGCTTCGGAACGCTGATGCCGTATCCATCGTCCCACACGTTCATGAGCATGGGAACCTGCAAGACACCTGCGGCGTTCATGGTTTCCCAGAACAAGCCTTCCGATGTGCTCGCATCGCCAATGGTTCCGATGGCAATTTCATCGCCCCCTGCGGTGAATCCCGATTTGGCCTGCGCCACCTCATCCAGTTGCCGGTAGAGCTTGGATGCTTGCGCCAATCCGAGCAACCTCGGCATCTGGCCACCCGTGGGACTGATGTCTGCGGAGCTGTTGAATTGAGCCATGTGGTCCATCCATTCGCCGTCATCGGTCAAAAACCGCGTGGCAAAATGACCGCCCATTTGCCGTCCCGCCGAGGTGGGTTCGCGTTCGATGTCGGTATCGGCGTAGAGCGCAGCGAAATACTGGCGCACATCCAACAGCCCTTTGGCCATCATCAACGTCTGATCGCGGTAGTAGCCCGAGCGCCAGTCGCCATTGCGCACCACCTTGGCAAGGGCAATCTGCGCCAGTTCTTTTCCATCCCCAAAAATGCCAAACTTGGCCTTTCCTCCCAGCACCTCTTTGCGGCCGAGCAACGAAGCTTCACGACTGATGCAAGCAAGACGGTAATCGTTCAACAACAAGGCTCGGAAATCTTCCTGCGTCGTCGCGACTGATGCCATTGAGTCCGTCTGCTTCATGGCGCGAATTTACGCAGACTCCGACCAAGTGGGTACGTATTAACGCAATGCAGCGTAAGCCACCGCGATTTCGGTGCCCACGCGGACGTTGTTCTCGACGAGTTGGCGGTTCGCCGCAAGGCTGGCACCCCCCGTGGCCTCGTTGATGAAGCGCAGCAAAAACGGCGTGAGCGCTTTACCTTCGACGCCTTGTTCGGATGCTGAACGGAGTCCGGCTTCAATGGCCGCTTCGATGGCCGTTGGATCCGCCGCTGCCGCCGCTGGGATGGGATTGGCCAAGAGGAATCCTCCTTGGAGTCCCAGCGTCCACTTGGCGTGCATCGCCGCGGCCACCTCTTCGGGGGTGTCGCACCGGTGGGGAACGCCCAATCCGCTTTTGCGGGTGAAGAAAGCCGGAAATTCATCGGTGCCATAGCCGATTACAGGGATGCCCGATGACTCGAGTACTTCCAGGGTTTTGGGGAGATCGAGGATGGACTTGGCGCCGGCGCTGACGACGGCAACATCCGATGCCGCCAATTCCGCCAGGTCCGCCGAAACGTCCCAGGTGGAGGCCACTCCTCGGTGCACGCCGCCGATGCCTCCCGTCGCAAAGACGGCCACGCCCGCATGCGCCGCTCCGATCAACGTGCCGCTCACTGTGGTCGCGCCGAGCACGCGCTTGGCCAGTGCCAAAGGCAGGTCGCGGCGTGAGATTTTCCACACCCCCTCCTCCGTGGCGAGAGCGTGCAGCATGTCCGCAGCGCAGCCGACGTGGATTTGACCGTTGGCGACAGCGACCGTCGCCGGAACGGCACCGCCCGACTGCACCAAGGACTCGAGGGTCTGGGCCGTTTCGAGGTTGGCCGGGTAGGGCATCCCGTGGGCCACAATGGTCGACTCCAAGGCGACGACGGGCTCCCCATTTCGAAGGGCCTCCGCAACAGGTGCGTGGATGTGGATGAGCGGGTTGGCCATGGCTTTTTGGTTTACCAGACGGTGGCGCTTTCCATGGATTGCCAAATGCGGTCTTTCAACTGCTGAAGGCCCTGTTGGGCAACGCTGGAGAAAAATATGGGATCCAGGTCTTCGATTTCAGCGCGCATCGCCTCCTCGAGCTCGTCATCCAACATGTCGGCTTTGGACACCGCCAGCAGGCGGTTCTTTTTCAATAGATCGGGGTTGTACTTCTCCAACTCGTTGAGAAGGGTCTCGTACTCGGTGCGGATGTCGTTAGCGTCTGCTGGGACCAAAAACAACAAGACCGGATTGCGCTCGATGTGGCGCAAGAACCGTAGACCGAGGCCTTTGCCCTCCGCCGCGCCTTCGATGATTCCGGGAATGTCCGCCATCACAAACGAGCGGTCATCGCGGTAGGCGATCATGCCGAGGTTGGGTTTCAAGGTGGTGAACGGATAGTTGGCGATTTCCGGCTTGGCTGCGCTCACGACCGAAAGCAAGGTGGACTTCCCGGCGTTCGGGAATCCGACCAATCCCACATCGGCCAGCAATTTGAGTTCGAGGATTTTCCATTCCTCGAGGCCCTCCTCTCCGGGTTGTGCATACGTCGGCGACTGACGAACGGAAGACTTGAAATGGTCGTTTCCGAGGCCGCCCTTGCCGCCGGGGGTGATGATGACCTCTTGGCCATCATCGAGGATTTCAACGAGGACTTCACCGGACTCAGCATCCTTAACGACCGTGCCAAGTGGCACATCGATGTACGAGTCCTTCCCGTCGGCGCCGTGCTTGTGCTGACCGCGGCCGGGTTCACCGTGTTCAGCGATGACGTGGCGGGCGTACTTGAGGTGCAGCAGCGTCCAATACTGGGCATTGCCTCGGACAATCACGTGTCCTCCTCGTCCACCGTCACCGCCATCGGGACCGCCCTTCGCCGTCATGCGGTTGCGCATAAAATGCGACGAACCGGGACCGCCCTTGCCAGAGCGGCAGCAAATCTTGACGTAATCAACGAAGTTTTCGCCCGACATGCGTGGGGTCAGTGGTTTGGAATGGCCGCCTGCAAGCGTTCCGTAATTTCTTCAATGGTGCCGATGCCGTCGACGCCCGTGAATTTTCCTTGGGCGGCATAGTGACTCGCTACCGGAGCAGTCTCGGCGTTGTACACGTCGATGCGTTTTTGGATGACCGCCGGGTCCGCATCATCGGGACGACCACTCGTCTCAGCGCGGGCCAGGAGCCGCGTCTTGAGCTCCTCCTCTGCCACATCCAAAGCGAGCATGCACGAGACCGGTGTCTCGCGGCCGTTCAAAAACACGTCCAACGCCTCGGCTTGAGCGGTCGTTCGGGGGAAGCCATCGAAGATGAATCCTTTGGCTTCCGGGTGTTTGTCCACCTCGGATTCCAGCATGCGGATGGTCACATCGTCCGGCACCAATTGGCCTTGATTCATGTAGGATTGCGCGAGCTGGCCCAGTTCGGTGCCGCCTTTGATGTTGGCCCGAAAGATGTCGCCGGTGCTCAAGTGAACCAATCCGTACTGCTCGACCAAGTAGGCGCTTTGGGTGCCTTTGCCGGCTCCGGGAGGTCCAAAAAGGATGATGTTCAGCATCTTACTCTCTTTCAATTGTCCGCGAAAATGAGAGTTCAAAGGTAGGGCATTGAAGCACGTCAGACTCGGAATGATGCGTTAACTTCGCGCCTCATTCTGATTTACTTCGAAGACTAACCATGAAATACGACGTCATTGTACTTGGTAGCGGCCCTGGCGGCTACGTCACGGCCATCCGCGCAAGCCAATTGGGACTTAAGACAGCGGTTGTTGAACGGGAAGCCCTTGGCGGAATTTGTTTGAACTGGGGATGCATTCCCACCAAAGCATTGCTCAAGAGCGCCAACGTTTTCGAGTACATCGAGCACGCCGAAGACTACGGCATCTCGGTCGCTAAGCCCAAGGCGGACTTCGGCGGCATGGTCAAGCGCAGCCGCGGCGTCGCGGACGGCATGTCGAAGGGCGTGCAGTTTTTGATGAAGAAGAACAAGATCGACGTCATCATGGGCAACGGGAAATTGCTCCCGGGCAAGCAGCTCGAGGTGACAGATGAAGCCGGCAAAAAGCAAACCCTGAGCGCGGATCACATCATCATCGCCACCGGAGCACGCAGCCGACAGTTGCCCTCCGTTCCACAGGACGGCAAAAACATCATCGGCTACCGCGAGGCGATGACCCTGAAGGACCAGCCCAAGCGCATGGTCGTGGTGGGTTCCGGCGCCATCGGTGTGGAATTTGCCTACTTCTACAACGCCATCGGCACCGAAGTGACCGTAGTTGAGTACCAAGACCGCATCGTTCCGGTTGAGGACAGCGATGTGAGCAAGCAACTCGAAAAGAGCTTCAAGAAGTCGGGCATCAAGGTCATGACCTCATCGGAAGTTTTGGGCGTCGAGTCGAAAGGCAAAGAGCAGGTGGTCAAAATCAAAACCAAGAAAGGTGAAGAAACCATTGCCTGTGACGTTGTATTGAGCGCCGCAGGTGTTGTCGCCAACATCGAAAACATCGGTTTGGAAGACGTCGGAATCGTCGTTGACCACGGCAAAGTTGTGGTGGACGATTACTACGCGACCAACATCCCGGGCTACTACGCCATTGGCGATTGCGTACCCGGTCCTGCCTTGGCGCACGTCGCCTCTGCAGAAGGCATCACGTGCGTGGAAAAGATCGCCGGGCACACGCCTGAGCCCATCGACTACGGCAACATCCCCGGCTGCACATACTGCTTCCCCGAGGTGGCAAGTGTGGGCATGACCGAGGCCCAAGCCAAAGAAGCCGGACACGAAATCAAGGTGGGCAAATTCCCGTTCTCAGCATCGGGCAAGGCGAGCGCCTCTGGCCACAAGGACGGATTCGTCAAACTCGTGTTCGACGCGAAGTACGGCGAGTTGTTGGGCGGGCACATGATCGGCGCAAACGTCACGGAGATGGTCGCCGAATTGGTCGCCCTGCGCAAGTTGGAAACCACCGGTCACGAGCTCATCAAGACCGTCCACCCGCACCCGACACTGAGCGAGGCGGTGATGGAAGCTGCAGCTGCAGCCTACGACGAAGTCATCCACTTGTAAGGCCGCACGCACTTCAGGGACGAAGCGTGATGTGCATGCAGTTCTTCTCCGGAATCACGAGGATGCGTCCGGATTTCTGGAACGTTTTCAGAACGTGCTGAATGGCCCTTGTGGGCGCTGAGCAATCGGCCTCGTTGTTGGGCCGGTCCGTGTACGCGATGTCAAACGACGCGCCATAACTGTGCGTCGAGCCGCCGTCGATGGCGTTGTAATTGCGGCGGCCGAGGCGGGCTTGTTGCCGGGCCGTTCGCGTCAAGCTCGTCACGCGGAATGTGGTCCCCTCGCTCTTCGTCCCCGCGAGCTGATCGGCAAAGGCATGGCCCATGTCCTCCAACAGCGATTTCACCTCTGGGAGCAACATAGCGTAGCTATGCGACAACGGGGCGATGTGGTAGCCCCGACCGTCGGTTACATCGACGAGGTTGCCGCGCGATTTCCCTGCGCGGAGTTCCGATTTGTCTTTGACGAAAAAGCTGTTGGGCAAATTCCGTGCAGCTTGCTGGTGGGCTGTGTAGGGATTTTTGGGCAGCCGCAAAACGCCTTTGTTGCACGAACACGGCAACACTTCCTCCTCCGCTTCAACCTCGGGCTCAGGCTCCGGGCGTTCTGGTTGCTCTTGGGGAACCGCAGCAGGCGGTTCGATCTGTGGAACGACAGCCGCTTCACCGGGATGCTCCAATTCCGGCTCTGCTTCTGGCTCATCGGGCGAAATCCACGCCACAAGGAGAAAACACAGCAACACCAAGGTGCCCCCGGCTCCTGCGATGCGGTCCCAACGGTATCGTACGCGTCCACGTTGCATGCCTTGCAAGATGCACGAGCGAGGCTGTTTTATTCAACCCAACTGGACTTGAAATCCCCACAAGGCCATTTTGAAAACATGAAAGCCCCGGCCGCCGGAACGTAACCTTTGGCGGCTGCATTGAGTATAGGTGTGAAAACCATTGAACATGCCTGGAATAGGAGCAAAAATTGAACACCCCACGCACGGCGAAGGCGTCGTGTTTGGTACCGACGGCGACTTTTGGCGCATCTACTTTCGCGAAGTCGGCGAGAAGTCCATCGGAAAGGAATACGATCAATTGACGGTGATCGAAGCGGCCGAAGATCTATCCCAACCGGACGTCAGCGACATCATGACCGCCATGGAACACGTACTGGATGATTTCACCGACAAACTCCGCGGCGACGAGCGTGTAGAATCCGTCGAGTTAGGAGACCGCTGGGATGGAGGTACAATGATCCTCCAGCCTGCCGATGCGGAGCTCAAGTCCAAAGACATGCCCATCGACACCTTCTTTCATAAGATTGTCATGACCCGAGATCGTCTGCGCGTTTTGGAGGCCAAAGTCAACGCCAACGCGAAACTGACGGACGCCGACAAAGTGGAATTGCAGCAGTACATCACCAAGATTTACGGCTCCCTCACCACCTTCAACGTGCTCTTCCGCTACAAGGAAGATTGGTTCGTCGGCGAAAAGAAATAAACTCCTGCTTACCTTCGGAGC
>MDTD01066335.1_pt1 | contig 11854 bp, 14 predicted proteins | sample 811221 | NCBI WGS metagenome assembly MDTD01 (sample SAMN05326646, study PRJNA326480) | marine metagenome | isolation source: seawater | place: Pacific Ocean: South West | collected 2011
ATTAATTAGAAGTATAGGTATCTTTAGAATAAAAGCTAAAAGTGTTTATAATCTATCAAAAACTTTAGTAGAGAAATATAAGGGCAAAGTACCAAAAACTTTTGAACAATTGGAAGAGTTGCCAGGTGTAGGACATAAAACTGCTAGTGTGGTTATGTCTCAAGGGTTTGGTTACCCTGCGTTTCCAGTGGATACACATATTCACAGACTTGCGCAACGATGGGGACTTACTAATGGAAAAAATGTAATTCAAACTGAAAAAGATTTAAAACGTTTATTTCCAAAAAGATACTGGAATAAACTTCACCTGCAAATTATTTATTATGGAAGAGAATTCTGTAAGGCAAGAGAATGTTATGGAATATCTTGTAAAATTTGTACTAGTTGTTATCCTAATAGAAAAAAACCGATAAAAACCAAGAAAGCATAATTATGAAAATATTAGGGATAGGAAATGCCATAGTCGATGTTATTTGCAAAGTTGATGAAAATTTTATCACTAAACATGGTCTTACAAAAAGCACAATGAAATTAATTTTTGATGAAAATGAATTTAAAAATTTATTGACCAATCTTAAAATTGAAAAAACTGTATCTGGTGGATCTGTTGCAAATTCAATTGTCGGAATTTCCCAATTAGGTAATAAAGTGGGTTTTATTGGAAAAGTATCTGACGATGAATTTGGAGGTAAATATGAAGATGGATTAAAAAATGAAAATGTAGAATTCTTTTATTCAAAGAAAAAAGAAGAATTACCTACAGGAACATGTCTGATATTAGTTACACCGGACTCTGAAAGAACAATGTGTACATTCTTAGGAACAGCAGGAAAAATTAGTGAAAATGATCTTGATTCCGACGCAATTAAAAAAAGTGAGATAATATTCTTAGAAGGTTACCTTTGGGATGAGGGTGAGCCTAGAAAAGCATTTGATAAGGCAATTAATTCTGCGAATAAAGTAGCCATGTCACTTTCAGATCAGTTTTGTGTTGATAGACATAAACCTCACTTTTTGGAATTAGTAAAAAATAAATTAGATATAACTTTTGCAAACGAACAAGAAATTGTATCTTTAATTCAAGCTAAAAATTTCGATGAGGTTGTGAGCTTTTCAAAAAAACTTGATAAGTTAGTAGTAATTACTAGAGGTGACAAAGGAGCTATTGCGATACAAGGCGAGGATGTTGTTGATTGTGGTATTCAAAAGGATCTAAAAATAGTGGACCTTACAGGTGCAGGTGATCTGTTTGCAGCTGGATTTTTACATGGATATGTAAATAAACTTTCAATAAAAGAAAGCTTAGAAAAAGGCACAGAAATGTCTTCAAAAGTTATTCAGCAAATTGGTGCGAGACTTTAGTTTTCTTTCTTTTGAAACTTCCTTTTCCTTTTTTGGGCTTTACTTTTTTTTGACTAAATTTTCTTGATAGAAGATCTTTTGCGATAAAATTTCTATTTTTCATTTTGAAATTTTATATCCATTATTTGTATTTACTATAAAGTTTTTGTCACTAAACATATCTACTATTTTTTTTCTCAACCTATAAATATGCGTTTCTACTGTGTGAGTTTCTAGGTCTCCTGATTGATTCCAAACATTTTTTTGAAGATCTACACTCGAACATTCAATTTTAGATTTGTTTAAATAAGTTAATAAATCTATCTCTTTCTCTGTAAGTTTAAGTGATTTATTTTCCCTTGAAATTATTCTTGAATTTGTATCTACAAAGTAAGATCCGATAGATATTTTTGACTTAATTTCATAATTACTTTTGGATAAGTAAATATTTATTTGCTGTAACAAATTTTTTATTTTGAAAACCTTGTTGTAGGAAATAAAGTTTTTATAATTTCCTTTTAGATCTGGCGAAATTATTAATACTTCAGGGTTTTCCTCAATAAACTTTTTAAATTTATCATTGCTTTCATCAAAATTAATCAAATTAAAATTTAATTCTAATTTAATCTCAGTTAAAATTTCATATAATGTTGGCAGTTTTAATAAAACAACGTTAAATTTACTCATTATGATAATTACTTTAAATAAAAATATTATTCGTATAGGCGAATTTAAACTAAAATGCTCGGTAGGAAAAGGTGGAATTAAGAAAAAAATAAAAGAAGGTGATAAGATTACACCAAGAGGGAGCTTTTTTTTAGGTAAACTTTATTATCGATCCGATAGGATTAAAACATTTAGAACTAGTTTAAAACGTATAGTTATAAATAAAAAAATGGGTTGGTCGGATGACCCCAGGTCAAAAGATTATAATCGTCAAATAAATTTAAAGAAAAATTATAAATACTCATATGAAACACTTCACAGAAAGGACCATAAATATGATTTGTTGATACCAATTAGATATAATTATAATAATCCAATTAAAAACAAAGGTAGTGCAATATTTTTACATCTAACTAAAGATTTTAAACCAACCGCTGGATGCATTGCTTTGAAAAAAAAAGATTTTATTGTGATGTTAAATTTAATAAAAAAAAAAACTAAAATTAAAATATATTAAGTTCTTTCACCAAAAATTTTTGTGCCAATTCTTATAAAAGAAGTTTTGTAATTTAAGGCTTCAAGATAATCATTCGACATTCCTAAACTTAGGTGGCGAAACTGTAATTCATTATTTTTGTTTTTAATTATAGAAAAGTATTTTGAGGTAATTCCATCTATTGGTGGTAAGCACATTAATCCAATAACATCCAAATTAAGCTTTTTGCACTCTATTACTAATTTATCTAAATCATCTAAATTGGACCCAGATTTTTGTAATTCTTCTCCAATATTAACCTGTAGAAATATTTTAATTCTTTTATTTTGTTTTTTTTGTTCGTCTGAAATTTTATTAGCTAATTTTATACTGTCTACAGAATGAATGTAATCAAATATGCTAACTGCTTGCTTAACTTTATTTGTTTGCAATCTACCAATCATATGAAGTTTGATTTTTGGATTTTGAATTTTAATATTACTCCATTTATTTAAAGCTTCCTGAACTTTATTTTCACCAAAATGTTCATGTCCATACTCAATTAATGGCAAAATATTTTCTATTGGAAATGTTTTGGAAACAGCAATAATCTGGGGCTTATAGTTATTATAGTTTAAATCACTAATCTTTTTGTTAATATTATCATTTAAGTCTATTATGTTTTTTATACTTTTATGCATGTATCAAAATTGAAAAAATATTATTTTATAGATGATTTTAATCCTATTCATTTAAAGGATCTAGACAAAAATATCACTTTAATTTGGAGATCTAAAGATAAAAACGATGATAAAAAAACAATTTATAAATTGGCAAACTTTTGTAAAAAAAATAAGATCAGTTTAGTTTTATCAAATAACATAAAACTAGCTCTCAAATTGAACTTAAATGGGGCTTACATTTCCTCATATAATAAAGATATGAGGTTAAACTGCTTTCAATACAAAAAAAGCTTTAAATTATTAGGTTCAGCTCATAACTTATTAGAAGTTAATGTGAAGAAGTTACAAAAAGTTAAAGAAATTTTTATTTCACCAATATTTAAATATAAAAAAAGGACAGCGCTTGGACTCCACAGATGTAAATATTTTTTTGATGATACAAGCTATGATAAGATTGCGCTTGGTGGGGTTAGTTTAAAAAATATAAATTTATTATTATTAACAAGATTTAAAGGTTTGGGTGCTATTGGGTTTTTTAAAAAAAAAGGCCCCAAATAAATTGGGGCCTTTTGATCTTTTATACTACAAGAAATTAGAACGAGAATGAAACTGCAACAGCTTTATTTTCGTCTGTACTTCCTGAACTATGACCAGTGTTATCAGTCTTAGTTATGTGAGCTTTGATTGACATTGAGCCCATTGAGTAAGAAACTTGATAAGAAGTAGTTTCTTCGTCAACAGCTTTTTTAGCATTGTCAACTGAAGATCTATCAGCTGATACAGTTAGATCATCATTCACTGCGAATGATGCACCATAAGCCATACCGTCGATATCACTACCACTAGCTACTGAAAGGTCTTTTCTGTAATCTTTAACACCAAAAGTTAATCCACCAGTTGCATAAGAAGCAGATAATGTAATCTCTTCCATGTCAGCGTTTGGATCACTTGGGTTTACAGCACCCCAGCCAGCGGCTACGGTTAAACCATCCATTAAGTCAGCTTTTTTTAATTTAACAACAGCGTCTGTTCCACCAGTTGCTCCAGGTGACATAGCTACAGTAACGTCCAAGCCTGCAAGATCTGCATTCGTGTACGCTAAGTTAGTTGTACCTGTTACACCATCAGCTAAGTGGTCACCTGTTTCAGTAACACTACTTGCTAGTGAGAAAGATGCAGAACCATATGCATTAGGCACAAGGTTATGATGACCACCTTTGTCAGCATTTGTTTGAATGTGGAATGTACCGTTTCCAGTATCAATCGAGATTGTTTGATCATCGAATGGTGTGTTTCCATCATCTAACTCGTAAGATGCTGTAACTGTCCAACCCATGTCAGTCTCGCCTGATCCACTAAAAGTAATACTGTCTCCAAAAGAGAACTTCTCTCCGTTAACGACATCGTCGTCAGAACCAGAGTAAGTAAAACCAGCACTACCAGAAGCAGACATTTCTAAAGCTTGAGCAGATCCCATTGCAAAAGTTCCTGCAAGAGCTGTCAAACCTAGTTTTTTTAGTTTGTCCATGTTTATACTCCTTTTTTATAATTAATTATAAACAGGATATATCTAGCAAAAATGACCTATTTTACGCTATATATTTCTTCTAAAAATTGCTTATTTTGCCTAACTGTTGTAATTTTACATCACTTAAAAAACCAGTTATTTAGGGGTTTTTTAAGAGTATTTATGAACAATTGGCTCTGATGATTAATATAATTAAATGAATTTTTTAAAAACTAATGTAAACCCTTTGAATATAATTATTTATATGAAGTAAAAAATATAAAAAGCAAACAATTATGCAAAAATTGATACTATTGATTTTATTTATTTTCTCACCAATTTTTTTGACGGGCTGTGGCCCATTTAAATATAAACCGGTTGACGCAAGAGAAGTGTCACCAAATGTTGATGAAAGAGTAAGGAAAAATATTGAGGAAGGTAGAGGAGTAAGGTTGTTTGGTGGCAAAAAAAAAGGTGGAACATTTGATTTTGCAAGCTCTAATTATTTATGGCGAGCTACATTAGATACCATAGATTTCATGCCATTGGTTTCCGCAAATTACAGTGGGGGAATAATTATTACAGACTGGTATTCTGAAAATAATAATGAAGGTGAGTCGGTTAAAATTTCAATAAGATTTCTGAGTAATGATGTAAGAGCCGATGCAATTGATGTTAATGTCTTTTTAAAACAATGTGATAAGAATTTGAATTGTATTACACGGAAGAACGAAGGCAATTTATCAAAAGAGTTGGTTGTTAATATTTTGCGAAAAGCAGCAAGATATGAAAAAGAAGGAATAGAAAAAAATAAAAAAGAAAAACCTTACATTAATAAAGGTTTAAAAACAGAATAATTTATTTCCTGGACTCAAGTGGAGAGATACAATTTTAAAATAATTGAGGAAAAGTGGCAAAAGTATTGGGATAAAAAAAATACTTTTAAAACTAAGTCTGATAAAAGTAAAAAAAAATTTTATTGCTTAGAAATGTTTCCCTATCCATCTGGAAAGATTCATATGGGACATGTTAGAAACTATACAATTGGAGATGTTCTTTCAAGATTTAAGACCCTAAAAGGATATAATGTTTTACATCCAATGGGATGGGACTCTTTTGGAATGCCTGCAGAAAACGCTGCAAAGCAAAATAATCAAGAGCCAAAATTGTGGACAGAAAACAACATTAGCACTATGAAAAAACAACTAAAGCAATTGGGCCTATCAATAGATTGGAGTAGAGAAATTTCAACATGTTCTCCAGATTATTACAAACATCAGCAAAAGTTTTTTATTGAAATGTTTAATAAAGGTTTGGTTTATAAGAAAGAAAATTATGTAAATTGGGATCCTGTAGATGAAACTGTTTTAGCTAATGAACAAGTAATTGATGGAAAAGGATGGAGATCTGGGGCAGTAGTGGAAAGAAAAAAGTTGAGCCAGTGGTTTTTTAATATTTCTAAATTTGCCGATGATCTTCAAAAAGAGTTGGATGAACTGGAAGAATGGCCAAATAAAGTAAAGATTATGCAACAAAATTGGATTGGTAAATCTTTTGGCTGTGAGGTTGACTTTGAAATTTTAGGAAATTCAAAAATAAACAAGATAAAATGTTTTACAACTAGACCAGATACACTATTTGGATTCTCATTCTTGGCTCTATCAGCTGATCATCCTTTATCTGAGTTTTATAAGGATAATGCAGAATTTAGAGATTTCAAAAAGAGCTGTTCAAAGACCGGCACTACGGAGGAGTCGATTGCCAACGCTGAAAAAATAGGTTTTAAGACCGATCTTCTTGCAAGAAATCCCTTGGATCACAGTCAAACAGTTCCTGTCTATTTTGCTAACTTTGTATTAATGGACTATGGATTTGGAGCAGTTTTTGGATGTCCGGCCCACGACCAAAGAGACTTTGATTTTGCAAAAAAATACAATCTAAAGATAAAAACAGTAGTTAAGCCTTTAGATCAAAATGATGATTATGTTGTTACGTCAGAAGCTTACACTGGACCAGGGACTATAATAAATTCAAGCTATTTAAATAATTTTAAAGTTCCAGATGAATCAGTCATTAAAACGATAAATATTTTAGAAGAAAAAAAATTAGGTAAAAAAAAGATTAATTTTCGTCTAAAAGATTGGGGTGTTTCTCGACAAAGATATTGGGGTTGTCCTATACCAATAATATATGATGACAAAGGAAATTATCAAACAGCACCGGAGGAGAGTTTACCTATTAAATTACCAGAAAAAATAAATCTAAAAACAAAAGGCAATCCACTATCGAAAGTTGATGAGTGGAGAAAAATCGAAGTTAATGGCAAAACTTTTTATAGAGAGACGGATACTCTTGATACATTTGTTGATTCCTCATGGTATTTTTTAAGGTTCTGTTCACCTAATAATAATGATGAACCATTTGACATTGATGAAATTAAATATTGGATGCCAGTAGATCAATATATTGGCGGCGTTGAACATGCAATACTACACCTGTTATACTCAAGATTTTTTATGAGAGCCATTGGATTTCAAAATAAAAATTTTAATTTTAAAGAACCATTTAAAGGTTTATTTACTCAGGGCATGGTTTGTCACGAAACTTATAAAGATAATAAAAATAACTGGATTAGTCCTGACGAAGTTTCAACTGTAGACGGTAAAAACTTTTATTTAAAATCAAATAAATCAGAAAAAATAATGGTTGGACCTTCCGAATCAATGTCAAAATCAAAAAGAAATACTATTGATCCTGAGAAAATAATAGAGTTATACGGAGCAGACGCTGTAAGATTATTTATTCTTTCTGATAGTCCTCCAGAAAAAGATGTGCAATGGTCTGAGAAAGGAATTTTAGCTTCTTATAAATTTATTCAAAAATTATATACATTAAATGAAAGGATAATGAATATTAGCAATTTCGAAGTGCAAACTAAGTCAGATACAATATCTAAATATATAAATGTTCATCTTAGTAAAATAGAAAAAAATTTAAATAATTTTCATTATAATGTAATTATTGCGAATATTCATGAGGCATATTCTTTTTTAACAAAGATTTGTAATGATGAAAAAAACTATTCAAATTTATTACCAGAATATTCTAAATTCTTAATATCCATTACACCAGTTTTGCCTCATTTTGCAAATGAGTGTCTTTCAAAGCTTAAAATTAATGAGTATTCGTGGCCTGAAATTGACAATAACTTCTTAATAGAGGAAAACGTGAGTATTGTTGTTCAGTTTAATGGAAAAAAAAGAGGAATTATTAATACAAAAAAAGATGTTACAGAGGAAGATCTTGTTAAAGAAATAATGGAAAGTAAAACTTTTGAAAAATTTGTAAAAGAGAATACAATTAAAAAAAAGTTTTACATAAAAAATAGGTTAATTAATTTTTTAATTTAAATTATGACAAATTTTAAAAAAATATTTCTGCTTTTTTTTCTAATTTTGTTAACTAACTGTGGATATTCTCCACTGTTAAGTACTATTAATGACGATTTTAATATTAACAACTTATCATTTGGGGGTGACAGACAGATTAATAATTATATTTCTTCTAATCTTAAAAAGTATCAAAATAAAAAAGCGAAGAAAAACTACAAAATTGATATAGATTCTAAATATGAGAAAAGTGTTGTAAATAAAGACGATAGCGGAAATCCAAAAAATTACACAATAAAAACTGAAGTTTTAGTCACATTATTTTTAAATGATGAAACCATAAAAACACAAACATTTGAAAGAAGCGCATCCTATTCAGCACAAGATAAGAGAATTAACGAAAAAGAGCTTGAAAATAAATATAAGAAAGATCTTTCAAACTTATTGGGGCAAGATATAATTTTTCTGTTAAGAAACCAATAATAAATGATAATAAAATCATTCAAACTTAATAATGATTTAAAAAAAAATTCTAATTTTTTTCTTTTTTATGGACAAAATGAAGGTCAAAAAGAAGAAGCTATTAATAATTTTTTCCTGAAAAATTTTGATGGTGAGAACATTAAATTTGAAGAAAAGCAAATTTTAGATAACAAAGAATTATTTTTTGAAACATGCTTAAATGATTCATTATTTTCAACAGAGAAAATAATCCAGGTCTCAAGAGTCACTTCAAAAATGTTCGATATAATCAAAGATATAACAAACAGAGAAATAGTAGGAAAAAAAATAATATTCTCATCAGGGGTGCTTGAAAAAAAATCTAAATTAAGATCAATGTTTGAAAAAGAAAAAAATTTAATCTGCATAGCTTTTTATAAGGATGATAATTATTCCCTATATAGATTGGCTAGTGAGTTTTTTAAAAAGCATAAAATTTCAATTTCTAGTGAGAATTTAAATATAATAGTTGAGATGTGCTCAGGAGATAGAAAGAACCTAAGAAATGAAATGGACAAAATTCTAAACTATTGCTTTGAGAAAAATACTATAACTAGAGAAGAAATATTAAAATTAATTAACTTATATGAGGACGAAAATTATTTTGAGTTGATAGATAACTGTCTTTCAAAAAATCACAAAAAAGTTTGTAAAATTATTAATAATAGTATTTTTCAAAAAACAGACTCGATTATTCTTATAAGATCATTTATTTCAAGACTTAAAAGATTAATTGAATTAAAAAAATTACAAAAAGAACTAGGTAATGTTGATCAAACTATTAATAATTTCAGACCTCCAATATTTTGGAAAGATAAGGAATTAGTCCATAAACAAATTGAAAACTGGCCAATTAAAAAGATTTATGATCTTTTTGAAAAAGTAAATAAATTAGAAATTAATTTTAAAAAAAACTCAAATTTATCAAATAATCTAGTGTTTGATTTAATAATAGATACTTCTAATAATTAGCTTTAATAACCATTACAAGTCTATCAAGTTGGTCGGTATTATTGTACTCGAAAGATAGTATGCCTTTATTGTTTTTTTTATGGTGAATTTTTGCCTGAAGACCAGTTTTTTCCCGAAGATTTCTCTCAAGAGCTTTAATATTACTATCATTTGTTATCACTCTGAATTTTTTTGGCGACTTATAGATTCGAACTAAGGTTTCGGCCTGCCTGACTGATAATTTTTTATCTATTATTTTTTTAGCTAATTGAAAAGCATTATCCATCCCAACTAATACCTTAGCGTGACCCTGAGATAATTTTTGTTCCTCAATAAGTTTAACTATTTCTAATGGCAGCGTTAACAATCTTAAACTGTTCGCAATGTGGGCTCTACTTTTGCCTATAAATTTAGCAACCTTCTCTTGATCATATTTAAATTCATCTATTAGCCTTTTATATCCGTTTGCTTCTTCTATTGGATTAAGATCATCTCTCTGAACATTTTCAACTATAGCAAATTCTAATGACTTTAAATCATCGGCTTGTATTTCGACAATAGGTACCTCATGAAGACCAGCATTTTGAGCTGCTTGCCACCTTCTTTCTCCAGCAACAATTTCATATTTATCTAGTTGTTTTCTAACAACAATCGGCTGAATAATTCCGCGCTCCCTAATAGAATTTGTTAATTCATCCATTTGCTCTTTTTTGAAATTTCTTCTAGGCTGGAATTTATTTCTTACTATTGAGCTTATGGAGACTTTATTTGATTTAGGCGAAGAGCTACCATCACCAATTAAAGATGATAAACCTCTACCTAATCCTTTTTTTAGTTTAAAAGTATTTGTCATGCAGCACTCTCCATTATTTTTTCTTGATTAATAAACTCATCTGTAAAACTAAAATAAGATTTGCTCCCCAGGCAAGATTTGTCATAGAACAGTACTGGCATTCCATGTGATGGTGCTTCGGACAATCTCACGTTCCGTGGCACAACAGTTTTATATACTTTATCATTAAAATAATTCCTGGCCTCTTTTTCAACCTCTCCTGACAGTTTATTTCTTTTGTCATACATTGTTAATAGTATTCCTCTAATTGAGAGATTAGGATTAAGATTACTCTTTATCCTATCAATTGTTTTCATCAATTGTGTAAGACCCTCTAGAGCAAAAAACTCTGTTTGAAGTGGAACCAAAAGAGAGTCTGAGGCGACCAGCGCCATAATAGTTAGAAGACTTAATGATGGAGGACAGTCAATCAGTATATGACTGTATACCCCTCTAGAATCATTTAAATACGCCATTATTTGATGCTTGAGAATGAAAGCCCTTTCATTATCACCAGCTGTTTCTACCTCAAGACCTGACAGGTCTACGTTTGATGTGATTAAATCTAGATTATTAAATTTTGTTTTTTCTATTACGTCAGAAATTTTTTTTGTTCCATTTAAAACATTGTAAATTGATTTTTCCAAATTGTCTAAATTTGATAAACCTAGACCCGTTGTTGCGTTACCCTGGGGATCTAGGTCAATTACTAAAACTTTTTTTCCACTGAGGCTTAGACCTGCTGCTAGATTTATCACCGTAGTGGTTTTTCCTACCCCACCCTTTTGATTGATTATAGAAATAATTTTTTCTTTCATTTTTTTTCTAAATTTGTAATTTTTATTATAGTTGATGCTGAACTTGTGATGCTTTTTTTTTCTTCATATTTAAATTTCCAATCCAACATAGCATCTTGTAAAATTTCTTTTCCATTTTTTCCTAAGAATAATATTACCTCCTTAAACAATTTAAAATTATTATGAACGAGGTTTAAAATTATTGGTAGAGGTTTAAATGCTCTAGCTACGATAATGTCTGAACTTAAATTTTTTTCTTCAAAGATATCTTTTTGAAGCACTTCTACATTTAAGTTAAACTTGTTAGATATCTCTTTTAAAAAGTTACTCTTATGAAAACTTTTTTCATAAAGTTTAAATTTCATTTCTGAGTTTTTATGCTTCATAATTATAGCTAAAACTATTCCGGGTAGACCAGACCCTGACCCAATATCAGTACACAATTTTTTATTTAAGTCAATTAAATCAACTATTTGTGCACTATCAATTATATGTCTTTCTCTTGAAATTTTCTCTGATTGTTTGCTAATGAGATTAATACTTCTATTTTTTTGTATTATAATTTGCCTAAATTCTTCTAGATCAGGGAATGTTTCACGTGAAACATTAAGAGTTTCTAAACAGGAATAATTTAAAATATTCGAATCAATCAAGCTATATGCTTAATAGACTTTCTTTTGACATGAGACAACAAAATATATACAGAAGCCGG
>MDTD01096061.1_pt1 | contig 11854 bp, 10 predicted proteins | sample 811221 | NCBI WGS metagenome assembly MDTD01 (sample SAMN05326646, study PRJNA326480) | marine metagenome | isolation source: seawater | place: Pacific Ocean: South West | collected 2011
AGATCCTACTGGCCCTCTCATCATTCCGACTGCTTCATCCAAGGTAAGCCCCAACAAACTTTGGCCATCAACGTGGGTTATAAAATCGCCTGCCTCCATACCAGCTGCGTCAGCAGGCGTGCCATCGATCGGGGATACCACTTTTACGAAACCTTCTTGTTGGGTAACTTCTATTCCCAGACCTCCAAACTCACCTTTTGTTTGTACTCTCATTTTGGCAGCGTCATCTGCAGATAGATAACTTGAATGTGGATCAAGTGAGGTGAGCATACCATCAATTGCAGCTTCAATTAGATCTTTACTGCTTACCTCTTCAACATATTCAGATCTGATACGTTCAAAAATATCTCCAAATAGATCCAATTGCTCATATATTGTTTTTTTCGTCTCCGAATCTTGGGCCAATACAGGCCCTGCTACTTTGACGGAGACAAGAGCTCCTAAAGCGCACCCCGTAATTCCAGCTATAAGATATTTTTTCATTCTACTATTCCTTATCGAAGTCGAACCAGTCAAATGGATCTTGGGGTTCATTGTTATATCTTATTTCAATATAAAGGGATTGTGACAGTCTTCCAATATTCAATTCTGTTTCAGTAATAAAATCTTTAATACTTGTGTTACGACTTCCCATTATTCCTATAGGGCTTAATTTATCAATTATTTGCCCCGGTTCACCAAATACTTGATTTAAGCCTGCAAATATTAATAAAACCCCCTCATAGGGTTCCAAAATTGACACCATTTCATAATCTAGTAATGGTCCCGAATATCGGATAGTTGCATCAATAGGTGAAGTAACAATTTCACTATCTTTAGTTCGGATTATTATTCCTGGCCGCACTATTCCAGCAGCATCTTCTTCTTTAAATTTTACGGCAATTACACCTTCAACGGGAAGATTCAAGGTACCAGCGTAATCCTTCAAAATGGGCTTTTCCGGTATAATGAGCTTTTTTTCCAAAGAATTTAGAGCGACTGCAAACTCACCTAATGATTTGGCACTTTTTGACAGTAGCGATAGTTTTTCGGGGTCGTCGATAAAACGTATCGGTAGGTCAGTTCTATCAGATGCGGCTTTTATTAATGAAACTCTGGCGTTTTGAATACTTTCTAGAGAAAGTCGCATTTCTTTCTCTGCCTTTTGAGAAAGATTTTTTAATAGTCGAAGCTTCTCCAGATCTTTATCAAGGCCCTTAGCTTCAGACCTTACGCCTACTAAAATATCAGACAAAATCAACGAGGATCGCGCAGTATTCAATGCGCCGTCTGGGTGCAATATCTTGGATCCAATTGGTTGCTTTCCAACCACCAAGAGTGCCCCTGCCAATTCTGATATTTTTTCTTTTTGGAATACTATGTCCTTGTTTAGTTTCTTTTTTTGTAACTTAATGACCCTATATTTAGACCTTAAATCGCTTAATGATTCTTCTGTTTTTTGTATTAAATTCGATAAAGCCTTGATCCTTTCCCGATAAGAATTGGCGGCACTTAGCTCATCTCGTGCGGCATTCAAATCCCTGATTATTGTTTGCGTTTGTAAAAAAATACTTTTATCAGCTAGCAATTTTTGGTTAAACCCAAGGCTCACAAAAATAGCAAAAACAGTAATTGCTATTCGCAATGGCTTTTCTCTATCATGCTTGTTCCCGTCATTTCAGGAGGTTGGTCTAGGCCCATTAAATTCAGGATGGTTGGTGCTACATCCGCAAGGCGCCCATCCTTTCTAAGTTTAATATTTTGTTTTGTTCCAAAAATGGCAAATGGTACCAGATTTTTTGTGTGAGATGTATGATTTGATTTAGTTTCTGGATCTACCATCACTTCACAATTTCCATGATCTGCAGTCATCACCATACATCCATTATTTTCCTTAACTTTTGTTACTAGTTTACCGAGTTCATAGTCTACTGCTTCACATGCTTTCACAGCCGCATCAAGATTTCCAGTATGCCCGACCATGTCAGGGTTAGCGTAGTTAACTACAATAAGGTCAATAGTATCATCTATTGCTTTAACAAGACTTTCAGTAACTTGTGCCGCTGACATCTCTGGCTTTAAATCATAAGTTGCTACCTTAGGAGACTGTGGCATATCCCTTGTTTCACCCTCAAACGGTAATTCCATTCCGCCATTAAGAAAAAAAGTAACATGTGGATATTTTTCAGTCTCTGCAACACGAAACTGGGTTTTGCCATTCTTTGCCACCCATTCTCCTAGTGTGTTATCTATAGTTTTTTTTGGGTAACAGACCCCCATGAAATTATTATGTTTTTCTGAATACTCAACCATACCTAGTAGCTTAGAAATTTTTGGTCTTTCACCAACTTCAAATGCGTCAAAAGTAGGATCACCAATTGCGCTTAATAATTCTCTGGCGCGATCTGAGCGAAAGTTTAAAAAAAATATACCATCCCCGTCCTTTATACCGCTATAGCCACTTAGGACAGTTGCTGGAATGAACTCGTCGGTTAAATTATTGTTGTATGCAGAGTTGATAGCATCATCAACATTGTGACGGATAACCTGAGACTTTGATTTTACAATTGCATTGTAAGCTTGCTTTATTCTTTCCCATCGACAGTCTCGGTCCAATGCATAATATCTTCCAATTACGGTAGAAATTTTAGCACTGTTTGGCATAATTTTTTTTAATTTTTCTACATATTTGGACGCCGAAACTGGGGCTACGTCCCGCCCATCCGTGATAAGGTGTAATGCTACTTCTAAATTTGCTTCTGAAATAACTCTCAAAGCCGCGAGTAGATGCTCGATATGCCCATGAACGCCACCATCTGATAATATCCCAATAATGTGGGCTATTCCTTTACTAGATTTAACTGTCCGGATAAAATCCAAGATCGCCTTGTTTTTGAAAAACGAACCATTTTCAATTTCTAAATCGATTTGACCAAGGTCCATAGACACAATACGTCCAGCCCCTATGTTCGTATGTCCTACCTCCGAGTTACCCATCTGGCCATGTGGTAAGCCGACATCTGTACCATGAGTGATTAATTTTGAAGTGGCGCTATTGGCCATAATACTATTAAAATTTGGCGTCCTGGCAATTAACGGGGCATTACCCTCCAGCGTATCTATTTGTCCCCAACCATCAAGAATACATAGGACTACAGGTTTGTATTCGTTCAATATTCTGACCTCAATTTTGTTTTTTTATTAGTATCATGGAATATCATTTTCGGTGATATGGAGTATTTAAAAGTATGGTTGCGCTTCTATATATCTGTTCTGCGAGCATAACTCTTGCAAGACTATGCGGCCACACCATTTTGCCAAAAGATAAAGTATAATCAGCTTTTTTTTTCAGACTCTTCTCAATTCCATCAGCACCACCTATTAAAAAGGTGACATTTTGGTTAGAGTTATCTCTCCAATTTGAAAATAAAGATGCAAAATGTGGTGAAGTTATCACTTTCCCATTTTCATCCAGAATGCATATTATAGAGTTTTTGGGTATAGATTTTTCAAGAAGGAGAGCCTCTGCGGAAATACTATTGCTTGTTTTGTCTTCAACCTCTACTAGGTTGAATGGTCCCAAACCTATTTGTCGTCCTAATTTGTTAAAACGATCAATGTAGTCGGATACCAGGATTGCCTCTGGGTTTTGCCTAAGACGGCCGACCGCGCATATAGTAACTCCCATCATTCACGCGACCTTTATTTTTGATCTAAAGGAGCCCACATTTTTTCAATTTGATAAAAATCTCTGACCTCTGGTCGGAAAACATGCACAATAACATCCCCCGTATCAATTAATACCCAATCACCAGCATCTTTTCCTTCAACTTTTGAAACATGCCCAAGTTCCATCTTTAAAAAATCCACTAACTTCTGAGAAATTGATGAGACTTGCCGAGTTGATCTACCAGAAGCTACCACAATATAGTCCCCAATCGAAGTTCTTTCACGTATATCGATTGTGGTGATATTTTCTGCTTTATTCTCAGAAAGGGATTTGATTATGCAGGTTAGTAGCGTGTTATTAGATTTTTTGAATCCTCCATTCTCACTTGGAGAGGTATTATTTGTAGCAGCCGTCTGGATATTCAAAGTCAGAGTCTAGCCCTCCTATATTTTCTGTCACAATAACAGTTTAAAATTAAATTCTCAACGATGAATGCGGGTAAAAAATAAATTAAGAGTATAAATAGCAATTGATGGTATTATTTAACTTAATGCAGATCATTAAATTTAGTTAAAAATCGCGTAAGATCCAAAAAATGTTTATATTTAAATACATTATTTTATGAAATATAGTTAAATTTGAAGTTGAGGGCTCATTGGATTTTTAGAGATTTTTTAACCTAAGCAAAATTTACATTTTGGACACTCTTCGGAGCTAAGAAACCTAATATAAAAAATTTCAAGCCTTGAAAGTATCCGTGAGATAAAATAGCAAAAGAAGACTTGTCAATATCATCAATAAATTAGCATTTCACGAGGATCTGATGGAGTTAACTATTGATCAAGCATTACAACAGGGAATTACCGAACATAAGGATGGAAACTTAAAAGAAGCCGAAAGACTATATCGAGCTATATTGAAGGAAGAGCCATCTCATCCGCATGCAAATCATAATTTAGGTATAATAGCAGTATCGCTCAATCAGACTAATGAAGCGTTACCGCTATTCGAGACCGCACTACAGGCTGATCCAAAAGTAGAGCAATTTTGGTTGAGTTATACTGACGCTCTTTTACATGAAAAACGGTTTGCTGACGCTAAAACAGCGCTTCAGAAAGGCAAGGAAAAGGGCTTAAACAAAAATCTAATAGATACCATAGAAAAAAAGCTTACTTCAAATTTTAAAGCTGACCGTGTTAATCTGCCAAGCCCATTTCCAAAAGAACAACAAAAACTTTTAGATCACTACAGAAATGGTCAATATATCAAAGCAGAAAAGTTAGCTAACCTTCTTTCGCAAGATTATCCAAGTCATAATTTCAGCTGGAAAATACTTGCAGCAGTATATAAGGCCACCGGAAGAATAGAGAACGCTGTAACTGCAGGAGAGAAAACTGTGGAGCTAGATCCGTACGATGCGGAAGCTCATAATAATCTTGCTATGTCTCTTAGAGAATTAGGGAAATTAGAAAAAGCGGAACAAAGCTTAAGGGAGGCTGCATCTTTGAAGCCGGACTTTGTCGCCGCACATAACAATCTTGGTGAAATCCTTAAAGATCAAAAAAGACTGGATGAAGCGGAAAAAAGTTTAAGGGAGGCAGTGTCTTTAGACCCGGAGTTTCTCTTAGCTCGTTATAATTTGGCTAACGTACTCCAAGGGTTAGGTAAATTTTATGATGCAATAGAGGAATATGAGAAAATTCTGGCTATTGATCCCAATAATGGAGAAACCCTGCTCAACATAAGTAATACAAAATTAAAAGCGGTTCCAGATTGGCATATTCCAATGATGAATGAAGAGGGTAGAAATAATGCTTACAGAAGAGCAATGAAGTCAGCTATTGGAAAAAGTGATCGCGTATTAGATATTGGGACGGGGGCTGGTTTACTTTCCATGATTGCAGCTGATTGTGGGGCAAAGAAAATCATAACTTGTGAAGTGTCTGAAACTATTTCTAGAATCGCAAGAAAAATAATCGATAAAAATGGCTTTAATGACAAGATAACCGTGATTAATAAAAACTCAAAGGATCTTATCGTTGGTCAAGATATGACGGAAAAGGTAGATGTCTTAGTTTCAGAAATCTTATCCAGCGAATTCGTTGGTGAAGGAATTCAAGGCTCTATTCTGGACGCCAAAAAACGTTTGCTAAAGAAATCGGGAAAGATCATACCGGAGGCGGGATCAATAATGGTCGCTTTGATTGAAAACACGGGTAAGTTAGCAAAAGAACTTTTTGTTGATACGGCTTTGGGTTACGATGTCAGGGATTTCAATTCTATATCAGCAAATAAGTATTTAATGACACTTGAAGATGAGCCAGTACTTTTAAGTGATCCAGTTGAAGCCTTCAGTTTTGATTTTAAGAATTTTGATGAGGTACATACAGAAAAAAAAGAATTAAAAATAATTGCAAAAAAAAATGGTACGTGTGCTGGTATTGTACAGTGGCTGAAAGTTGATTTGTACGATGGTGTAGAATATCAGAATAACCCCGTCACTATGTATAAATCAAACTCGGTTTCAGGTTGGAAAACACCAATATACAGATTTAGCAAACCTGAGTTTATAAAACGAGGGCAACCGATAACTTTAATTGCTAATTTGTTTGAAGATAATTTATGGTTAAACTTAGCCAGTGGTAAGTTGCGCACGCCAAGCAAGTAGGTTTAACTATCAGTGTCCCAGTTTTAAATACTTGAAGCTGCTGTAAATTGGTTTTATGGAATATTTGATATAAAAATATTGGACTCAATTTTTGCGTTTTAAGGGGAAATAAATGAAGGCCTTGCGAACCTTGTATGATAAAATTTGGGATTCTCATGTTGTTCACAGTGACCCCGACGGAACCTGTTTATTATACATAGACCGTCACCTAGTACATGAGGTTACATCCCCTCAGGCTTTCGAGGGCTTGCGTATGTCAGGTCGAAGTGTCCGAGCGCCGCATAAAACAATAGCTGTTCCCGATCATAATGTTCCAACCACACCAGACAGGGCTAGTGGAATAGATAATGAGGAAAGCCGGATACAGGTAGAGGCTTTGGATAAAAACGCAAAAGAATTTGGCATAATTTATTATCCGGTATCCGATGTCCGACAGGGCATAGTGCATATCGTGGGCCCAGAGCAAGGATGGACTTTGCCTGGTATGACAGTTGTTTGCGGAGATAGCCATACGGCCACTCATGGAGCATTTGGTTCCCTTGCACACGGTATTGGCACTTCTGAGGTCGAGCATGTTTTAGCAACTCAAACCTTGATACAAAAGAAATCAAAAAACATGAAGGTTGAGATTACGGGTAAATTGCGCCCTGGCGTGACCGCAAAAGACATAACTTTAGCGGTTATTGGAGAAACCGGTACTGCTGGAGGAACGGGTTATGTAATAGAGTATTGCGGTCAGGCAATTCGCGAACTTTCAATGGAGGGTCGCATGACGGTATGTAATATGGCAATAGAGGGTGGTGCCAGAGCAGGTTTAATAGCTCCAGATGAAAAAACTTATGAATACTGCAAAGGTAGGCCAAACAGTCCTAAAGGAGCTTCTTGGGAAATTGCACTGGCGCATTGGAAAACCCTGTTTAGTGATGAAGGCGCTCTTTTTGATAAAGTTGTTACTATAAAGGGGGAAGATATTGCCCCTCTAGTTACTTGGGGAACTTCGCCAGAAGACGTGTTGCCAATAACTGCTTCAGTTCCTGATCCAGAAAGTTTTTCAGGCGGAAAGATAGACGCCGTGCGTCGATCGTTAGAATATATGGGATTAAAAGCTGGACAAAAATTAGCTGAAATAGAAATTGATACAGTATTTATTGGCTCATGTACTAATGGTCGAATTGAGGATTTACGAGCGGCATCAGAGATTCTTAAGGGTAGGAAAATTAAAGAAGGTATGCGTGCAATGGTTGTTCCAGGTTCTGGGCTAGTACGCATGCAGGCTGAAGAAGAAGGTATTGCCGAAATCTTTCGCAAGGCAGGTTTCGAGTGGCGGTTAGCGGGGTGTTCGATGTGTTTGGCTATGAATCCAGATCAATTGGAAGAAGGAGAGCGTTGTGCGTCAACGTCTAATCGGAATTTTGAGGGGCGCCAGGGTTACCGTGGAAGAACCCATTTGGTATCTCCTGCCATGGCGGCGGCGGCTGCGATTACTGGGAAGCTTACAGATGTAAGGGAAATCCAATAATGGAAAAGTTTGAGAAGTTATCTGGTGTAGCTGCACCGATGCCTTTGGTAAATATAGATACCGATATGATTATACCAAAGGTGTTTTTGAAGACGATCAAACGATCTGGTTTAGGTGTAAACCTTTTTGATGAAATGCGCTATGATCGTGAAGGAAACGAAAAGCCAGAGTTTGTTTTGAATAAGGCACAATATAGGAAATCGAAAATCTTAGTTGCAGGTGACAATTTTGGGTGTGGATCGTCGCGAGAGCATGCACCCTGGGCTATAGCTGACTTTGGAATCAAGTGCATTATTTCTACTTCGTTTGCGGATATTTTTTATAACAACTGTTTCAAAAATGGTATTTTACCATTGGTGTTGCCGGAAGATCAGGTTAATATTTTAATGAAGGATGCGGAGAAAGGTGCAAATTCAATCATAGAAATAGATCTAGAAAATCAAACAATTGTTTCATCTGATGGAGAGGTTTTTAGTTTTAAGGTTGATCCATTCAAAAAACATTGTTTGTTGAATGGCTTAGACGATATCGGCCTTACAATGGAAAAAGAAGATCATATTGCAGCATATGAGTCCAGAGCGGCTCAGATGTTTCCTTGGGCTTAATTTTTTTAAGGTAAATTTTTATGGGTAAATCCTCTTTATTAATACTTCCTGGTGATGGGATCGGCCCTGAAGTTATGGTCGAGGTTCAAAAAATCATAAACTGGTTCGTGCGTAATTGTGATTTAGACTTTGATGTTACCGAAGATTTGGTAGGAGGCGCCGCATATGATGTTCATGGCACACCTCTACATGATGATACAATGAAAAAAGCACTTGATGTAGATGCTGTCTTGCTTGGCGCAGTCGGAGGTCCAAAATATGATAGGTTAGATTTCAGTTTAAAGCCCGAAAGGGGTCTTCTTAGGCTTAGAAAAGAAATGGATCTTTATTCAAACTTAAGACCTGCACAGTGTTTTGACGCTCTAGCTGATTTTTCTTCTTTAAAAACAGAGGTCGTTTCTGGTCTAGATATAATGATTGTTAGAGAGCTGACCTCCGGAATATATTTTGGTGAGCCGAGGGGCATTATCACTGAAGCTAACGAGCGTATTGGTATAAATACGCAGCGATACACGGAAAGTGAGATTGAACGTGTGGCTAGGTCTGCTTTTGAATTGGCTAAACGACGAGGCAATAAAGTTTGTTCTATGGAAAAAGCTAATGTAATGGAGTCAGGTGTTCTTTGGCGTGAAACAGTGGATAAAGTACATCAGGCAGAATACTCAGATGTAGAACTTTCTCACATGTATGCAGACGCGGGCGCAATGCAATTATGCCGATGGCCTAAACAGTTTGACGTGATTGTAACTGATAATCTATTCGGTGATATTTTATCTGATACTGCGGCAATGCTTACAGGTTCGCTTGGTATGTTGCCGTCAGCCTCGCTGGGGGCGCCTATGGTAAATGGTCGGCCAAAAGCACTTTATGAACCGGTGCATGGTTCAGCGCCTGATATTGCTGGGCAGGGTAAAGCTAATCCAATAGCTTGTATTTTAAGTTTTGCAATGGCACTTCGCTATAGTTTTGATGAAGGGCTTGAGGCGGACCGTCTTGAGAGATCCGTAGAGTATGTGCTGTCGAAAGGTGCTCGTACTAATGATTTGTTGCGAGATGAAGGTACCATTCCTCTTAGTACGTCAGAGATGGGTGACGCCATAGTTGATGCATTAAATGGTTCCTTGTGAACCGGCATAACGTCTTTATGAAAATCAATGTGCTTGGCATATTCGATACTTTGAAATATCCAAGTAAAAAACGGAGTTTGTTTTGTCACATGCCTTTTTAGTTATTGATGTACAAAATGATTTTTGTCCAAATGGCGCTTTAGCTGTTGCAGGAGGTGACAAAATAATTAAGCCAATTAACGCTACAATGGATAATTTTGATGTAGTTGTTCTGACTCAAGACTGGCATCCTGCTGGTCATAAATCATTCGCCTCGTCGTATGAAAATAAAAGAGCTTTTGATACAGTCCAATTGTTCTATGGTGATCAGGTTCTTTGGCCTGATCATTGTGTTCAGGGCTCAATAGGCGCAAGTTTTCATCCAGATCTAAATTATACCAAGGCTGATGTTATAATTAGGAAAGGTTTAAATCCCCTAGTAGATAGTTATTCGGCTTTCTTTGAGAATGACAAAGTTACACCAACAGGATTACATGGGTATCTAAAAGATCGTGAAGTTACTGATTTAACGCTGGTAGGTCTTGCCACAGACTTCTGCGTTGCTTTTTCAGCGCTAGATGCCGCAAAATTAGGATATGCTGTTACCGTCCGACTTGATATGGCTCGCGCTATAAACAATGATGGTTCGTTAAATTCTGCATTAGAAAATATGTCGAAAGCTGGGGTAAATTTGGTAGATGGTTGATATAGCCACCAGAGTTTGGAACCACAAATGGAAAATAGATCCAATTGTGAGATCTTTAATAGACACCGATTTCTATAAACTTCTGATGTGCCAATCGATATATCGAAATAAGCCTAAAACAAAAGTCACTTTTAGTCTGATTAACCGTTCTTCAAATATTCTTCTTGCAAATTTGGTAGATGAAGGAGAATTAAGAGAGCAATTAGATCACATTAGAAGTTTATCTTTGACCCGTGGGGAGAGTACCTGGCTAAGGGGTAACACTTTCTATGGCAAACGCCAAATGTTTAGGTCTGATTTTATGGAATGGTTTGAGGGTCTGAGGCTCCCAGCTTATCACCTAGAAAAAATTAATGGGCAATATGAACTTATTTTCGAGGGTAGTTGGCCTGAGGTTATGCTGTGGGAAGTACCGGCTATGTCCGTTTTAATGGAGCTTAGGAGTAGAGAAGTTCTCGATACAATGGATCGGTTTGAGCTTCAGATTTTATATGCAAGAGCAATGACGAAACTTTGGGAAAAAATTGAGAAATTAGAAGGTTTAAAAAACCTTAAGATTGCAGACTTTGGCACACGCAGGCGCCATTCATACCTATGGCAGGATTGGGCAGTACAGGCGATGCAAGAGGGTCTGGGAGAATCCTTTATCGGCACATCGAATTGTTCAATCGCAATGAAAAGAGATATTGAAGCTATAGGAACAAATGCTCATGAACTACCAATGGTTTACAGTGCGTTAGCTGACAATGATGAGGAGTTAGCGATGGCTCCGTATCAGGTTTTAGCTGACTGGCATGAAGAGCATGATGGAAATCTCAGAATTATACTGCCAGATACTTACGGAACAGAAGGTTTTTTAAAAAACGCCCCAGACTGGCTTTCTAGTTGGACGGGCATAAGGATAGATAGTGGTGATCCTAGAGTTGGCGCCAAAACAGCAATTAACTGGTGGCGCTTAAAGGGTGAGAATCCAAAAGAAAAACTTGTTATTTTTTCCGATGGCTTAGACGTTAGGCAAATTATAGATTTGCACAAGGAGTTTTCTGGCGAAGTAAATGTATCTTTTGGTTGGGGTACTAATTTAACTAATGACTTTCGTAATCTAGTGCGTGGGCGCCGATTGAATGCGTTTTCGTTAGTTTGCAAGCCTGCCTCTGCAAATGGGCGTGCTACTGTAAAATTGTCTGATAACCCCAATAAGGCTACTGGTCCAGCAAGCGAAATTGAACGCTATAGGCGCGTTTTTCAGGTTGGTGATCAGGAAGTGCTACGAATCGATATATAAATTTAGGAAGCCTTGTTAACGAAAGTTTATAGCACTACTAGTGTTATTCTAACTTATGAAAACTATAATTACGCCGTGGAAGCCATAAAACTTAATATCTTAGTAGCCGTTAGTAAAATTTTTCTTGAATTATGTTCCCCGCTCAACAACAATTGGCAAACAATTAGGGTTTATTTTTGATGTACATCGGCAAATAGGCTGTGAATAGAAATTGGGAGATTTAAATGAAAAAAGAAGATTATCTGAAGAATCAAGAAATTAAATATAAACTAGGTGTAATAGATCGCCGCCAGTTCATAACTTCGGCAATTGCTAC
>MDTD01105728.1_pt1 | contig 11854 bp, 8 predicted proteins | sample 811221 | NCBI WGS metagenome assembly MDTD01 (sample SAMN05326646, study PRJNA326480) | marine metagenome | isolation source: seawater | place: Pacific Ocean: South West | collected 2011
CAAGAAGGTCGGTGAAGGGACCGGACAGGGGCTTGCTCTCGCCCATTCCATGATTGTTGGCGAGCATGGCGGCAGGCTGACCTTCAAGAGTACGGTCGGAAAAGGGAGCGTCTTTACCATCTGGCTGCCTATATCGAAAGGGAGGTAATTCGAAACCACCCTTGACTGAACAAGTGACGTCCTTCAGCCTCATTTCGTGAACCACAGTCACCTGAGAACCTTTGTTTTCCTTGATATCGGTCTAAGCGTCATATTATGGTTGTATATTTGGTGTCTGGAAGAGCTTCTTATCCCTCCGGACCTGCTTGATGCCTACTACTACAACTCACCTTCCGAGGAAGCATTTGCCTTACATTTGGTCACCTTTTTTCTTGTCCTTTTACTCTGCGTCGTGTCTTGGGCGGCCTTTCTGTTGAGGATAGCCTGGGGCAAGTGGACTTATCTTGCGGTTTGCCTGATTGGAATTCTTTATACTCTTACCAATGGTCCTTGGCTTGCTAGCTCTCTGGGTTATGCTTTGGAAGCTTTTGGTTACATCTGTCAGGGCATAATTCTCTACTTATCTTTTTTTGGAGGTTTTTTCGAATCTTCGCATTCCGGGCAGGGGGAAACTGGTTATCCGACCTACGCCCATCCTCCCAATCAGGGGTTTGCTCCACCCGAGGACTATCCTTATCCGCAAGCTTATGATTCACCGGATGCCTATCCGATACCCGGGCAGTACCCTTACCCTGAAAATTATCCTTCTTCGGACACCTATCCTCCGCACGGCGAATATCCCTATCCGGAAAGTTATCCTCCCCCGGACAACCAAAATCCGGGACAGCATTATTAGAAACCGTGAAGGAACAGAGTATTTAAGGATAAACGGGCAGGTTATCGATCCACTTTGCCCTTCTTCCAGAGGACTTTTCTCATTACCTTTCCATCCTCTTCCCAAATCGTCTGGATTCCGTGCTTTTTACCTTCGACGTAAGGGATTTCCATCAAGGTCGTGCCGTTGGGGTATGATCTTCGGGCTTTTCCCGTAAAAGGAGTGTTGCTTCCCCTTTGGTACCAGAGACCGTTTCTTTCAGTTAGGTTAAAGTCGTCAACGATGATCGCTTTCTCATCGATGATTTCCCTTTTGGGACGAGTCTCGAGTTCGATTTTGGGAACGTCGATCTCGATGCCATCGGAGCCTTTTTCGACGGAGGGATTCCTTTCAACTGGGGGTTCTGGGACGGATGACCCATCTCCTTCATCCCCTTGAGGCTGATTTTCGCCTTCTTCTGCCTCTCCGTCAGTTTCTCCACCCTGATCCCCGTCTTCACGAACGGTTTCCTGGTTTGCTCCGGAAGAGGATGAGGGGGGAACCGGGATGCCCCAAAGAACGCACAACAAAACGCCGTCTCCGGCGGCGCAGTGCCCAGTAAGGCGTTTCCATAGTGCTTCTCCATCTGGTGAGTTTTCGTCCTCCAGTACAAGCTCGACGCTCCACTCTTGCGGTTTTTTCGCATTATCGTCTAGGTAGCTTCTCACGCCAACAAGGATGTCTTTCATGGAGGTTCCTCCGTTGACTGTGGTGGACATTCTGTGAGCCAGGCTTTTAGATTTGGGGAAAGGGGCTCGGTTTCCGGCAATCAATCGGTTCCGAAGCCATTCCTTTCCGGTCTGGAAGTTACTGTCTTTGGCAAAGGTTTCCCGAGGGCTGAGTTCAGGGTATGAATCAGCGAAATAGCTGATCACGTTTGCCGCCGAGGTGGGAGCGCAGTAGCATTGCCACTCCGGTTGGATGGCATGCTGGGAGAGGTCCGGCATACCGTATTGCGTCCATCGCTCAGGTGGCGACGCGGTCTTCCTCCCAGGAGGCTGGACGATTATGGCTCCGGTAAAAGTTGCGGGTGTTTCTGCGATAACGGTCGTGCAGTAACCGTTGATGAAGTTTATCTCGTGGGGCTTGAAGGTTGCTTTGTCCTGATGCCCCGTTTCCAAGTTGTCGCCCGGGTCGGAAAGATAAAGTTCCATGTTGACGGAATCATATCCGGCAAAAACCATGCAGTGTCCGGTAGGTGAGTCGGGTGAGAAGCCAGGTTCGCCCTCAGGGTGGTCGTACCTCGCGCTTTCGGTCGACTCGGGAGGGCCTGACTCGACGGCTTCTTCCTCAGATTCCTTGGTGCAGCCTAGGGCAAGCGGCAAAACGGCAACGAGCAGGGTAAGGAAACACCGGAAGCTAATGGCCCGATGATTCATAGCTCGCTACCAGCTCCCTTGCTGCCCGCCGTTCCTTTGGCGACAAGAACAATATCTTCATCCCTAGGTTCCCAAGCATAACCGATGCCCATGGAGGTCGCAATCTGCTTGGCTTGATTGAAAGACTTGAAGCACGTGTCGTTAGTGAACACTTGAAAAGCAAGGTATGTCTCACGAGAGTCAATAGTACGAAAATATTGTATGATGTCTGCCTGATTTCGAAAGGGGCTGAAGCCCCTTGTCCGAATAGGGGAATATGCAAAAGCACCGTCGTAAGGTTCGGTGATGGTAAAGATTCGCTTAGTGGTACTGGGATGTTCCCAGTCAATCGGGTAAATCATTCCATACTTAACAATTACCCAGATGTATTTTTTTCCCGTCTTACCTTTTTCCTTGGGCAATCTAAGAGTCTGGGTTCGTCCTCTTTTGGATGATTGAATATCCCGGTTGGCCGAGGCGAGTCTTGATTCGATCTGCTCGATCTCATTTTCGAGACGATCCGCCGACTCTTCGTTTTCGACGTCCATGGACTGGAGTTGCCGGAGTTGTCTTTGCAGGTCGACGGCCAGGTTGGAACTGTTGGCAGGCATGGATGAGAGGATCTTTTGCAAGCGCTTCATACTTTCCGTCAAGGATTGCTTTTGCTGCTCAAGCGTCTCTTTTTCGCGCAGCGCGGCAGCCACTTTTCCGGATGCATCACTCCCCGGTTCGCTTTGAAGGCTCGCGCCTATGCTTTCCTCTATGATGATCTCATTCTCGATTTTGGATATCGCCTGCTGTTCGAGCATCCATTGCGTCTTGAAGCTTTTCGGTTTGGTTGGCGCATCATTTGCCTCCTGGCTCATCAGGGCGATGAGCAGAGTTATGAGTATGATTCCTCCAAAGGCATTGCAGAGGGTATCCAGGAGGAGGTCGAGGCTGTCGTCGCTTTCTTCTTCCATTTTCAGTCGGGCAGGGAAAAGATAACCTTTTGGCTTTCCTCGATGGGGTCGTAGCCAACCTCGAATCCGAGATCCTTGGCCAGTTCGATTACCTTTTCGAAATACAGGGCGCCTGAGGGCTTAAAGAGGAATACTACCTTGAATCTTCTTGGATCGTAGTTTTTGGCCCCCGAATTGAAACTACTGCTCAGGGAGCTGGTCCTGAGGACACGGAGGGACTCTGGCTTGTCGAATTCCTCGAACCGCATGTTGCTTCCATCTATGGTGACGAGCAGTGGAGCCTTTCCGTCGTTGCTGCGCTCGGGAATCATCCACACCGAATCCTTCTTTCTTTTTTCTGCGGAAAGATCGGCCATGGATTCGGAAAGACTGGAGGTGAGGTTCTGTAGCCTGCGCTTGAGCTCGGATATCTGCCTGGAATCTTTTTCGGTTTTGTCAGTAAGCTCGGAAATTTCCGACTGAACCGCCGATAGACCCAGCTTGGCCGCTTCCTCCCGCAAGGTTTGTTCCTTCTGGGCAAGCGTTCTGCGGTACGCCCCGTGATCCCCGTTCAACTGCTCCACTTCAGCTCGTAGAATCTGTAGGGTACTTTCAAGCCCTTGGGCGGACTGACCAGCGGTCAGCAAGCGTTGCTTTCTGCTCATGATCTCCCGGTTTAGTTCCCTTAAGCGAGTGAGTTTGGCCTCCAACTCTTTTCGCCTGGCTTGATTCTCGAGGAATTCATCTTGGGAAATGATCGTGTCGTCTGTCGAGCCTTCCTCGTTGCCTTCCTCCGCCTTGACTACGTTGATGGAAAAGGAAAGTTGCAGGGCGATGAGAATAAGTATTCCAAGGACCGCAGTAATAACGTCCTGAAACGCGAAGAAGCTGGCTACTTCCTCATCGTCTCCTCTGAGAAAGTCAGACATTCCACTGGTCTTGTTCCTGGGCCTTCAGCTTGAGTTTGGCCAGGACGTGAACTTGGCAATAATCGTTGCATTGGTCGAGAAAGAGAGACTCCCTGAACTTGAGGAAATTGGTTATGAAATGGAGGGAGATAGTTGCGAGCAAGCCTACAAGGGTCGTATCGAATGCGGTCGAAAGCCCTGCCGTCACGCCACCGAGTGACTCCTTGATGGCCTCGACCTCCTGAGTACCCGCTATGGTCTTGCCAAACCCTCCGATTGCGTCGCCGAGTCCCAGAACGGTTCCTATGAAGCCAAGGACCGGCGTAGCCCAGATAAAGCCACGGATCAGGTTGTAACTGGATGCGACCTGTTGCTCGTCGATTTTGCTCTGGTTGCCAAGGATGCTCGAGACGTCGCTGATTTGTCCAATGTTGCTTAAGTTGGACAGGGCTACTTCAATCCGGTTCAAAAGGATGAAGTTGCGGGCGGAGTCCACGAGTGACTCGGTGCGGGCAAGAACCGCCTTTGCGGATTCCGGGTTGAGGGAGAAGTCGGGTTCCTGGGGAACGACTGCCAAGTCGAGAGCCCTTTCCTGGAACTTGAGTTTTCGCCATTTGACGAAGAGTGTCGCCATGCCCCAAAAAAAGAGGAAAACGATCGCGTATGGAGTAAAGCCTCTGGACGTGAACTTTTGGCAAAGGTTCTCGAGAATTCCGTTGGGCTCGAGGATATAAAAGCATGTTCCGTAGAAAACAAGGGTGAGGAATATCCCGATTACGAAAGTAAAAAAGGTATTTGCCCTTGTGAACCTCCCACCGGAAAGTCCGATTCTTTGTTCAATGTCCTTGTTCCCCCAATCCAAGGCCAAATTGCGGGCGACGGGAGTTGGGTCTTCGATATTAATATTACTCGTACTCATATAAGCTTACAGTTTGATGCAGTGACAGTCTTAGCGCATTGTGCAACGAAAGCAGCTGTTAAGTCGATGCCTAAGATAATCCCCACATGTCTTTACGGTGATGATGACGAGAGGCTGAAGGAATTGATTTTCTAGGGATCATCGTCTCGTTTGACTTAAAAGAGGTAAAACTTTCGCGTTCGTCTTCTACACCGCCCCAATCACGGCTACAAAAAATACGGCTACCAAATAAAGGATAGTGAGAATGCACACAATCATTCCCAAAACTTTTCCTGCCGAAGTGCTTCCTCTGCCTGATGGATCCATTATGCCGGCGTCCATTTCCTTGAGGTCCGAATCCCCCATGACCCAGGCGGGTATTCCCGTGAGAATGCCAAAGCAAAGGAAGCTCAATAGCCCCAAAGTAAGGACCAGACCTCCACGGTGCGGTTTCAATATTCGTTGCGCTGGTTGCTGCCTGACAATCCTTCTGGTTCCACCTTGATGATATGGCTGGTTGATTTGAGGGGAACCCTGGCCGTATTGAGGTGGAAATTGCTGGACCGGTTGCGGAGCAGACCCAAGCATGCCGGAGTTGCCGACGATTTCCTTAAAGCCCTTGAGGTCTACCCACTCGCCCAAGTCTTGAGTCCATACCTGAGTGGATCCGTCTACTTTGCCTCCTTGATACATGATTTGAAGGTTTTCCTTGGAGTAAGGACCCTTCTTTTGTCCCCCCAAGTAGAGGTAATAGATTTTTCCGCTCATCTCCTCATCCAATCGCGCTTGCTTGGCCTGCTCCTGATCGGCCTTCAGTCTTTCGAGCTCCAGCCTCTGGGCGGTTTCCGCCTCAATCCGCTCTCTCTCAAGTTTTAGCCTTTCCGCTTCGGCTTGGGCTTGGGCCAATTCCTGCTGCTGCTGGAGTTCTTTTTGCTCTTCTTCCTGCTCAAAGGCGATGAATTCCTGGACGGACATGTTGCCTGAATCGGTAGCCACCTGAAAGAGTCCGCTTATTTCCTCGGCTTCCCACATTCTTTTGATCTCGGATGCCGAATGCATGCCCTGATCCTCCCCTCTCCAAGAAAGTAATGCGTAAGTCTTTTCGCTCATTGTCGGTAGAAGGTTTGAAGGGAACGCATAAATAGTCCGGATGATACTTGCGTAATTAACAACTTATCTAGTCGAGCCAATCTCGGACGGCCTCAAAGCCTTCGGCGTCATCGGTGAATATCCATGTGTTCTCGCCTTTTCTCGCATAGTAACTCTCCTTGGTTTTTCCAAGTTTCCATTCATAATTCGATACTTTTACAGAAGTTTTGTCAATTGCACGAGAGCCATCTCCGCCCCTCCAGACAAGATCTATTGCAATATCCTTCACATTCATTCTTTTGACGTTAATGATCTTGTCGCCGGGGTTTTCGTAAAAGTATTCGTACGCGAAGTATGCGCCGACAGCAAGGATGACCAGGACGATTATGCCTCCGATGAAATCCCCAGCGCCTGAACCTCCGGAATTAACTGAGATGGTTTGGTTCGCCGATGGTGGGTCGTATGTTCGCTGAGGCGGATTCATTAGGGGCCTCATCGGGTGTTGGGGAAATTGAGGGGGTAGAGGGCCAGGGGTTGGGTTTCCTGTTATTTCCTTGAACCCCTTGAGGTCTACCCACTCGCCCAAGTCTTGAGTCCATACTGGAGTGGATTCGTCGACTTTGCCTCCTTGATACATGACTTGAAGGTTTTCCTTGGAGTAAGGACCCTTCTTTTGTCCCCCCAGATACAGGTAGTAAATCTTTCCACTAGCCTGTGCATCCGCTTGTTCTCTTTGCTCTCGTTCCCTCTCATTCCGTTCTCTTTCGAGTTCCAGCTTTTGAGCAGTTTCGGCTTCTACGCGTTCGTTCTCCAGTCTTTGCCTTTCAATGTCCGCCTGAGCTTGAGCCAGTTGTTGCTGATGAATAAGCTCTTTCCCGGATTGCTCTTGCTCAAAGGAAAGGAACTCCTGGACGGACATATTACCGGTATCGGTGACCACCTGAAAGAGTCCGCTTATTTCCTCGGCTTCCCACATCTTCTTGATCTCGCCCGCCGAGTGATTGCCCTGTACCTCGCCTTTCCAAGATAGTAGGGTGAAGGCTTGTTCGCTCATCCCTCGGGGAAGAAATGAAACGGATAGGGAAGTCGTTTTTTGATCCGGGCGTAATCAGGATCCTTGGCGGTTTCATAGCCCGCGTGGGAACGGGCGTCCGATAGGATGTCGCCGATCCTCTTGTCCAAGGTCATTATGGGAGAGAAGGGAACCGTTTCCTTTCCATTCTCCCGGACGATTTGCAGGCTGTTGTCCTTTTTGCTGATCCCCCAGGCATATCCGGTGACCGGTTTGCTCCATCGGTCCTCCAAGGTGCAGTATCCCTTGAACACGAACTTTGCCGAGAGCAATTCCCGCCAGAATTTCTCATAAAACCTGGCCTCCTTGAAATAGGAGCTACGGGCCGCACCGACAAAAAATCCGGCCAGTTGCTTCCTTAAGGTCGATTCCGACCCCGAAGAGAGAAATCCGTACCATTCGGCGATCAGGTCTTGCCCGCCAACAGCCTGCTGGAGCTGTTGGTAGTGGGCCGATACGGAAAGGTTTCCAACCGGGTTGTTCCTCAATCCCCACTCGTGAGGGCGAAATTCCATGGACTTCATCAAGGCCATGAATATGCGGCACTTTACGAAGGGATCCAGTTGTTCGCCCTTGAGGGAGTCGAGCAGCATAAGCGGGGGCTTGTTTACCTTGGGCGGAGAGTAGGTCTCCATGATCTTGTTGTTGGTTTCGCGATGAAGATAGTTTGATTCCTTGGCAAGGGTTGATCCACCCGGCGCAAGGGGGGCACCCAATACAACGTTTCCGCTAACCGAAACGGCGTCCTCGATTGCCTTGAAGGATCTGCTTATCCCTCTCCACATGCTCTTGAAAGTTTCATTACCTGTTGTTTTGCCGTTTATGACCTTAGCGGTCTGGGTCATGTCGTAACTCCCTGAACCAGAACCTGATTTAAACTCTAGTTCGAATTTGAAGTCGTTTCCGATAGTCCATTTCACCTGCTGGGTCGACTCATTGCTGGTCGGACCCCAGGATTCCCCTTTCTTTACAAAACGCTGCAGAAGTTGCCCGGAGGAAAACAAGGGGGTTGAATAGACGTCGCGCAGACGCTCATCTGCAAAAAGCGAATTGAGAGGTTCGCCCTCCTGCGGCACGATTTCATCCGCCTTGTAGTCGGCGGTCATGGAGTCAGGGGCGGTCTTCCATAGTTGTGGATTTTCCGGCATGAAGGTCTTGGCTTCCAAATCCGAGAAAAGGGCCCGGGCAAGGAGTGTCTTCTTGGCCGCCTGATACTGGGGGGAACCAACGAACCCGCTTGCAATGATTGTCTCCAGGGCTTTCAGGAGGCTCTCAACCGAGTCGATTTTACCCAAGCCAGCCACCGCTTCGTCGAAGGAGGCAACGGCTTCCTTCTTTTGCTCGTAAGCCTGTCGCAGGGAGCCGAGCACGTCCCGTTGGCCATCGGTCAAGCCCAAGCCCTCCACCCCCGAATACTTTTCGGCCTCGGTCTCCAGATCAACAAGCAACTTGTTGAATTCGAAGAGGTTCTTCTTGAGCGCTTGCGGGCTTTGCCCCATGCCGAGGCTCGTTTCGGCAAAGGCATTGGCCGCGGACATCTTGGTTACGAGCCCGCCGGCGATGCCCGCTTGCAACTGGTCGCGCTTCCCGTTCCACTCGAGGTCGGCTTGGCGGAGTTGCTCCTCGCGGCTTTCCCGGTAGGCGGAGTTAATCCGGTTGAGGTCTTCCCACATCTGCTTTTTCTCACCCTGCAATTGGGTGACTGCGGCAAGCTCGTTGGCCTGCCCGACCTCATCCATGAATCCCTGGATTCTCTCCCCGAGCTGTTGGTTCACCGCCCGGGCATCTCGTATGAAGGACTTCGCCTTCTTGATCTCCGTCTCAAACTCGAGATCGTTGATTCTTTCGGGGTTGTTTTTTTCAAAGGACTTAATGAAAAGTTCAAGGTTCTCGGCGTTCTTGTTGGTTTTAAGGCCGGAAACAAGGGTCTCGAACTGATCGTTCCAGCGCAACCTCTCGGAAATGAAGTAAAAACTCACCCCCGCAATCGCAATGGCGATCACGCAGGCGGTTGCGATCATGATCCTAAAGTTCTTCTGGCGCTTTGAGATCTCTTCCCTGAGCTTGAGCAGGGAGCGATTGAAGTTCTTGAGGTCGTCTTCCGAAAGGCTTTGTCCGGCTTGTTCGAGGTCTCTGCCGACTGAGGTGAGTTCAGCCAGGTCCTCCCTCAACTCGGCGGTTTTTCTCTTGCGGCCGATTTCCTTGTCCTGGATTGAACGGACGACCACCTTCAGGTCGTCTTCGCGCTCCTTGTCCTCGCCTTCCTTGCGCTCCCTTTCCTTTTCCTTAGCTATCCACTTGCGGGCAAGGTCCACGATGCCCTTGTAGGTGTGCTCGGGCATATCGGGCAGGGATTCATCAAGGGGAAACCCGTTTTCCTTGACCAGGGAATCAACTTGAGCAAGAGGAGGCAGAGCTTCTTTCCAGCTGCCATTCTTGCGGATGGAAAGCAGACTCTCGATCATGCCTTTGCATCGCTCCAAGCTGACCGCTCTCCTGAGGGATTCGTCGTAAGCCATGGCTTCTCCCCACTCCGTGCCTTCCGGATTTTTCTCCCAAGGTTCCGAGTTAAAGGCGGACATGGCGTCGGCAAACCACCCTTCGTTTTTTTCCCTGGCCAACTTGACCAGTTCGGCAATCTTTTCGCCCTGAATCACGGACTCTATCTTCCCAAGTTGTTCGGCCGCATTCGCATCGGTCGGATTCTTCCGTCGGATGATGCGCAGGACGTTCAGGGCCTTGGGCATGTCCTTACTCCGCATGGCATGGGCCAATTCACTGTAAAGAGGATCGGTTCCGTCGATGGGTTTTGCGAAAAGCTCGCCCATCATTGAAACCTGTTTCCCGTCCAGGTGAGGAGGGGCGCTCAGTCCGAGCTTGCTCATCTCCTCGGCCCACTTGCCCAACTGGGGAAAGGAAAAGGCTTCCAGTACGTCCATAAGAGGAGGTGAGAACTGTGCTTCCTGCAGGGCGGTCGATTCCTTGCCCTGCCGGATCAAGTCGACGCATCTCTGAAGGCGCCCCGTGGCTTCGTCGAAGGCCGTCAGGTATTCCGCGCCGAGCCTGCGGACGTCCTGTTCGGGCGCTCCGTTCTTCAGGCACTGCTTGATCTCATCGACTAGGGTTTTCGCGTTCATTGGTTACTTAACAACCATTATTACTCTGTCACTCTTTTTATCCCTCCATTGCAAAGGGGGCTTAACTTCATCCGATAAGACCCCAAGCTTGTTAATGAAAGATTCAAACTGGGGGAACGATTTTGGGCCTGGGTATTTAGTGGTGTCCGCCAAATAACGAATCAGGTTCGCTCTTTTTGTTGAGTATTCATCTTGTGCGTCCTGATATTTTTTAAGAAATTCCGAACTATTAAATTTTGTCTTGAAATCGTTCTCCAGGCTTTTCTTTGCATTGTAAGCATTTTCGGCGTCAACCTTGTTTTTCTGAAGATTTGCTTTCTTTTTGGGATCCTTGTTATCATCGAATTTTTTAATAGCCTCATTTAGGGATTTTTGTGCTTGTATCTTTTGCCTGTCCCAACCTTCCTTTCTGTCTTTCACAATATTGAGAATTATTGTGCGAAGTGCGGGAAACTTGGCCTCTCTTATTTTTTTCTGGTAAATACTTTTCTTAACATTTTCCCCTGTGTTCCATCCAGATGGCAAAGATATATTTTTTGTTTCATCTGTTTTTGGGTCCTTCCACTCGAAGCTAATTTTTCCTATTTTCGACACGATTTTATTTTGGATTGTTCCTTCAAACTTCTCATTTGAGAAATCGATCTTATTTTTACTAGATAGGCCAAAAAGATCTCGGAAATCTTTTCTAGCGCCTTCCAGATTGTCAGCTGCGTTTGTGATAGTTTTTTTCAATTCTGGAAATTGAAGCTTCGCTTGTTGATGAACATCCTTGATATCTTCAAAAGTAATATGGGTGCTTTCATGGTTTGAGGTAACATGGTATAGTACATCACCACCAAGCGTTATTTCGCACTTAGCGGTAAATCCATTTGCCAACAGGAGGAAATTCTTGTTCCTCTTATCGTTTGTACCATCGTTTACCCCACCTATGATTGTGAGCTTGGAGAGAGCAGAAGTGGTTAGCACTTTAAGTTTATCTCCGTGCGGGATCCCTTCAAGGGGTTCGATGAAACCGTATTCCTCAATATTCTTCACGTCCAGAAAGCGCGAAATGTTCATCTGATACGTTTTATCCTTAAGCAGGTATATCTTTGTGCCGTCCACCCAAAGTACCTCAGGGAAAGGTTGATCGCCTTTTTCTAACACCTTGCCAGCCTGGTAGACGTAGACCTTTGGAAATCTATCAGAAGGCTTTCCTGTGGGTAGTAAGGAAAACTGGCCACTAGGCAAGAATTTGTCATCAATGAGTATTTTTTCCGGCAGAGTGGTATTCATTGCAGCATTCTTGGCTGCCTCGAAAGCTTCTTTATTCCTGATCTGCTCAGCCAGATCATCTTTGCGCTCTTGGGCATCTTCAGCCTCTTTATCGGAGAGTTTTTGCCCGGCTTTTTTAATGTTTATGAGTGCCTGCTCAAGTTTACGACTAAAATCTTTGAGTTCCTGGAGATTCGCATTTTGGTAACCGTTACTATTTTCAAGGCTTGCTTTCAGTGCCTTAAGGCGGTCCCGATTCCTTTGCAGTTTTAGTTTTTGTTCTTTTTCTGCCGCTGACTCTTGACCTTTTTCTTCCTTCCCTCCGTTCGCGGAGTTCTGCTTTC
>MDTD01173359.1_pt1 | contig 11854 bp, 12 predicted proteins | sample 811221 | NCBI WGS metagenome assembly MDTD01 (sample SAMN05326646, study PRJNA326480) | marine metagenome | isolation source: seawater | place: Pacific Ocean: South West | collected 2011
GTCTTAAGATTTGTTCAAAATAAATCAAATAAAAAACAAAAAGTTTTTTATAGTGGTGAAGCTTTTAGGAAAACTTACAGGAAACAAGATTCTATAATTAAAAATCAAATTGGTTTTGAAATATTAGGCTCAAAAGATAAACAAAAAGAAGATCGAGAAATTATAGACACTTCAATAAAAATTTTAAAAAGAAGTGGTTTTAAAAAAGCAGTTTTAAAAATTGGAAATGTTCAATTATTTAGTCTTTTAATAAATAAACTTTCAATTCCAAGAAGATGGAAAAATAGACTGAAAAGACATTATTGGAATGAAAATTATTTCAATGAACTTTTAAAAAGATTAGAAACAAATTTAGACATAGATCCTGTTTATGTTGAAAATGATAAGTCAAGATATTTAAAAATGAGAAAAATTGAAAATTCTAAAGAAGTTGCAGGAAGAAGTTACAAAGAAATATTAGATCGATTTGATATGAAGATAAATGATCCTAGAAGATCTTCGTCAGGCAAAATTAATACAAAAATTATTAAAGAATATTTAAAAATAAAATGTGAATTAAAAAATGCACCAAAAATATTGAATAAATTTTTTCAAAAATATGGACTTAATATATTTGTTGGTAAAGAGTTTTTTCCACTAAACAAAATAAATGACAAGAATTTAAGAGTAGAGTTTTCTGCATCAAGCGGAAGAGAAGTAGAATTTTATAGCTCAATGATTTTTTCTATAGAAGTAAAAAAAGGAAAGAAATTTAAAAATTTTGTTTCAGGTGGAAGATATGATGAATTAACAAGTAACTTAGGTTTCAGAAAAGTTTCAGCAGCTGGAGCAGCGGTCAATATGAGCGTTTATGAATAAGAATATTATCAATATAGGGATACCATCAAAGGGTAGATTAAAGAATGATACTCTAAATATCTTTAAGAAAAAGAAATTGAAAATTTATTCTGAAAGAGGAGAAAGGGATTTATTCGGCTATATAAAAAAATCTAATCTAAAAATTATATATCTTCACGCAAGGGAATGCATTGAACAATTGTCTTTAGGAAATATTGATATTGGTTTTTCGGGCATAGATTTATTAGATGAAAGTGAAATTAATATTAAAAATAAAATTAAAGTTATAAAAAAATATGAATTTGGCAAAGCCAATCTTGTTCTTGCGATACCTGATCGTTGGATAGATGTACAAACTTTACTAGATTTAGATGAGGTTGCAGATGAATTTAAAAAAAAGAAAAAAAAACTTTTAAGAGTTGCAACAAAATATCCTAATTTAACTAGACAATTTTTGTATTCAAAAGGCGTAACCCAATTTCAACTTGTCAAAAGTCTGGGAAGTACTGAGGTAGCTCCGTTTACAGGTACTGCTGAAATTATATCAGATATAACAAGCACAGGGGCGACATTAAAAGCAAATAATTTAAGAGTTTTAAAAGATGGTGAAATTTTAAAATCACAAGCATGCCTGATGATGTCAAAATTATCTTTAAGAAAATCAGGAATTAAAAAGATAATTAAACTTTTGAAAAGTTAAGTATTAATATTAGGCGATTTCCTACAAATATTAATAGCTTTTTTAATTGAGGGAATAAATTTTTCTAATTTCCATCTATTAATCGTTATATCAAAATATTTATTAGCTTTAAAATTTATACCATCAATAATTTCTATCTCATATTTTTTGTGATGATTATAAAGAGTATGAATCATATATGTATATTCTTTGATTGGATAAACACCCAGTGTAAATATAACTTTTAAACCATCGTAAACCGGTATGATTTGGATAACCTCAGCGGTAGTTTCTATATCATTCAATTTAATTGGAATATGTTTATCTAATAGTTGACGATAATCTCCAGGATCGTTCCATGTATAAAAAGAAAACATTGTTGTAATTTTATTACAATTATCTTCAGGCATTAAAATAAAAGCAAATTTATCACTATATTGGATCTCACCAGATACTGAAGCATAGCTATAATCTTCAATTCTGGTGACTGTCCATTCTTCCTTTGCTTCTGCGTAGGAGAGGATGATGATTAAAAAAACTAACAGATGCAGAGAAATAAATAAGATCCAACGCATAAATTAATTAAGCCAGACTAAGTTGGTTTTATTAGGACTGAATTTTGTTAGAAAAAAGATTAAAAATTTATTTTTTTTAATCATTTATATTTTTTTTTTAAATAATCAATAAAATCAATTACATTATTTTGTTTTTTTTTAAGTTCTTTTTTTTTTTCTTTATCATTTTTAAACCCTTCAAGACCCTTTAAAAATGTTGAATGAGGATCGGATGTTGCTTGGTGAACTAATCCTCTTGCAATAGTATTAACTAGTTCGTGTTCTTTAGGATTCATATTTTTTGAGTTTTCAGTATCTATCGCTACATTAAAACCATTTTCTGCAGGAGTAATAAAAATTTTCATCGCTTTTTGCTCCTCTACCTTTTTTTTGAGTTCTTGAATATTTTCTATTTCAGTTTGGTTTTTCATCTTTTTTAATATCTTTTGTAACTTCGATTGCATTATCTATTATTTCTTTTTCAAGATTACTTAATTCTACTACATTGGACATAACCTCACTCAATGTATCTTTTGATTTAGTTACGATATTTCCAGTGTTTAATGTAAATCGGGTATAAGGTTTATTATTTGTACGTATCATTAAAACATTTTGTTCTTTGTCATTTTTTCTAACTTTTACATAAATGCACCATCCACAAGCATGATCTGGATTTTGCTTTTCAAATATTATTTCAACATCATCTGCAGTTATTAATTTTCCCATCAGTGCAATGTCCTTTCGTTATTATTGTATTTTGTTTTAGTTTTATGTTCTGTTGAGCAAAAATTGCATTTTTCCCAACTTTCTTTACCCAAATGGTATGGACCTATTTGAGCAATATTTTTAATTACTTTAACTTCGCCAACATCACCACATGCAGGACAAAAATCGTGATTACTTCTTGGCATCAGATTTCTCCTCTTTTTTTTTAATGGATTTGTTTCTTTGGTATTTTGAAATTATAAAATGTGCATCAATTAATGCTTTTAATATCAAGATAAAAATACCACCTTTAATTAAGAAAGAATTTTCAAAAATTAAGCCACCAGCTAAAAATAAACATCCTGCATTAGCTAAAATAAAAAATATATCTCTAGCTGAGTATGGAATTTTTTCATCTTTTCCAAAGAAGTAAAAGATTAAAGCTGCTTGAAAAATTAAAGTTGCTTTAAGAGCAATTAGCATAGCTTGTTCGATCACTGAGTTTTACCTCTTTGGTCTGATTTAAATATTTTGTCGAATTGATTTGATAAAAGTTTTTTACTTTTAGAGATGTATGTATCTTTCCAATTTTTTACATCATTAATAAAGTCTTCATCACCAATATCGTCATTAGTTAAATCGTCATCAAATTTAATTTGAACCGTAAGTGGGATATTTGTTATTTGACCACTAACAATTCCTTGACCATTTGCAAAATTTGGTAATTGTTTTGCCTCTTCGTTATCCCAGTTTTCCATAGTTTTTTTAACGAAATTTTGATCTCTTTCATTTTTTAACCTTAAAATAATGTATGAGTTCATCTGAGAACAAACAGTTTCATCTAATCGATAAGGTCTTTGACTAACAAGCATCAAGCCAACTCCAAATTTTCTTCCTTCTGTTGCAATCTTTTTAATAGTTGAAACAGAAGGGTAGCCATCCTGACCTTCAGATTTAGAGGGTATGAAATTTTGAGCCTCTTCTAGAACAGTAAAAAATGGAGGAATAACGTTTGTACTTACTGATCTATGGTTAAATAAACTTTCAAGCAATATAGAAACAATTGTGCTTGAAGGCAGACTTTCATACCCTTTAAGGTACAAAATGGAAACTTGAGATTTAGCGATTATTTTTTCAGGTTGAGAGTAAGGATCAGGTAGTTCTTCAAATTTTAGATGAGGGAATTTATCCATATTTGATTTATTACTTTGTTCCATTTCAGATAATTTTTTTTCAACTTTTCTTAAACTTCTAGCAACCACACCCATAGTTGATGCACCAGTATGACTTGCTCCTTGCAATCCATTTGTTGATTTGTTTCTTTTGTTCTGTGCTGCTGTGTTTGATCTTTGAACTAATATTTTGATGTACTCGATTAAACTTGTTCCAGTTTCATATTCAATATTCATTAGTAACCAATTTAAAAACTCATACTGTGGTTCAGTTAGTTTATTTCCAAGTCTCTCAATAAGAGTGAAAATAACTTCTTTATTATTTTTTGGAGCTGAAATTTTTGGGTAAAATAATTTGATTTTATGATTAGGAAATAATTTTTTAGCTTTTTGAACAATACCTAGATTATCACCATGAGGATCAAAAATTAAAATAGGGTATTGTTTTTCCATAAGCTCCCTAACAGCTCTTCTAACCCAAACTGATTTACCAGAACCAGTCATACCAATTACAAGAACATGACGTGAGACCATGTTGTCTGCAGAGACAAACACATCAACATCTTTTCTTGCTACTAAATTACCAATAAATATAGGGTTTTTACTCTTCATATCGGCATTTAAGAGTTTGCTTAAATCTTGTGATGATGGATATTTTACAGCTCCACCCGGTGATACAGGATAGTTTAATGGAACTAATTCCATTTTTTTTCCGACAACATTTTCAGTGTAGCCGAGGTTTTTTACAGTACAGATAGAGTCGTTTTTTGTAAGAGGTAAGATTGTATCTTGTATACTTATATTTTCTTCGGTTAATTCTTTTGTTGCTTCATTTGGTAGAAAATCATTTGTAGAAACAATTTCCATTATTCTTCCCCAAACAATTACATCTATTACTCTACCTTCGCCGGTAGGAAGTTTAGACTCTGCTGCAACTATATCACCTTTTTTTGCTTTAAATTTTTTAAGATAAAACATGTAATCACTAATACTGGTTTGACCTAAGATTGTTCCAATATCCGCCCAAGGTGAACTTAATTTAGTCATTTTATTAATTATATTTTCTTTACTCATTTAGATACCTTTCCGGCTTTTGGCCTGTTTTGCCAACTTCTTCCACCATGAGAAATTGATTTTAGTGCTGCGGTAATGGTGTTTTTATCATCACCATCGAGAGCAATTTTTAAATAATATTTTAAGTAATAACCTTTTGCAGTTCTACCTAACCAAGAAGGAATTTTTGCTGCTTTATCTACTATGTCTAATCCTACAGGAAATCCATAACTTGGTAATAACTTACTGCAAGCTAAGATGTACTCATAATCTTCTTGCATTCGTTTTGGATAAATTAATGACTCAACTCTAATAGGAGATTGGTTTTTATTTGTTTTTATATAACCAACAAAAACTTTAGGAAAACTATCCATTTGACTTTGCCATTCACCCCAAGCTTTTGAAGGAATTTGTTTTTCTACTTCGATAGGTTTTAGTGCTTGGCAGTCCTTTAAGATTAACTCAAAAAGATTACCGTCATTAATTTTATATCTTTTAATTAGGCTTACTGTTTTATCGTAATCATGTTCTGCAAGAACACCTTTTTTAACTGCTTTGATAAGAAGATTTCTTAAGTAAATTGTTGAACCTGTTTTTTCAACTATTCCATAAATTGGAAACTTAGCTTTTTGAATAAATTTAATTGAATTTAAATATATATTTATAAAATGACGCTCTTGTTCGTTTTCATCATTTACTTTGAAGAAAGGAATAATATTTTTTACAACATTCTTTTTAAATAATGGAAATTCCGGTCCAGAGAATGGCATAATAGGTGTTTGTAATGGACCGTGTAAGAAACAATATTTGAAATTCTGTTTGTTATAAACATGTTTAACCACAGCAGCCATTTCAAATGTAATTCTTGCAGCATCTTTCTTTTTGGTTAGTAGCTGGTTATCCTCATAAGGATCTTCGCTAAGATCATAAATATTATTATTTGGATCATATAGATCACCAAAGAAACCAACGGTATCTTCAAATTTTTCTCTATCTTTTGTTAATCCATTAGGCTTGATTATGAAGCTTTTAGCTCTTATGGCAAAAGGTGCAGTACTTGATAGGAAGTTGCTGTAAACACCCCCATCTACAAAGCAGCTTCTATAGTCTTTTGCTTTTTTCCAGTAGTTTTTGCCTTGATAATCAAGGTTAATAATAAGTTTTTCGTCGTCACATATTTTTTTAAAGATTTGAACAATACTACCCATCACCTCCATAAAGTTTTTTTGAACTTTAGGAGATGGGCTAGTGACAGCGTTTTGAATAAACTCTTTAAATAGAGATGAATTGTTATTTATTGAACTCATATTTTTGCTCCACAGTAATATTGAATTTTTGTACCTCTAATATTTGTTCTAATAGTTAATTTTTTATCTGAGAAATTATTAAATTTTCTTTTAAGTTTTTGTTTAAAGTTAAAACAAGATTTTCTGTTCATAAAGCTTCTAAAATGAATTTTGATTGTTTCTTTTAAAGCCTTGGTAGAGCTGCTGCAGAAAGGAACTTGGTTATGATAGAAAGGGAAGGAAGGAGAACCAAGAGTTCGAGGCGTTGCCGCTACTCGACAGCTGCTTTTACCAAAGCTATAAAAGTTATTAGAATGTAACCTCCTTTGTTTTATGTTAATGTTAAATGTCATTACTTTGCAAATATACGTCATTCAATTAAATTCAACTTTTTAGTTATTGGATCGTATAATCCTTTTTGATTTTTAATTATAAATTTTTCAAAATCTTTAAATCTTCTTTCAGAAATTTTTCTTATCCCTTCAGGTGAAATATTAAATTTAATTGAAAGTTCCTTTAGAGTTTTATCTTCTTTAAATTTATACTCATTTAAAATATATTTATCTCTTGGACCTAAATTATTTAAAAATTCTTCTTTTAAAATTTTAAATTTATTGATCACATTGTTATTATTTGAATGAGTTTCTGTATTTTTATTTTTATCCTCAATTATATCCCAGTATTTTTCATCGCTATCATCACTTAATTTGCTATCTCCATTTATTATTACTTGAGATTGATACAAATTAACCAATTGAATATCCTTAAATTTATAACCATACTTTTTACTTAAGTTTTTAATGTCAATGTTTGATAAACAATTTTTTTGACAGAAATTACTTTCATTTTTCCACTTATTTAAGTTAAAGAAAATTGATCTTATACTATCCGAGTCTGGTAGTTTTGTTGCAGAACTAGTAATTTTATCTTTATATATTACTAATCTAAATTTGAACTTAATTTGTTCATTTGCAAATTTACAGAAATTAAAGTTATCTTGATAATTTACTTTAATAGGCATTTTTTTAGTAGAACCTTTAATGTTCCATTTTTCTACACCACATATATATTTATCAGTTGCCAACCAAGCTGTTTCTAAAGCAACTGCTTTAAGATCATCTTTTTGAAGGGAATTAGTATTATCTTTGATAACGGTCCAGTACCTATTAACAGTGTTGTCAATAACCTTTTTATTAATATCTTTTAAAGATTTAAGAGCATTACCATAGAAAAAATCAACGCATTTTAAATTAATAAAATGGTTAAAGTAATCCAGTCTTACTGGATACGAATTCGAGTTTTTTACGGTGGGCAGCACACCAGCATAAGTTTTTGTCATAACTATTGCTGCCATTTCGCAATGAAGCGAACAGGCGTAAATATACGTTTTTTGCTAATTCAAAAGGTGCCAGAATGTCGCACCCAAATGTACCTTAAATATGTAGTTAAATTGATACAAATTTTAATTTGGGCTCAACATATCTAACATGTAGATGCCAGTCTTGCCAATCATCTAAAGCAATTTCTTGTCTAACAAAATCAAACTTTCTTTTGCTTTTTTGAAGCATATTATTTTCATCTATTAAATTTAATCCTTTTTCTGTTCTAATCATAGCGAACAATTCATTTCCAATTAAGCCAACAATTAATCTCTTATAAAACTGAAGGTTGTCATATGCTTCATATTTAGAAATAATGTGAACTATTGTTTTTGAATCAGCAAATTTTTGAAAACTTTCTTTTAATATTTTATCTACATTTATTCCTGGTGATATTATTTTCCCGTTAGACTTTTGTGTGTCAGAGTAATATTTGTATTTATTTTCTAGTAAACCACCATAAAATCTATTTTTAACATTTGCATTTTTAATAATAGAATTTAAAAATTCAAAAGTATTTAAATAAGATTGAGCATATTTAATTTTATTTTGTTGCTTATATAGTTTTTTTGCATCTAAAATATTTGCAGGGGCATGTCTATCTATAATAAATATTTCATCTGAGTGTGTTATGATTCTTTTTAAAAGTATAATTAAATCTTCCTTATTTTCTTCATCAGATTTGTTACTCTTTTGCTGCCAGAAAGGTTTACATTTATCATCTATCTCTTCTTCTAAGGAATCAGAAGCATCAATTATTTTTTTAACAGAAATTGTTGATTTGTCTGATTCTTCTTTTTCGTTTGAAAATATAAAATCAACTGTATCAAGCTTATCTGGAAAATTTTGGTATTTTCTATTTAATTTATTTAATAAATTTTTAACTAAAGGGCCATTTCCACCATTACAATCAAATTTAAAAAATTGTTTTCTTTTTAAATTTGTTTTTAAAAAAAAATTATCTCTTTTTATAAAATTTGAATTAATAAAATGGTACACTATTTTTGCTTCATCAGGGGTAAGATTTCCCTTCAATGCAGGAAGAAACTTTTCGTTAAAAGTAAATGTATATATCATTTTACTCAAATTCTGCTGATCGTTCAGCAAATAAATCGTCTTTCCAAGAAACAAAATATTGACCTTGAGAATTAATTTTAATTTTTTTAATTTCAGATACTTTATCTTCTTCTTTTAAAACATAGTTTGCAGATACAAAATTTGGTGATATTTTTTTTTGTCTAATTTTTTTTAATACTCTTAAAAGTAAATCTTCACTATGAGTCTCAAGTATAATTTGATTATCATTTTTTAATGAAGATTCTATGATTAACTCACCTAAGTCAGCCTGTAATTTTGGATGAAGGTGAACCTCAGGTTCTTCAACAACAATTATATTATTTCTAGCTGTTAGACATTGGACTATAAAGGGTAAGATTAAAGGATAACCTAGACCTATATGATTTTGATATAAATTTATATTTTTATTTTTAGGTTTCCATATGATCTCATAATGATTTTCAACGTTTATTACCTTTACTGAATATGGTATTTCCAATCTTTTTAACCACTTGTTTGTATCATCTCTTACGCCTGGATTTGCTAAAGTTTCAGCTAAATTTTCTGCACGCGCTCCCACATAGCTTGTTTGAATACCCTTTGCAAAATACTTCTTAGGCATTGATCTTAAACCCGGAATTACAAACATTTTATCCATACAAAGTTGGAGATCTCCATATGCATCTCTACCCGTGCTCCTGTTAAGAATGCCAGTTGATGAAATAAAAGATCTGATTATTTCTAAAACTGGATAGTTTTTATCATTAGTGTTTGCAAAAAAATTGAGTATTTCAACAATAAAATCGTAAAGATATAGAATACTATTTTCCACATCCTCTTGAACAAATCTATATTGACCTGAGTACGATTTATACTTTGAAATAAATTCATTTGAAGGATTTAAATAAAACTTTCCCATAAAATATACTGTTCGTCCTAATTTTTTTTCACAATCAGAATAAATATATTTTTTAAAATTTTTGAAACTCTTATTTTTATTATATAATTTAATAAAATTAATAATTTCCCCTGAAACTTCTTCAAGTTCCTTATTTGAAAATTCTTTAAGGCCAAAACCTACTCTTGTATATGTTAAGTATCTTACAAAATTATCTTCAAATTTTTGTAATCCTTCAATTCTTTTTTTGGAATCTTTAATCTTGCTAATTTCTTTAACTTCTTTTAAATCTTTATCAATATCCGATATACGTCTTCTATTGAGTTTTTTTATTGTTGATTTATTAAAACTTTTGGAAAATTTATTTAAAACATTTAAAACAACTTCCTCATTTTGCTTGAATTTATTATAAACCTCTTCCAGATTATTTATTTCTATCTCTTTTAGTTTTACATCATAATAATAAGGTGAATACAAACTGGCATATTTTTTTGTATTTTTTTTAAATTCTTTTTTATTTCTATATTTTGACCTATCAGTCAACAAGTTGTAGGCTACATCGCTATTTTCTAAAAATTTTACTGCATTTGGAAATTCAATTTTAAAATTTAGATTTGTATCTTTATTTTTTATAGAAACAGATTTTAGTAAAACTTTATCCTTAATTAATTGTGGACCTTCACTATAAAAATTTTCATTATATTTATATTCATAAAAAATTTCTTTATCTCTATCTAAAAAATCTAAATTATTCCTAGATAAAATACCGGTTTTAACTCCTAAAAATAAATTTTCATTTTCTTTATTATCTGTAATTATCCCTTTATATTGAATATCAATATCTATCCCACCGTTATCTTTATATTTTTCAGGAGATTCTAAATTAAAAGGTGTAAGCTGATCAGCGCTATAACTTTGTCTAATTAATCTTAAAGCCTGTAAAATAGAGCTTTTACCAGTGCTATTTTTACCAAAAATAAGATTTACCATTGGGCTGAATTGTATTTCTGTTTCGTTGCCAAAAGCTTTAAATTTATTTAATTTTATACCTTTGATATAAACACGATTTGGTTTTGAAATACTTTTTTTCATATAAAAATAATATACTCCGTTAATATGCTATTCAACTTATCAGTTAAATATTAATTATATTGAAAATATAAGATTGACGTATATTACTTAATTATGGACAGTTTATTAATAATATTAGTTGGTGTTTTAATAGGAATTAGCCTAGTTATTTTATACTTTCAGCTTAAGGCCAAACCTAAGCAAGAGGACAATCCTACAGAAAAAATCCAAGAGGAAATAAATAACTTAAGAAATTCATTTAATCAGTCATTTGGATCTATGTCCAAAGATATTGCTAGAGATTTCAGCGCTTCTTTTGGAACTATGACCAAAGAAATAGCAAAAGATATGTCGGGTGCCTTAACTAAAGTTGATGAAAAAGTTTTAAATTTCAATCAACAGGTAGAGATTTTAAATAAAAGCCAGGAGGGGATTACTAAAATTTTAGCAGGAGTTAAAAAATATGGAACCCTTGCTGAGTTTAGTTTGGCCTCTTTAATAAAAGATTTATTGCCGGCTTCTCAATTTATCTCAAATGTTAAGATGAAAGAGGATACGTCTGAAAATGTAGAATTTGCAATCAAGCTTCAAGGAGATGTCTTAGTTCCGGTAGATAGTCATTTCCCTGTAGAAAGATTTAAAGCAATAGACGATGCCCATCAAGCAGATGATAAAAAAGCAATGGCAGATGCCAGAACTAAATTAGCTAAAGCTTTTAAAGATAAAGCTAAAAGTGTGAATGAAAAATATATTGTTCCACCTAAAACTACAGATTTTGGAATTGTATATGCACCAACTGAGAGTTTATATAAAGAATTAACTGACTACCAAGATCCTAGTACTAAGGAATTACTAACTCAAGAATTAATGAAAAAGTATAAAATTGTAATTATGGGTCCAAATACTCTTTCAGCTTATCTGCAGTCATTACATATGGGCTTTCAATCATTAAAAGTACAAAAGGGTGCAACAGAAATTTATAATCACTTAAAAACAATCAGTACAAGATTTGCAAAGCATTTTGATAATATAATTGTACTTCGAAAAAAATTAGAAGAGGCAATGAAGGTTGTAGATACATTTGGCACAGATGCGAGATCAATCACCAGAACTTTAGAAAATATAAAAGATCCCGAGCAAGTTGAAAAAGCTGTTAAAACTGAA
>MDTD01119729.1_pt1 | contig 11852 bp, 11 predicted proteins | sample 811221 | NCBI WGS metagenome assembly MDTD01 (sample SAMN05326646, study PRJNA326480) | marine metagenome | isolation source: seawater | place: Pacific Ocean: South West | collected 2011
TATCGCCGCTCCAATGCAGATTAAAGCCAGCATCGCGAGCTACCTGCGAAACGGGTACGGCTTTGGTATTGCGGTTCAAATCAAAGGTTTTGCCCGATTTGGGTACAGGGATAATATAGGCTTTGTGCAAATCGGTAAAAGCTATCCATTTTCCGTCGGGACTTGGGGTATAATCTTTTCCGTATTCAGAAGTAAATAATTCTTTTTTGTTATTGCCCGATAAATCCACCTCGAAATATTTTTTACCCTGCTGAAAATAAATGCCTTTTCCATCGGCGGTGAATACGGGATTGCTACCACTTTCGCTGATTAGTACGGGGTTTTTCCCGTCGGCATCGGTCGTATAAATACCCGTGTTTTCGCAGAACGTATAGCCTTGGTGGTCGTTGCCGTGTTCTTTGCGGTAAACGATTTTCTTGCCGTCAGGCGAGTAAGAAGGCTCGCGGAAAATGCCTTTTTCGGTAGTTATTTTACGGATTTTTCCTTTTTTAAATTCGTACTCCATTATTGCGCCCGTGGCGGTATCGTTCCACGTAACGTATAATAATTTTTTGTTATCATGACTAAATACGGGTTCAAATTCAAAGGCATTGGTTTCTTTGGTAAGTCGAACGGGCGTACCGTTGGGCAATTCTTTTTTCCATAAATAGCCTACTGTCGAAAACACAAGGATTTTACCGTCGGGCGAGGTTACCGCATGGCGTATCATTTTTGCCCCGAAAGTATCGGGGGCTACCTCTTGCCTAAAACGCACCGCATCGTATATGCGGTGGGTAGCGGTGGCAGTGAAGGGGATTTCATTCGCCTGTTGGGTTTGGGTGTTTACCTTCCACAGCTTGCCTTGCGCCCAAATAATAATATGGATATTATCGGGCAGCCAGTTGTAACCTGTGTACACCCCGAAAATAGCCCAGGCTTCCTGCTGGTCTTTGCTTAGTTTGTCAAACACGGGCACTTGTTGCCCTGTTTGCAGGTTGTGTATGTACAGCACGCTTTTGGTGCGTATACGGCGTACAAAAGCCAGTTGCTTGCCATCAGGGCTGGGTTGTGGGCGACAAGCCCCACCGGGGCCACTAATAAGGTCTTTGGTTTCGCCTGTTTCGCGGTCGTAGCGTTTCACTACATAAATTTGGCTGTTGGGGTCTTTATTGTATTGGAAATAACCACCGGGGTATTCGTCTTCGCTGTAATACAAATAACGCCCGTCGGGAGATAGAAAAGGCTCGTTCACGTCCTGCTGGTCGTTTTTGCGTTTGGTAAGCTGTATGCCGCTGCCGCCCGTAATGTGGTACATCCACATTTCGCCTGCGCCCAGTGAGCGTGTAGAAGTAAAATGCTTACGAGCAACTATATACTGCCCGTCGGGAGTCCAAACGGGGTTGTTCAGCAAACGGAAATCTTCCTGCGTAATTTGTTTGGCGTTACTGCCGTCGGCATCCATTATCCAAATATTATCGCCGCCGCCTGCATCGCTGGTAAAGCAGATTTTTTTGCCATCGGGACTGAAACGGGGCTGCACTTCAAAGGCGTGGCCGCCGCGCAACAACGTAGCAGTACCGCCCGCAACGTGCATACTGTATATATCGCCCAGCATATCAAACACAAGGGTTTTACCGTCGGGGCTAACATCGAGGTTCATCCATGTACCCTCGTTGGTGGTAATGGCAACTTCTTTATACGGCCCCGGCGGGTTGCTGACATCCCACTTGGGTTTGTCTTGCGCGAATGCGCTTATTGTAATAAATGAAAGAAAAACAGGTAGCAGTATTTTCATACTGGCGAAGGTAAAAAGTTTTTGGGAGTATGGGGGAGATTTGGAGGAAGAGTTGACGGCGAAAAAAAATGATATTTTTGTATAACTTATTTTATAGTTTTTATAATGTCAACTCTTAATACTACTGAAAAGCAAATACTGGAAAAGCTATTCCAAATGGGTGGAGGTTATGTTCTGAATTTTAATGACCGAATGATGGGAGAGTTCTTTCGTGATGATATTGGCATTAATATTTATGATGAAAAATATAATTATGGAAGTGGGTCAAAAGCAAATCGCATGAGGGGTTTTTGGAAAGTTGCTGATAACACTCTGGTTGGAAAATCTATTAATAAGCTCATAGAATATATTGAAAGTCAAGTGCTATTAAAAGACTTAAAGAAAGACGATTTTCCAGACGACTTAATTAATAGTGGAAAAAGCATTAAAAATAGACTATTGGGTGTCCAGCTTTCTCCAAAGGATGAAATAAAAGAAGACGAATTTATAAATAGAGAGTTCAAAAATGTTTCCATACAGAATTTAGGATTAGATAGTGTTATTTCAAATGTTTTAGAGCAAAGAATAGAAGAAATCAAGAAATGTTTAAAATCTGAGGCATCATTAGCTGTTATTTTTTTGTGTGGTAGTACATTGGAAGGAATTTTACTTGGTATTGCTTCCCAAAAACCAAAAGAGTTCAACACTTCTAATAGTAGCCCTAAAGACCAAGCAGGAAAAACAAAACAGTTTCATGAATGGAGTTTAAATGACTTTGTTAACGTTGCACGTGAATTAAAACTATTAGGTGAAGATGTTAAGAAATTTAGCCATGCTTTAAGATATTTTAGAAATTATATTCATCCTTATGTTCAAATGTCATCTGGCTTTAATCCAGATAAATATACCGCAAAAATTTGTTGGCAGGTATTACAGGCAGCTATTGTTCAGCTGTCCCCGTAATTATCAGATTTTATGAATTGCAAAACAGCTCCATAATAGTTATTAAAATTTTTTTGTTGCTTGTAAAAAAATATTTATAACTTAGTATAACTATTTATCTTATGGGAAAAGAATGTAAAAGATGTGATGGGACAGGTTCAGTTGAATGTCCTAAATGCGATGGAAATGGATATGTCGAAAGATATACAAGAGTTCCAATCTTATCTGATATCATTGATTCTTTTGATGATGATTCTACGCGTCCTTGTGAAAAATGTGATGAAACAGGAAAGATTAGATGTCCTAACTGTGATGGATCTGGGTCTATAGATTAAGGAGTTTGCGTTCTACTCAGCAAGAGTATCTTTTTTAACTCATCCCTGACCATTTTATAATTGTGGAATTGCACAACGGTTCCCCTCTCTTTGACCACCCCTTAGTCCCCTCCTAAACCACCCACTTGCCCTCCGTAGGAGGGGAAATGCCGCGCGCAACCCCTTTGAACGACGAACGAGTTTTAATAACTGATTGTATTGGACAGGTGAGCCTGTGTGGCTGTTCCTCTCCTTGTGTGGTTGTCATATTGAGCGGAGTCGAAATATGTGGAAAGGAAAAGGAGGGGTTAGGGGTGGTTTTGGGATGAAAAAAATAAACGGACGGCTTAGATGGGTAAAGTCAGCATACCAATTTTCTCCCTTTGGGAGGTGCAGGAAGGGGATATTGAACGCCGGCTACTGCACAAAATTGGGGTTATGGCTTTGTTGTACTTTAAATTGTATAAGTGCAGCCATGTGGCGGGCACGAGTTTTTGCCTCGTTGGCTTTTTCGCCTTCAAAAAGTTGATCTATGGTTTGGGTAAATAGTTCTAACCAACGGTTAAAATGTTCTTCGGTCAAAGGTTCTTTTTTATCTAATTCTATATGCGGCGACATAGGGTTGCCTTTATAGGCTGTGCCGCCCAGCAATATGTTTTCCCAAAAGTTATACATCACGGGTATATGCACCTCCCACGATAGTTGCACCACATCGTTAAAAATATAGCCTATTACGGGGTCTTTTTTCACTTGTTGGTAAAATGTATCTATCATAAGTTCTATATCAGTACGAGTGGTTATGTCGTTTTTCATAGCGGTATAAAAAATATAAGCCGTGCTACCACAGGCAGCACGGCTTTGTAAAACCTGTGTTTATTTTAAAGGTTAGGCGTATAGCGGAAAGCCTTGCATCATGGCGTTTACACGCTTGCGCACATCGGCTATTACGGTTTCGTTATCGTGGTTCATTAGTACTTCGTCTATCAAGTCTACCACTTTCACTGCATCGCTTTCTTTTAAACCGCGTGTGGTAATAGCTGGCGAACCTATACGCATACCACTGGTAACAAATGGGCTTTTATCATCAAACGGCACCATGTTTTTGTTTATGGTAATATCAGCTTTTACAAGGGTGTTTTCGGCTAGTTTACCGTTAAGTCCTTTGCTGCGCAGGTCTATCAACATCATGTGATTGTCTGTTCCGCCTGATATTACTTTGTAGCCTTTTGCCATAAATGCAGCAGCCATAGCGCGTGCATTTTTTATTAGTTGTTCACAGTATTCTTTGTATTCGTCGGTAAGGGCTTCGCCAAAGGCAACAGCTTTTGCTGCAATAACGTGCTCTAAGGGGCCGCCTTGTGTGCCTGGAAATACTGCACCATCTAATATGGTACTCATTTTTTTGATTTCTCCTTTAGGTGTGGTTAATCCCCAAGGATTATCAAAATCTTGTCCCATCATTATCAAGCCACCGCGAGGGCCGCGTAGGGTTTTATGTGTGGTAGTAGTAACTATATGGCAGTGGGGCAATGGATTGTTCAAAAATCCTTTGGCTATAAGTCCGCTAGGGTGAGATATATCGGCCAGTAATAATGCGCCTACTTTATCGGCTATTTGGCGCAAACGGGCATAATCCCAGTCGCGGCTGTACGATGATGCTCCGCAAATAATCAATTTGGGTTGCTCACGCTCGGCAATACCTTCTATTTTGTCAAAATCAATTCTACCTGTTTCTTCTTCTACTCCGTAAAAAGAAGGTTTGTATAGCTTGCCCGAGAAGTTTACAGGCGAACCGTGTGTTAAGTGTCCGCCGTGCGAAAGGTCGAAACCTAGTATTTTATCGCCCGGTTGCAATACGCCCAACATAACAGCAGCATTGGCTTGCGCACCACTGTGTGGCTGCACGTTTGCCCACTCGGCACCAAAAAGTTGTTTTATACGGTCAATAGCCAAGTTTTCCACCTTGTCTACCACTTCGCAACCACCATAATAGCGTTTGCCCGGAAGGCCTTCAGCGTATTTATTGGTAAGTACGCTGCCCATAGCTTCCATTACTTGTTTGCTAACAAAGTTTTCTGATGCTATTAGTTCTAATCCGTGTTCCTGACGGTTTCCTTCTTCGATGATTAAATCAAAGATTGCATTATCGCGTTTCATTGCTTGTGTTGCCATACGCGGTGCAAGATACAGCTAATTTGAAGATTTGAAAATGTGTTAGTCGGGAAATTGGGGTAAGCAGCTTTTTAAAGCATCAACTACTTCCTGTTTTCTTTCGCTCTTGAGGAGCCGTAATATGATTTCAATATACTGTCCTTTTGCTAAACCAAATATTGGTGATATTCTTTCTGAGAGCGTTTTTCGATTATAGATTTTAAGTATTGTACCCAAAATTCGCTCTTCAATAGCCTTATCAAAGGTTGTTTTACTTTCAGAATATAATTCAGGGATATTTATATTCTCTAATACCTCTTTTAAGCCAAGTCGTAAGCCTTCTTCTGAATTTTTCTTTTTGGAAAATGAATTTAATTTAAACTGAATTTTCTTTTCTGCTCTGTTTACAACTTGAGTTTCGATTTCTTTTTGAAGTTCATCTATAATGAAGGCGGTTACCTTTTCAATAGTTTCATCAGGATTTAATGACTGGTTTTCAGCAATTAGGCGAATTAATGGCTCAATGCAAAATACATTTTCAATTTCAGCAAAATCTAACGTGAAAATATTTGAACTCTTTAATGAGTTTATTTCTTCACTTGTTCTATAATCACCATCTACTATTCCATACGCCTGCAAATGATGCAAAGCAGGCAAACTCCGCATGGCTTTTGTTGATTCTATTACTTTTTCGCAGCCCCCTCTTGGGATAACATGAAAACTGGGGTAAACAGCCTGATAAATTATATTGTCATATCCCCCTTTTTCGCCCTCGGAGAATAAGATGCTCTTTCTATTTCCTATGATTTCCAGCAATAAACTTTCTGGGATTTCATCTGATTCAGGGATTTCTTCCCAAATCCATTTTTCATTACCACCATACTCTTTAATCCAGATTTTTTTTGACCCTTTTCTTGAAGCAGCAAAATCCAAATCATGCGTTATATATGCCAATAGTTTATTAGGGCAAACCTCTTCTATTTTATTCCAAAGTCTCGACATCAAAGAGCGATGTAGATGCAATTCTGGTTCGTCAATAATAATTATAGAATTATCGGGAACACAAAGGCACTGCCCTATAAGATATAATGTAACCCGTTCTCCATCACTCATTTCTTTTCCGTTATAATCAGGGAAACCTTCCTTTTTTACCAACACTTTCCCGTCATCAAAATATACCTGACGTTGAGGCATTATATCTGCCCATATTCTTTCAATTATGTCTATCGGAGAATCAGGTATATTAATAAATGTTTTCGTCTCTTTTGCATGCCTTGTATAATCACTATCCCGCTTTGCTTTACGAGCAAATAAGGTGGATAGAAGTTGATTGTAGTCATTTAACAAATGTGTTTCTGGATTGCTTCCCCATCTTGCCATATTTTTTTCACGGAGTCTTCCAGAATATTGGTCAGAGCGACCCCATAGGAGTTCTTTCTCCGCTTGTTCCAAAGACTTCATGGTAGCATGCTCTGGGAGAGATAGTGCTTTTTGTGCAGATATTCTATGGATAATTGTACTATCTGATAGATTTTGTTCTATCCACGTTCCTAAGCGTGTTTTCCCTGCGCCGTTAGCCCCAATAATTAATAAATTATTTAAGTTTTGAAAAGTTTCTCTTGCGCCTACTCCAGTTCTGTTTGGCAGTAATATGTCTGGCTTCATTGATAGTATTTAGGTGTTACTGGCTTTGTCTAATTTTAAATTGCTCTATCGTTTTGTATTTTACTTTCCCTTGTTCAATTGCCTCTAGCCTTTCGTCTAAAACAGAAATTTGTTCAGGTGTAAAATCAGTTACATCATCCAAGGTGTCAATCTTAGTAACAAAATCAAGCGATGCTAAAAGTTTAACAAGCAATTCAGCATTTTCAGTGGTATCTACTTTTAGTGTAACCGTTGTCATATATACTCAAAGGTACAATACAGACTATGATTTGACAAACTCAAGAATCAAGAAAGTCTCGTGTTTTGGTTAGTCTTTCAAAACTTAATTTTAATGGTATACTTGTACAAAAAATAGCAGTTGTTGTAAATGGCAAGCATAACACTTATTTGTTTTTTATTAATTATTATAAATGTAGTTGTATCGTATCAGGGTTTTAAAAGCCTTGATTTTTTTGACCGATACACGTTTAGGGTCGAAAATATTTTACTGTATAAAGTATAAAAGGCTTGTTACATCGGGTTTTTTACACGTTAACTGGCAGCATTTAATTTTTAATATGCTATCTCTCTATTTTTTTAGCTTTGGGGTGGGTAGTTCTTTTGGTTTACTCTCGTACCTGTTAATATATTTTGTCAGCTTGGTAGGCGGCAACCTTTTCTCTTTATATATACACCGCCACAATGCAAGTTATAGTGCTGTGGGTGCATCAGGTGCGGTAAGCGGAATTATTTTTGCTTCTATTGCAGTGTTCCCCAACATGGGTATAGGCCTGTTGTTTTTGCCGATACATATACCTGCATGGATTTTTGGGATTTTGTATGTGCTGTATTCTATTTACGGAATAAAATCGAAAAAAGATAATATTGGGCACGAGGCGCATTTGGGAGGTGCACTTATAGGTATGATAACGGCTATTGCCCTACGTCCACAGGTACTTAGTATTAATTATTTACCTATTTTACTTATTACTTTGCCCTGTGCTATTTTTATTTATTTAATAATTAAAAATCCTGCTCTTTTATATGTAGATAATCTGTTTTTTAAAAAACAGAAATACCACAATATTGATGAACGATATAATGCTGAAAAGACCAACCAACAAAAAGAGGTGGATAGGATATTGGAGAAAATACACAAAAGGGGAATAAATAGCCTTACGGCTAAAGAAAAGCAAACGCTTGATGGGTTTGGAGAATAAAATACGACTATTTTAATTCAATTTATATACTGCTCAAACCATATTTAATAAACCTACCTTTCTACCACTGTAAGTGTTTTATCTTCATTTACAAAAACTAAGTACACCTTATTTGCCTTAAAATCGACATTACTTTTGCTTATAGATGGTTTAGAATTAAACTGCGGGGTAACTAGCAAGGTATAAGTAGCAGGATTAACAACATTACAGGTGTCAAAAGTAGCAATGGATCCGGCAGGCCTTATACTTTGTAGAATATCAAAAGTATCGCTATTAGAGTTTATAGCTGAAAGTGTTTGATAGTCTCCATTGGTTATTATGTGTCTTACTAGAGATTTTCCTTTGGGAGGCATATAGCAATCAGAATAAAGCATTTTAAACGAATTATCTTTTACAATAAAAAAAGTTAACTCCTTATCTTCAGCTATAGTAACTATAAAATAAGTTTTTTTACCTGTAGATTTATTTATCCAAGTAATATCATAAAATCTGTTTCCAATTGGAGTATATAATTTTGTTCGTCCTCCTTTATTAATAAGAATTGTATCTGGCAGCCCCACTCCATAAACTAGGTAATCATCTGTAGTATCAAGGTTTACTATCCAAAACCACCCTGTTTTTGCATCATCAGAACTACTGTTGTCTTTTTTGCAATTTTGTAGTGTAAGACTAAAAAAGAGAACACAACACAAAACATAGTATTTCATTGGCAATACATTTTATTTATTAATGATGTAAACAGATAACAAATACTGCACCATGAATTTTTTACCCCTGTATCAGCAGGCAAACACTGTCTTCTTTTGCTTCAACGGCGTGAAGCAAACCAATGGGTATACCTGTTTGGTTGTATTTTTTTAGGGTAATTTTTTCTTCACCAATGCTATATTCTATTTCGCCCTCCAAAACCAATAGGGTGGTGGGTACACTGGTTTTGTGTTCTTTTAGCATCATTCCTTTTTTAAACGCCAAAACAAGCGTTTTGCAGTGGGCATCACTGTGTATAATTTTGGCAACGGGGTGAGTAGCTTTTTCTAATTCTTGCAGGGCAGATGTAATAACCATAGTAGTGTATATTTATGTACACCACAAAGTTAACCCACGCAAAATAGCAATACTATGATAACGGTCAGTTTACACAGTTAATTATTTACGGTGTTTGGCTACCAGTTTTTCTACAAAATCAGCAGTTTCATCGGGGTAATCTATGCTTATGGGTTTAGCATATTCTATCCAACTGTTTAGTTGGTTTATAAAGTTGCCGTTTATCTCGGTAATTACGGTACAACCTGCTTTTTTTGCACCTAGTGCATTGCAATGCTGCTCGTATTGACCTATCATGGGCACTATCATCACTTTTTTGTTTAAAAAGATAGCTTCGGTAGGTGCTTCAAAACCACCTGCGGTTATCAGCCCCAAACAACCTTCCAAACTTTTGGTGTATTGTTCACTATTTATGGGATATACGTAGGTGTTGTCTTCAACATAGGGTGTATCAGTATGCTTACTAAACACTTCAAACTTTACGTTTTTCACTTTGGTAAATTTGGTTACCAAAAACTTATCGTCGTGCGCGGGAAGATATACAGTAACGTGTCCTAAGTTTTGAGGGGTTAGTTGGCGTATATCGCGACGGATGACGGGTGTTCGGATAAAATCGTCGTACCGCTCGTAGTGGAAACCGATGGCTTCTTTACTTGGGGCGTAGTTGCGAAAAACCATTTCGATAAAAAGATTTTTCTTTTGTGGTCTTGGTGTTTTGGGTGATAAAAACGCTGCTTGGTGGCTCATGGCTACACAGTGCTTGCCCCTTAGTTTGCACGCCCACGCACTTATGGGCTCAAAATCGTTGATGATAAGGTCGTAATCGTGTACAGGAAAATTCCAAATATCTTTAAGCAAGCGTATGGTTCGCATTTTCTTCCAGCTGTCCCAAAGGTCAACACCGCCTTTTTTGCCAAAAGTAAAGCTCCACCCGTGTAGTTTGTATTTTATAGGATAGTCTATATCAACCTCGCTTTGTGTGCCGCTTATCAGCACATCCAGTTCACCATGCTTTGCTAAATGGGGAATTATCTCTCGGGCGCGGCTCACGTGGCCGTTACCTGTTCCCTGTATAGCGTATAATATCTTCATATATAGTTTCAATTTTAGGAGCTATCATGCTGTCAATTTCATCATCATCGTGCTCCGTTTTTTCATCTTCTTTAGTTTGGGCAGGCATATCTTTATAAAAGCTAAAAATGCGCCATTCTCCGTTGTTATACTCTAACGAGGTAAGATTTTCTACCCAATCACCACTGTTTAAGTAGGTTACCTTTCCTTTTTCGTTTTCTACATCTTTTATAGTGGGTTGGTGTATGTGTCCGCAAGCCACAAAATCATACTCGCTTTCTATTGCAATTTCAGTAGCGGTAAGCTCAAAATCATCAATAAACTTAATGGCTTGTTTTACACCGTTTTTTATCTTTTTTGATAATGATACCTTGCCTTTACGCAATATTTTTTCTGATATAAAGTTTACAAAACGATTCAGCAAAATTAGCATATCGTAGCCCCAACCGCCTAGTTTTGCCAACCATTTACTATGTTTCATGGTAATATCAAAAACATCGCCGTGAAAAAACCACATTTTTTTACCGTCTACCTCTAACACCAACTTATTGTCAATAATAAAATTATTGAGGCGGAAACCTGCAAAGCGGCGCAGCATTTCGTCGTGGTTACCGGTGAGGTAATAAATTTGCGTGCCTTTGTTTATCATTTTCACAATACGCTGCACTATTTTCATGTGGCTTTCAGGCCAATAGCGTTTGTTAAACTGCCATATATCTATAATATCGCCGTTCAAAATCAGTATCTTAGGATCTATGCTCTTAAGGTACTTGTTTAGTTCTTTGGCGTGACATCCGTATGTACCTAGGTGTACATCAGAAACTACGCATATATTTACTTGCCTTTTGCCCATTGCTAATATAATTTGCGAAACTGATGCGAAGTTTTAAAGTAATTCTTACCATTGTGTTACGCTTAAGTGAATTAAACAAACAGACTAACCCTAAGGCACGTGGATAAGCCCTATACCGTATATAATATACTGCACGAAATATTCAAAACTTTAATTTTCAGTAGAATATGGGTGGCGCTATGTGTGCTGGGTTATACACAGGCTTCGTTTTTATTGTTTGATGGTGAGACAGAAATACACTTATACTCCATAATGCTAATGCTAGGGGGCTATGTGCTGTATGTGCTGCCTTTTTTGTATTTCAGTTTGATTAAAAAGGTTACTAAAGCGTATACCGACCGCCAACGGTGGATACAAAACCACCTGACTCGTTTTTATATCACATCTGCAGTTGTAATACTTGTTTTATTTTTTTTGGGACTGTTTAATATGCCTATATTTTTTAGGCTGGTACTACACGGCATTGTTGTGGGCATTGTAACTGTTTTGTACGAGTTACCGCTAATTCCGTATAAAAATCGTTTGTTTGCTTTGCGTGAGCTTGGGCTTATAAAACCTGTTATCCTAACTTTTGTGTGGTGGTATTTGGGGGCGTATGGTATAGCGCAAGGCTGGGCTACTATTGGCGATGTTGAAACAGGTATTACTTCAACACAATGGGTTTTGCTGGGTATACAGTTTGTTTTTATGCTGATACTGTGTGTGTTGTTTGATGTGCGCGACTATGCTATTGATAAACCCCGTAATATTATTACTTGGCCGGTGCGTTGGGGCATAAAAAACACCAATATAATTTTGATTGTCTTTTCTGCTGTAGGTATAGGTGCAAGCTGGGGTATTAATGTGCCTTTATTTATAAA
>MDTD01181103.1_pt1 | contig 11851 bp, 10 predicted proteins | sample 811221 | NCBI WGS metagenome assembly MDTD01 (sample SAMN05326646, study PRJNA326480) | marine metagenome | isolation source: seawater | place: Pacific Ocean: South West | collected 2011
CAGAGCATAACATTCAGGTCTGCCTTCCAACTACGGCTGCCCAAGTTTTCCACATGCTGCGGAAGCAAGTCTTATGTCCGCTGCGAAAACCGCTCGTTGTTATGTCTCCAAAAAGTTTACTTCGGCATAAGGAAGCTGTCTGCACCTTGGAGGAGCTCGCTGAGGGAAGCTTTCAAGTTGTGATAGATGAGACTGATGATATCGACAAAGCCAGCGTCAGAAAACTGATCCTTTGTAGTGGTAAGGTTTACTACGACTTGAGAAGCGAGCGGCGGAAGCGCGGGCAAAGTGATATTGCGATAATCAGACTGGAACAACTCTACCCATTTCCGAACGAAGAATATCATGGCTGTCTTTCCGGATATCAAAACGTAAAGTCAATTACCTGGTGTCAAGAGGAACCGATGAACCAGGGCGCATGGTATTCAAGTCAACACCACCTAAGGCGAGCGATTCATCATATATTTCCTGGGATAAGCTTGGATTATGCGGGACGTGAAGCTTCTGCCGCAGCTGCGGCAGGGTATCCAGCACTTCATCTCAGTCAACGAGAGAAGTTTATTAATGAAGCCCTGAGCTAAAGCTCTGGCGTGCAATGTAATAAGAAAAGGCCCAGTTGCCTATCAGTTAGGATCTATCATGAAAACCGAGATAAAAGCTCCGCAGCTTCCAGAATCGGTGCCGGATGGCACGATCGCAACTTGGTACAAAAATGTTGGCGAAAAAGTTTCACGGGATGACCTACTTGTCGATATTGAGACCGATAAGGTGGTTATTGAGGTCGTTGCGCCTGACGATGGTGTCTTGGCGGAAATTCTTAAAGTGTCTGGTGATACAATCACTAGCAATGAAGCCATCGCAAAAATCATGGCTGGTGGTGAGGACGCAAGCCGCAAGGACGCAACCTCTGAGGTTGAGGATGGGCCGAATGATGTCACGAGTGCAGTAAAAAATAGTGCGAGCACTTCGCTCAGCCCGGCAGCACGAAGATTGATCGATGAAAATAATCTGGAGGTAAGTAATATCTCTGGAACTGGTAAAGACGGCCGCATTACGAAGGAGGATGTCCTACACCATATTTCCGAAGGGGTAGCCGTCGATCCTAAAAGCAGTGGACAAGTTTCTACGCAAACAGTCCCAATTAATTCAGATGGCCGGATCGAAGAGCGTGTCCCGATGAGCCGGCTCAGGGCAAAAGTTGCTGAGCGACTGCTAACAGCGACTCAAACCACCGCTATGTTAACCACTTTCAATGAAGTAGATATGCAGCCGATTGTAGATATTCGGGCTCGCTATAAAGACGAATTTGAAAGAACTCATGACGGGGTTCGCCTTGGTTTTATGTCGTTTTTTGTCAGGGCCTCCATAGAGTCATTGAAGCGCTTTCCTGCGGTCAATGCCTCTATAGACGGAAATGATATTGTCTATCACGGCTATCAAGATATTGGTGTTGCTGTCTCTTCCCCCCGCGGCCTTGTAGTTCCCGTACTGAGAAACGCAGACAACATGGGCTTAGCAGAGATTGAAAAAGAGATCCGTAGTTACGGAGAAAAAGCAAGAGATGGAAAGCTGGCGATTGAAGAAATGACAGGCGGCACTTTTACAATTTCTAATGGCGGAGTGTTTGGGTCTTTGTTGTCCACTCCGATACTTAATCCTCCTCAAACCGCAATTTTAGGAATGCATAAGATTCAAGATCGACCAATGGCGGTGAACGGAGAGGTTAAAGTCCGTCCGATGATGTATGTTGCCTTGTCCTATGATCATCGCATGATTGATGGAAAAGAAGCGGTACAATTTCTGGTAACCATAAAAGATTTGCTCGAAGATCCAACTAGACTCATTTTGGAAATCTGATTTGCAGGGTAGCGGGAAGAATTATGACTAAAGAATACGATGTTGTTGTCATTGGCTCTGGACCTGCAGGTTATCATGCAGCTATTAGATGTGGGCAACTAGGTTTCAAGACAGCGTGTATTGAAAAGTGGCAAAACAAGGAGAATAAAACCGTTTACGGAGGAACCTGTCTTAACGTCGGGTGTATTCCCTCCAAAGCGCTGCTGGATACCTCGCACAAGTATGTCGAAGCAATCGATGAATTCAAGACCCATGGAATCAAGGTTCCCGAAGTAAGCATCGATGTGCCAGCGATGATTGAGCGGAAAGATCGAGTGGTAGCGCAGCTCACCACCGGGGTTGCTGGGTTGCTGTCTGGTAACAAGGTTGAAGGGGTGAGCGGTATAGGCAAAGTGACTGCGCCTGAGACAGTCATTGTTACGGACCACGAAGGGAAACAGCAAGAACTCAAAGCGAAGCACATAATTATAGCGGCAGGATCAGTCCCTATTGAGATTCCACCAACTCCCGTAGACCAAAACACCATAGTTGACAGTACTGGCGCTCTCGAGTTTAAGGAAGTGCCTAAAAGACTCGGAGTGATTGGAGCTGGGGTTATTGGGCTAGAACTCGGGAGCGTTTGGGCGCGCCTCGGCGCTGATGTGGTAGTCCTCGAGGCGATGGAAGAGTTTCTGCCGGCAGTTGACCGTCAAATAGCTAAGGAGGCTGCCAAGATTTTCGCGAAGCAAGGGCTGCAGATTAAGCTTGGCGCACGGGTTACAGGCAGTAAGTTGAGCGCGGGAAAAGGCAAGAAAACGGTGACGGTTGAGTATCAAGACGGCGGTGGTGAGCAAAAGGCGACTTTCGAAAAGTTGATCGTCGCCGTTGGGAGAAAGCCTTATACTCAAGATCTTTTAGATCCGTCGCTTGGCATTGAAATGGACGCGCGCGGTTTCATTCGAGTCGATGATCAATGCGCAACGTCCGTACCCTCAGTTTACGCATGTGGAGATGTGGTGAGGGGCCCTATGCTTGCCCACAAAGGCATGGAAGAAGGGATTATGGTGGCCGAGCGTCTTGCCGGTAAAAAAGCCCAGGTTAATTATGATTTGGTTCCTTCTGTTATTTACACACATCCTGAAATTGCATGGGTGGGGAAAAATGAAGAAGAGCTGAAGATTGATGGTGTTGACTACAACGTTGGTGTCTTCCCCTTTGCAGCCAGCGGGCGTGCGTTAGCCGCCAATGACTCGGAAGGAATGGTTAAAATAATTGCGGATGCGGCAACTGATAGAATACTTGGATGCCATATTGTTGGGCCCAGTGCGGCTGACCTGATGCAGCAGGTTGTAATAGCGATGGAGTTCAGTGCTAGTGCCGAGGATCTTGGCCTGACGATGTTTTCTCACCCGACGCTATCAGAAGCAGTTCATGAGGCAGCGCTTGCTTCCCTTGGTCATGCAATACACATTGGAAATCGAAGGCGCCGCGCCTAAAACTAAGCAGTTTCAAGTACGGAGTTTCGATGAACCTACACGAATATCAAGCTAAAGCTCTTTTCGCTGAGTACGGCCTTCCCGTATCAAAAGGTCAAGCGGTTGACTCCCCAGAGCAAGCTGCAGCCGCAGTTGCAGACATTGGTGGGGATAGGTGGGTCGTGAAAGCTCAGGTGCATGCTGGTGGCCGTGGGAAGGCCGGCGGTGTCAGGCTGGTTAACTCTGGAGAGGAGGCAGCTGCCTTCGCAGAGCATTGGATTGGTAAGAGTTTGGTGACATATCAGACGGATGCCAACGGGCAGCCGGTGAGAAAGATTCTCGTTGAATCATGCACGGATATTAAACACGAGCTGTATCTCGGGGCTGTCCTTGATCGTGCTACGAGGCGAGTAGTCTTTATGGCATCGACTGAAGGCGGCGTTGAAATAGAAAAAGTTGCGCAAGAGACACCTGATAAAATACTTAAGGCAGCGATTGATCCACTCACAGGCGCACAGGCTTATCAGGGGCGAGATCTCGCATTCCGACTAGGCCTGCAGGGCGAACAGATCAAGCAGTTTATAGATCTTTTCATGGGTCTGGCCGCGTTGTTTCACGATCTTGATCTTGCTCTACTTGAAATCAACCCATTGGTGATAACCTCCGAAGGAAATCTGCATTGTCTGGACGGCAAAATAAATATTGATAGCAACGCGCTCTATCGTCATCCAAAGTTACAAGCCATGCATGATCAATCCCAAGAGGATGAGCGCGAAGCTCATGCTGCCAAATGGGAGCTTAATTATGTGGCGCTGGATGGAAATATCGGCTGCATGGTGAATGGGGCGGGTCTCGCTATGGGTACGATGGATATTGTGCAGTTGCATGGTGGGAGGCCTGCTAATTTCCTGGATGTCGGTGGTGGGGCGACTCGTGAAAGGGTTTCAGAAGCTTTTAAGATTATTCTCTCTGATCAGAACGTGGCAGCTGTGCTAGTTAACATTTTTGGCGGGATTGTGCGGTGTGATCTGATTGCCGAAGGGGTGATCGGGGCTGTAAAGGAAGTTGGTGTCAAAGTTCCAGTAGTTGTTCGCCTCGAGGGCAACAATGCAGAAATCGGCCGGGAGGTTTTGGCCGGCAGTAGTCTAAATATTATTGCGGCGGACTCTTTGTCGGACGCAGCTGAGAAGGCCGTTGTCGCAGCATCAGGAGATTCTTCATGAGCATCTTGGTCAACGGAGATACGAAAGTAGTTTGCCAGGGTTTTACTGGCTCTCAGGGTACGTTCCACTCGGAACAAGCGATCGCGTATGGCACGAAACTGGTCGGAGGTGTGACGCCCGGAAAGGGGGGGCAGATGCACTTAGGTCTTCCAGTCTTTAATACAGTTCAAGAGGCATTCAATGAGACCAAAGCAGACGCCTCTGTTATTTACGTCCCCGCTCCCTTTTGCAAAGATTCGATACTAGAAGCGGCTGATGCGGGTATACAGCTTATTGTGTGCATAACGGAAGGGATACCCACTCTCGATATGCTAGTTGCTAAGGAAAAATGTGACCGATCGGGTGTGCGACTTATCGGCCCTAATTGCCCTGGCATAATAACGCCAGGGGAGTGCAAAATTGGCATCATGCCCGGCCATATTCATCTTCCCGGAAAAGTCGGTATTGTCTCTCGTTCAGGTACTTTGACCTATGAAGCGGTCAAGCAGACTACAGATTGCGGCTTTGGGCAGTCATCCTGCGTTGGCATTGGCGGTGACCCGATACCCGGTTCGAATTTTATAGATATTATTTCTATGTTTGAAGCTGATCCGGCGACGGAAGCGATCGTGATGATCGGAGAAATTGGCGGTACAGCAGAGGAAGAAACCGCAGCTTACATAAAGCAACACGTCAGCAAGCCAGTAGTGGCGTATATTGCTGGTGTTACCGCTCCTCCTGGCAAGCGTATGGGGCATGCCGGAGCAATCATTTCGGGGGGTAAAGGCACCGCCGATGAGAAATTCGCTGCGCTGGACGATGCCGGTGTCAAAACCGTGCGCAGCCTTGCGGATATCGGCGACGGGCTGAATCAGATTACCGGCTGGTCATCATCTTGATTTAGCTCAATTTGGTTCTCAATTCGGCAATTCCTTATCAGATTTTTGCTCGATAATTTTATTTGGCAAAAGGTTCTAAATTCGCAACCTAGTGTGATAGTCTTTCTTCGATACCGGGTGCAGACTACTGGGTTGTGGTGACGATCCGGCACACTCGGGGCCCTTCGAGAGCTTAATTTGATTGGGCCATTAGTGAGCTACCGATTCTCTTAACTTACTTGATAGGTTAAGAAAAACAGTTTCTTCAGATGGACGTTTTAAGGAGGTCTGTCATCTTCAGAGTCGAGAACAATCAGGCAGGTCCCTGGCCGTTACACTCCGAAGGTACAAATAAAAAGTAAAAATTCCCGTGTCTAAACAGATACGTTCCCATACAGTATCTACCCGTATTCCTGCTTCGACACACCGCTAAATTTAAACATAATAATAGGATGGCACATGAAAAACCGTCACACCAACCGATTTAGTATGCCCAGCCTGGTAATACTTGCTTCGAGCCTCTTTGGAGTTTTGCAAGCGCAGGACATCCTTGTCGACAGCAGTATCCTTGATCAGGCCATGGACGCCATCGGTGATAAGTACGCTGAGTCAGCAGTAGCTCAGGAAGAGATTACTCGTCTCGCAAACGAGGCGAGCTCCACGTTTGAGGAATTTAAAAGAGCTAATGATAATCTTGAATCACTGCTCGTGCTGAACGCGGGTTATCGTCGCCAGATTGCTGCTCAGGAGGAGCAAATTGTTACACTGGATGAATCTATCGCTAGTGTGGAGGAAGTGACCCGAGAAATCCCCCTGCTGATGGAAAAAATGCTATCTGCGCTGGATCAGTTTATTTCTCTCGACTATCCGTTTCGAATGGATGAGCGCATGGCTCGGCTGCAATTTGCACGAGATGCTATAGACAACCCAGATGTGTCCATCGCTGAGAAGTTCAGGCAGGTTCTTGTGATGTATCAGACCGAGGCTGCTTTTGGGCGTACTAACGAAACTTATCCCGACACAATTGAGATAGGCGGGGTCGAGCGTGACGTGAATGTAGTGCGTATTGGCCGCGTATCGCTGATGTATCAAACTACAGATCGCCAAGTTACCGGCGCATGGGACAACAACGCGCGCCAGTGGGTGGAGTTGCCCGCCAGCGACTACCGTCAAGAGGTTCAGCAAGCCACCAGAGTGGTTTCGAACTTAGACGCCCCAGGTATTCTTTTCTTACCAGTATCTGCACCGGAGGCTCAGTAATGAACGTCTTTAAAAAAATTACAGGCCTGACTGCCGCTTCCGTTTTTATGGTAGTGGGTTCTTCTGCGGTCTATGCACAAGGCTCTTTGAGCGACCTTTTGAACGCGGTTGAAAATGATCGTGTGGCTGAGTCGGAAGAATATCAGCAGCGGCTTCAAGAATTCGAGCAGAACGCCGCTCGTCAGACTGAAATTCTAGAGACTACTGAGGGCAGGATAACCGATCAAGAATCGTTGCAAGTCCAGCTGAGCGATCAGTTTGAGGCGAATGAGGTGATCATAGCTGATAAACGCGAGGTTCTCCGAAATCGCCGAGGCGACCTCAACGAATTGTTTGGCACTCTGCAAGGCGTAGCTGGAGATTTCCTGAGCAATTTTCAAGACTCGTTGATTAGCGCACAGTATCCCGGCAGAACTTCCGAGCTTGAAGTTATAATTGAGCGTGCCGGAAGCTCAATCGAGCAGCTCAACATCTCTGAAATGGAGCGGTTCTGGTACTTCATGCATCAAGAAGTAACAGAGTCAGGTCGTGTCGTGACATACAACGGGGAAGTCGCTTTGCCAAGCGGCGAGACGTCGACTCGATCAGTCACTCGCATAGGCTCTTTTAACGCAATTTCTGACGGCGAGTATTTGAGCTATCAGGGCGAGGTCGGTCATCTACAGGTGCTTCCTCGTCAGCCTGACTCGGAAGTATTAAGTGCTGGAAATGCCCTCACAGCATCCACCAGCGGCTTTACAAGAGCCGGTATTGATCCAACCGGTGGAGTTGGCGGACAAGTGATGGCCAATCTCGTTAACTTTCCAAGTGCCTCAGAGCAGGTTGAGGCAAACGCCGGCGTGATAGGATTCATAATTATCGGTGTGGGTGTAATAGGCATAATTTTGGGGTTCTTTCGGCTTCTGATGTTGACCCTCGTGTCTGTTAACGTCCGCTCACAGTTGAAAAGCGACAAGGCGTCAAAGAATAACCCGTTAGGCCGCGTGTTGATGGTTGCTGAGTCTAATCCGAACGCCGATACAGAAACCCTAGAGTTGAAACTCGGTGAGGCGATTTTGAAGGAAACGCCTTCCTTGGAGAGCTTACTTACGCTGATCAAGATGATCGCAACGATCGCTCCGCTGGGGGGGTTATTAGGAACGGTGACCGGCATGATTCAGGTGTTCCAACAAATCACTGTTTACGGCGCTGGTGATCCTACGATTATGGCTGGCGGTATCTCGCAGGCTCTCATGACAACTGTGTTAGGAATCGTGGTGGCCATCCCCACAATTTTTATGCACACAGTGGTTAAGAGCCGCAGCGACAACATCATCCATATCCTCGAGGAACAGGCTACGGGCATGATCGCGCAGAAAGCCGAGCGTGCAGCAGGCAACTCCTAATATCCGAGTCGAGGAGAGGACACCCTATGTACCTGGCAATACTGGATATACTAGATGCAATTGAGGCGTTTATGAACAGAGGCGGGCCCGTGCTGACGATAATCATGGGCTTGCTCCTGATAAAGTGGTCACTGGTTTTTGAGCGCGTTTGGTATATCAATACGACCCATAAAACGAATGTCAAAAATACGTTAGCTGAGTGGAATGCGCGAGCTGACAAATCTTCTTGGAGCGCCCATCAGATACGCAATATGATGGTCTCCAAGATCTCTCTTGACGTTCGAAACACTCTTCCAATTATCGAGGTACTGGTCACCATATGTCCGTTATTGGGATTGATCGGAACTGTTACGGGCATGATTGAGGTTTTCTTTGTCATGTCCTTTAGTGGGGGCGGAGATGCTAAGTCCATGGCCGGAGGCGTGTCTAAAGCTACTATACCTACCATGGCGGGAATGGTGGGTGCCATCTCTGGTATTTTCGCCTTTAACTATCTTAAATCTACAATAGACAGGGACCTGGAATTTCTGGAAGACCATCTTCCAATTAATCAGTAGTATCCCTTTAAACGGGCGCGAGAAAAAATTATGAAATCAGGCTTAATGAAGAGGAAAGATCAGGAAGAAGCTGGTGAGATAGATCTCACACCTATGCTCGATGTGGTTTTCATTCTCCTGATCTTTTTTATCGTCACGTCTGTATTTGTCACTGAAGCGGGTATCGAAGTTAGTAGGCCCGAAGCATCAACTGCTGACGATACCTCCGGGGATATGATTCTTATCGCCGTCGGGCCGGCGGGTGACATTTGGATCGATGGTGATCAGATAGACCCCCGGTTTATACGATCTCGATTTGAATTGAGGCTAGCTGACGCTCCTAACTCGTCGGTTATCATTCAGGCAGATGAAAATGCCAATAACGAACAAGTTATGCTGATACTCGAGGCGGCCCGTGAGGCAAATATCGAAGATGTAAGTATTTCCGCGGAGGCTTAACATGATCTATGTTAGATGGTTAGTTTCAATGGCGATGGCCACCGGGATCACCCTTAGCTTGTTCTATTTCATGCAAGCTCTTATCGCGACCGGCGAGCGTTTTGATCAAAGAGTTAACGTCGTTAAGATCGTCGACGCAACGATGCCTGATATTGAATTGGAGGTTATCGAAGAAATCGATAAGCCAGAATTAATTGAAGAGGTAGTTCAGGACACGCCGGATACCCCAGAGAAACAGATTAGCCTTGATTCAGGTCCTTCTCTAAATATCGAAAGAGCTTCGGTTGACATCGACACTAATCTGTCACTTGATAATGCCTCTATTTCTGCAACTGATGGAGATTATTTGCCACTTGTCGCAATTGCGCCGCAGTATCCTACTAGAGCGGCACAGCGCGGCATTGAGGGCTGGTGTCTTGTGTCATTCACAGTGGACGGGATGGGCAATGTCGTTGAGGACACCATCACGGTCGTGGATGCAGAACCCGCGAATATTTTTGATCGCTCGTCAATGCGGGCCGCTACGCGCTTCAAGTTTCAGCCTAGGGTGGTAGATGGACAGGGTGTAGAAGTACCCGGCGTGCAATATCTATTCAGATATCAGCTTGAGGAATGAGGTAGGATGGAAAAGCTCAATAAAATTACGTTACCAATTTTCCTCTCCAGCGCCTTCATTGCTTTCGGTTTCTCGAATTCGGTGCTTGCTGGGGAGGATGAGCAGAGGGCCCCGCCAGAAGCACGAACTTCGGGAACGTTGAGCCAGCAGGTAATGCGCGCAATAACCGAGATCCAAGAGCTCATGTCGCCCGAAGATCCTGAGGATGAACCTGATTTTGCAGAAGCAAAGATACAGCTCGACGATCTCCGCGAAAGACGTTACGACCGGATGAACGACTTCGAGAAATCCACCCTGCTTAGTTTTTACACCAATTACTATTTGGGAATTGAAGACTATCTCGGAGCTATTGGTATTTTTGAAGAAACACTGACAATCGAAGAATTGAGAGCCGACGTGCGTTTGAGAACGCTTCGGTCTTTGGGTCAGCTTTACGCTGCCGAAGAAAACTGGGCGAAGTCTATCGAGAACTATCAGGCTTGGCGCCAAATCTCTGCAGTTGAAGATGTAGTCGTTTTTAAGGGGCTTTCTTATGCTTTCTATCAGCAGGAGCAATACGCGGAGGCACTTCCTTTCTGGCTAGATTACATGAATTTGTCATTGACAGAAGGCGATGAGCTGGGGCGAGATGACTATGCCTATCTCAATGGGATCTATTTTGTCCTTGAAGACTTTGATAGTGCGCTGGATCTGACAAAAACCATGATTGTTAAGTATAACGATGCCACAGACTGGCTGAATCTCAATGCCGTTTATGCAAGCCTGGATATGGAAGAGCGCCGAGTACAATCGCTGAATCTTGCGTATTTGCATGGGGTTATCGATGATGAGGCGCGCTATCTAAATCTGGGGCAGTCCCTCGCTGGTATGGATATCCCTCTGACAGGATCGAAAATCATAGAAGAGGGTTTGCGAGAGAGTATTATTGAAGCGAACGAAGATAATCTGAAGATCGCCTCACAGATGTACTTGATCGCCAGTGACTACGCTAATGCTTTACCAAACGCCTTAGAACTAGCCGAAATATCAGACAGTGGCGATGCCTGGGATAGCGTAGGGTACATACACTTTGTCATGGCCAATTACAACGATTCCGCTGATGCTTTCCGATCTGCAATAGACAAAGGTAACCTAAGTAACCGTTCAGACACCTTGATATTCTTGGCGCGAGCGCTGCTAGAATTAGATGACTTCGAGGGTGCGAGGTCAGCTGCGAGACAGGCCGCGGACGCCGGTGATGAAGATGATCGTGAGTCGGCGAATCAGTACCTGACGTTCATCGAAAGTACCGAGCAGCGCTTTAACATTATTGAGCGGAGAAAGCAGGAGGCTATAGATTTTTATGAGCCATACCCCTCGTTGCTGAATTAGAACTCTTAACTTGATATTGCGGAATATGCCCCCATAAACCCGGTTTTAATAAAACCGGGTTTTTTTTAGTGAAAAAAACAATGAGAGACAAGATATGACCAAGAAGCGCAAGGCAGAAACTCTCGGCTTTGAAACAGAAGCTAAGCAATTGCTTCATCTTATGATCCATTCTCTTTACTCAAACAAAGAGATCTTTCTACGCGAATTGATATCAAATGCATCGGATGCCGCAGATAAGCTGAGATTTGAAGCACTTTCTAATGATGCCCTACTGAAGAAGGATTCTGAATTAAGCGTAAAAATTGATTTCGACAAAGAAAGCAAGACAATAACGATTGCAGATAACGGTATCGGGATGTCTCGCCAAGAAGTCATCTCAAACCTCGGTACCATCGCCAAATCAGGCACGGCACAATTTTTAGAGTCACTGACTGGTGATCAGAGAAAGGACTCGCAGCTTATTGGTCAATTCGGAGTTGGATTTTACTCCGCTTTTATAGTGGCAGAAACAGTTGAGGTGCGAACACGTCGAGCAGGAGAGCCAGCAAACTCAGCTACATACTGGCGATCAAACGGCGAGTCTGAATACACAATCGAAACTATAAAGAAAGCTGACCGAGGAACAACCGTGACGCTTCTTCTAAAAGAAGATGAAACTGAGTTCGCGGAATCTTTCCGTTTGAGAAGTATTGTGAAGCGGTACGCGGATCATCTGTCTCTTCCGGTGTTGATGTTGAAAGAAACAGCGAGTGCCTCTGAACGGGACAGCGATGATTCCAAACCGCAGTCGCCCGAATACGAAGCGGTAAATGATGCAAAAGCGCTCTGGACAA
>MDTD01075632.1_pt1 | contig 11850 bp, 6 predicted proteins | sample 811221 | NCBI WGS metagenome assembly MDTD01 (sample SAMN05326646, study PRJNA326480) | marine metagenome | isolation source: seawater | place: Pacific Ocean: South West | collected 2011
AATTTTTTTTAACTGTTGATAAATTGGAAAATATTCCAGATATTGAAGGTATTATTCGAGATATTAAAGGTATTGAAAATATTCAAAATATTGAAGATATTCCATATAATTTAAAATGTGAGATCAAATTATTGAAAAAAAAAGATAGCGAAATTAAAAAATCTAAATCCGGAGATGCAGGCAGTGATACTGAATCTGAAGATGTAGACAGTGTTATTGAATCTAAAGATGCAAACAGTAATACTAATAGCTTTAGTAATGTTAGCTTAAGTAGTGAAAATCATGATAATGCAGATGAATTATTATTTAATAAATATTTAGAATTTATTAGATATAAATACAATAATTCGCAAAGAGGTGGTAATAGTAGTCTCAATGTGCCTGATAAATCCAACACGAAAACAGATTGTGATAACTTAAATGATGATTTATTACAATTTAATTATATTGCTGTTGACTCTACTTCCCCTTCAACAAATTTTTATCATGGTCAAAAGGAGAACAACGGGAAACGACTTGATACATCTAATTTTATAGATAAATATACCAAATTATTTAATTTATACTTATATTTTTGTTTAACAAGTTTTGATAAATGTTCTTCTCCTGGTTCTATATGTTTAGGATATATATTTCTCTTAGATATATATAAGTGGATTGAAAAATGTATAAAACGTCTTGGTAAGTTTTTAAAACCTTTTGCGAAAGGGGTAGGAGCACTAGTTTTGGTAATAGCAACAATTGGTGCAGCAGCAACAGTAGCAACAGCAACAGCAGCAACATCTACAGCGGTGGGTGCAACGGCGTTGGTAGTAATGTCACCTATTGCATTGGCTTATGCGACAGATAAAACACTAGAACTAATTCCAGGTTATTTAGGGAAAGGATTACGTTTTTTTATAAAAAGTTTAGGAATATTACTTCAAATTATAGCGTGGCCATTTATTAGTGGTGGTGCAAAACTTCTTTCTAAAACTGGTTTATTTCCAACAAATTGGAAAAGTAAAGTAATTCCACAATTTACAAAAAAATTACTATATGGTTCTGAAAAAGCTTTTGATGATAAAAATATACATAATTTAAGAAAAATTTATTTAAAAAGTAAAATAAAATTTTATGATGAAACTATATCATTTTTAGAAAATATAAAAGATAAAACTGGCGAGAATAGAGAAGAATATATTGATGCATATAAAACACAATATATAAAAGAAAAATCTGATGACGATATTAAAAGCACATATAAAAGTGAAATGGATGAAGTTAGAGATGCCGCAATAAAAATAGCAGAGAAAAAAGATCAAGTTAATGAAGATGAAATAAATGAAGATGAAATAAATGAATTTATAAACCAGCTTGAACAAAAAAAAGAAAAAGAAAAACGTCAAGAGGAACTATCCTATAATGATACTAAATTATCTGAATCCGATATAGTAAAAGAAATTGATTCATTAACAGAATTAAATAAAGATTTTGATAAAGAATTAAATAGAATAAAAGATTACAATTTATGGATATGCACAATTCTAGATAAAATGTGTGAGGGAACATTTGATAATAGTGTGAAGTTTATAGATGATATAGAATCATATTTAGGTTCAGAACAAAAATCAAGAGGCGCCACAGGGGATATAAAGTACACAAATTCCACCCCCCCCCTTTCTAATTCTTATATGGATCAAGATGCTTTTGATGTATGTAAAAATGTTATAGTAAAAGATAAAAATTTTACAGATATTGAATCTAAAGCTAATTATTTTTATAGTAGGGGTATTGGATTTAAACAACCAAATTTAAAAAAAATTTGGAAAATTATTCATGAATCAAAAAATAGATCAAAATCAGAAAAATTAAAAGAATTAAAAAATGAATGGAGAAAATTTAAAACAAAATATATTGCTTGGAATACAGGAAAAAGATTTCTTGAATATAATTATGCAGGTATTACAAAACTTGCATCAGCAGCAAAAACAGCAGCAAGAGCAACTGGAGATGCAGCAGCAACAGCAGCAAGAGCAACTGGAGATGCAGTAACAGCAACTAGAGAAGCAGCAATAGACGCAAAAGAATCTTATTATAAAAGAAAAAGGATAAGAAGATCCAAAATAGACGCAGAAATATTTTTTAAAAAATATACAAATACAGGAACTGAATTTATAATATATACTGAGGGAGAACCATTCAAATACAACAATACCGATTATTTTATTCTTTTACATATATGTCCAAATTGGAATGAAGGGCAAAAAATGATTTTTCATGTTGAATTAAAAAACCCTGGAATTGAAATTGATACAATTACCAATGAAAATATTAAAAATATAGAAAAAGTTAATGAAATATTCATAGGTCCAAATGGTGGGAAAAAAGCAAAAATAGATTTAAATGAAAAATGCGAATTTGTGAAACATACATTTGGAAAAGGCTTAAGTATGTTGAATAAAAAAGCTACTATTTTAGAGTATGAAAATGATGAATTATTTGAAAAAACTATAACTAAATATATTGAACTTATGAAAGGCATTCATGAAGCAAATAAAATATACCCTCTTGAAATAACATTTAAAAAAACTGAGAATATAAAGATAGAAGAAATACCGGTTGGTGAAAGTGATATAACGTCTAATTTATCTAATGTTGTTTATAAACAACCAAATCAAAAAGGTGGTGCTCAATCGAATGATGATAATAATAAACGTATTATTTATCTTGGAGATTTATTTGATTCTTCATGTAAAGGTAAAAAAGGAGGACTAGATGGATGTAGTGATTCATTAGATAAATTTAGTTTTAATATAAGAAACTTGGAAACTTTAAAAAAAAATAAAAATATTCATGTATTTTTAGGGAATAGAGATATTAATAAATTAAAATTACTTGAATTATTGAAATTAGAAAATGAAAACGAATGGGAAGATATATTTAACAAGCCAAGTATTTTACAAGCAGCTGAAGCATTAATAGAATTTATAAAAGATGGGGATGATTCATCAAAATGGAAATTTGATGATAATAACAAATGGGAAACATATGGTTTTAAACCTTATTGGAAAAAAAATGACTGGACAAAAAAAGAAAATGTTGAGAACAAAAAGCCTGAAAATAAAAAAAAAGATAATATCAATTGGGATGATTTTAAAATTATAACCTGTGATGACATGTTTAATGCAATTTTTGGAAAAGATCCAGCAAAAGGAACAATGTCTGCTGATTTCTTAAAAGATACCATTTATAATGAAATATTACAAATATCATTAAAAGAAACTTCTTTCGGTGAAGAAAAAAATAATACAGAATTTAAAAATAAACATGATGATAATGAATATAAATCAGCTGTTGCTTTAGTTACTTTTAAATTATTAATGACATCGGCAAGCAACCCACCCTCAAAAATTGGTGCTGCTTTATATGAATTCATAAATAAATATTCATTTGTAGATTTGTTATTAGAAGACAGAATACATTTTTGTCGAGCAGTTGAGAATGAGAATAAAACAGCATATTGTTTTTCACATAGTGGAATACAAAATAGAATTTTAGATGCAGATGAACTTGATATTAGCAATTTTAGTTTTAAAAATGATAATATACCAGATAATAAAAATATAACATATATTGATACGAGCATTGAATCTGTGAATAAATTAAATGAAACATTAAAAGAAAATTTAAAAAAGTTAATTAATCTATCAACAAAATCTGATGTAGTTGCTAATGGCGGCGCGACAAAACTTGGCAATATTAGCAAAAGTTTTTTGAGTCCAAATTTGAGTTTATTTCATATGTTCATTTATATTACTGCACCATTTGAAGGTAGTTTCTCACCAATTGTAAATCAACCAGGTAATGGATATACATATAAAGATTTAGTTAAAGACCAAGCTAAACAAATAAATATAAATGGTAAAAATATTGTTCAATTTACAGGTCATGATCCTTTAGGTATATCAACAGTATTTAATGTAAGTAGTAACGATGATAATTATAAAATTGTTTTCAGTTTAGATAGATATAATAATGTTGATAATTTATGGGATTTTAATGACCAATATAAATATTACAAATCAAATTTAAGTTTTAATCATAAAGAAAATGAAGCAACTTTAACAACCGATATAGCATTTGGTGGTGGAATAGATATATATGATTATAATAATCTTAAAACAAAAATGACTTTAATAAACAAATCTATAGACATAAAAAATGAATTTGACTTCGAAGAAGGAAAAATTAGTTATAATGAACAATTATGTGATATTAATAAATTATCTAGAAATGGTGATACAAATGAAAACATTATGGGTATTGGAACAATTGATGATACACAATCTCAACTTTTCCAATCTAAAAATTCAGGTTTTACAAAAGAAGCAAATGATAGATTTAAAAAACAATTAAAATACGAGCCATTTAATTGTAAAGAAGGAGAAGAAGGAAATGTATCAAATGTAGAAGAAGAAACACCAGGAGAAGGAGATGTATCAAAAGTAGAAGAAGAAACACTAGGAGAAGGAGAAGGAGATGTAGAAAAAGAAGACGAAGCCGACAAAAACCAAAAGAAACCCTTAAATGGTTTACATTTAATTACTGATGAACAATTTGAAAATTTTGCTAATCCTATTTGGTTTATAGAAGAACATGAATATATAAAAGATGTATTAAATAAAATAGGAACAGGAGAGAAGACTTGGGAATATTTAAAAAAAAAAGAAAAATTAAAAGAAGAAAGTAGCAAAGAAATATTTTCAAACTTAATTAAAGATTATGTTGAGGCATATACAGAATTATATACTGCGGTGTTTGAGACGAATAAATTCGCAACAGAAGGTATAGAAATGAATGACGAAACAAAAGAAGCATTACAAGACTTTATTAAAAGTAATAATGAAATAAACGAACTGAATAATGAAACAACTAATAAGTTAAGACAAATATTTGCTGAACATATAAAAGATGAGTTTTCAACAATTAGATTGAAAGATAATAATAATGGTGAAACTATAGAACATAATAATATTAGACAATATTTTGTAAGACCTCCTCCTAAACAATCCGAAGGTGGTGCCACAAGTGAAGAGTCGGCATTTGTTAAATTTTTAAATGAAGGTGAAGTATCATTTTTAACAGATTTAGAAGGATTAAGTTTAGAAGATCATATTTCACATGTGAATGTTGTTGGTAAGAGTGGTGTTGGTGAGAGTGAGGTTCAGGATCAGGGTGAGGGTGATGATGATGACGATGATGCTAAAGATGAAACATCTGATACCCCTATAGATTTAGGAAATGAAGAATATATCACTCTTAAAATAGTCCCTAATTATTTATATGCTCCATCATTAAAAATAAATGACAAAACAATTAGTAAAATTACAAATTTTATTCCTACAAAGAGTGAAACAAAAAAAATATGTTTTGTTGAAGGTGATGAAAATTGCCCATCTATATTTTCAGAATATAAAAGTTCTAAAAAAAATGCAGCAATTAAAAAAGATATTGAAGAACGCCTAAGAGAAATCGGTATTGAGATTTATGATGATGACGCTGCTGAAGATGAGCCTGCGGCTGCTGCTGATGGGGTTGTACCTGTTAAAAGTGATGTTGATGATGCCAAATTACAATCAACACCACTACAATCATCACAAGCCCTGGGATTAACTGAGGAAGAACGACAACAACAACTTAAAGAACAACAAGAAGAACAAGAACAACAAGAACAATATGAACAAAAACGACAAGAACTTGAAGAAGAACAACAGAAAATAACAAATGAAGCAAATGCAAAATATATAGAAAATAGAAAAATAATAACATTTAAAGAATTTACAGAAATGGAAAAAGAAGCATCACAAGTAGGAAATAGAGCATCATTAATGACTATAAGTGTATTAATATTAGGAGGTATTTTTACAGGAATGACATTATAAAATAGAAAATATGATAAAATTTAATATTAATTAAAATTATATTATATATATAAAATAAATGGCGAATAATTCAACATTAAATTATGGAATATATGATTTTGAAAAATATGGTTATACACAAGCACCAAAACCCAAATTAAATGGTGGACATTATACAGGAGAACCTTTTGCGAAAGATGCGGAATACGCAACAGTTCAAGTAATACCTGATGTAGATTATATGATGTATGAAAATTTAAAAAGTGCGAGAGGACCAGATGAAGGAAGATTTCATTATCCAGGTAGTGTAAGACCAGGTAATAATTTTCAAAAAAATCCTGGTGTTGTAGATTATAGCAATAAACATAATATAAAATGCGTAAGTAATAAAGCAATTTATGAATCAAAAAAAGAAATAGAGGATGAAGTTGAAGGATATGATCCAGAAGTTCAATATAAAAATATATAATAAAACATATTATAATAAAAATATATTGTAATAAAAATAATATTCAAATATTAATAATCATTTAAATTATTCATCTCTTGATGTTTCTTCATTTTTAATATCTTGTATAATATTTAATATACTTTTAAATGAAACACCTGATGCCTTTAGTGTAGGAACCATTGTTCTTGGTGTTTTTACAACTAATTCTTTAATTGAATCAATATCATCTTGATCTAAATTATTATTTAAAATAAAATCATTTAATTCTTTACTATCACTTCTTTTTTTAGAAAATGGTGGTATTTTCGCAGGTGAATTTCTCATTGGTGAATTTTTTTTTAGATTAGTTTTAGAATTCTTCTTCTTACTAAAACTAGGTCTTCTTGATAATCTCATATATGGTTCATCTTCGATTTCATAATATTTATTAATATTTGTATTAATAAGCTCTTTTAATTTGTCTAAATTATTAGAATCCATTTCAGTTAAATCAATATAAAATTGATTTTTAAATGCATTAGATAACCAATTTTCTGTTTCATTATTTTCTAGATAAGGGTAACCTTTATCTATTAAAACTAATAAAAATTTTTTTTGTTTACCAATAATAAGTTCAGATTCTATTTTACAATTTTTAGAATTTTTATAATCTTTAGATAAAAATATAATAATTAAAAATGAATTTTCAACAGCATCATTCATAGCTTCTAAAATATTTCCACACATTTTATTTATATCAATCCATTTTGGAACATCTGGATATTCATTATCAATAATATCATAAATGTGTCTTACTTGATTCTTTTGATTCCAAGAATATGAGAACATAATGTGGTTGTTTTTTTCATCAATTGCTTCAACAAATGATTTATCTGATTGCATAACATTTTTTTCTTCTTCTTCCATACTTAATAATATAATTGTTTATTTTTATAAATCTGTTTTATAAAAATAAATTATAAATATTAAATTAAAATTTAAAGATTAATTAAATATAAATTTTAAATATTTAATTAAATATAAATTTATTTAAATTGTATTTTTTTATTTTTAATTAATTCTAATATACTATTAAAATCTTTATCTAATATAAATTTATTATATTGTTTAAATATACTTGCTGTTTTACTTCCATTCTGTAAATAGAATCCATAACGAGCATATAATAATTTAACATCATTATTATTATAATTACCAATTATTTTTGGTAAAGATGTAAGAAGTTTAATATCTTTTTTATTAATATCTTTAACATCTTTATTAGAAGCTTTTAAATATGGAACAAGTGAAATATATTGGGCTTTATTATTAACTGAATATTGAATAACTGGTCCATATTTAGCAATTCTAATAACATAATTAATATCTTTAATTTTTATTTCATTAGTAAATGATTCTAATTTAACTTTACTTTTAGTTTTATTTTTGGTATCTTTATTATTATTTTTAGCAGATGCTATAAGTTTAGAAAAATCTTTATAAAAAGGATTCATAACACTTAATAAAGTTTTATTTCCAGAGGCAATTTTATCTAAATCTTCTTCAATATATGAAGTGAATTTGCTATCTATAATAGATTTAAAATTCTTTTTCATATATTCATTAATTTGAAAACCAACTTCTGAAGGAACTAATTTTGATTTTTCATTACTAATATTTCTTTTTTCTTTTTCATTCTTAATAGTATTATTAGGTAATAATGTATAATTAATATATTCTTTTAAATCGCCAAGCATATCTTTTTTTTCAATATATCTTTTATCATATAGTTTACCTAAAATAGATGAATATGTTGAAGGCCGGCCAATACCAGCAGTTTCAAGAATTTTAACAATACTTGCTTCAGAGAATCTTGATGGTGCGACAGACCATGTATTTTTAGCAATAATATGAATCATTTTTAATTTATTTTTTAATTTTGAAATACTTTGAATATATTTATTTAAATTAAAATTAGAATCTGCTTTTTGACCATAAAGAGCTAAATAACCTTCAAAGAAGTATATTTTAAATTTACCAACAAAGCATTCATTTGATTTAAATACTTCATTTTTAATACAAATACCTATATCATAATATTTAGCTGGTTGCATTTGTGAGGCAATTGTTCTTTTCCAAATTAAATCATATAATTTTTTATGATCTGATTTAATTTTACTATTTAATTTAAGATTATTAGGTAATGTATTAATATTTGTTGGTCTAATAGCTTCGTGTGCTTCTTGTGAATTTTTAGATTTTTTTGTTTTATTTAATCCCAAATAGTAATCATTACCAAAATTAGTTTTAACATATGTAGCAATATTTGCTAAAATACTATTAGATAAATTATATGAATCTGTTCTCATATATGTGATTAATCCAGCTTCATATAATACTTGTGCAACAGACATAATTTGTTTTATAGACATCTTTAATTCGCCAGATGCAGTTTGTTGTAATGTAGAAGTAATAAATGGTAATGGTGGTTTTTGTATTTTATTAGAAGTTTTAATATCTTCTAAAAAATATTTAGATTTAAGACTTTTAAGAAAAGATAATGCTTCATTATCATTTTTAAATTTATGAATATTATTATTAACTTCATATTTAGCTTCATTTATATCATACTTATCAATTTTAAAATTACCTAATGATGTATAATATGATTCTGATTTATGTTTTTGTATCTCTTTTTCTTTATTAATAATAATATTAAGAGTAGCGGATTGAACTCTACCAGCAGATAAAGTTAGATTAGTATTAAAATTATTCCATAAAAGAGGAGTTATTTCAAATCCAACAATTCTATCTAAAAATCTACGAGCTTGTTGTGCATCGACTAAATTCATATCAATTTTTTTAGGATTTAAAACTGCTGTTTTAATAGAGTCTTTAGTAATTTCATTAAAAACAATTCTTTTATAATTTTTAAGATTAAAGAATTCTTTAATATGCCAAGCAATAGCTTCTCCTTCACGGTCCCAATCTGCGGCTAACCAAATAACTTTACTATTTTTAATATTATCTTTTAAATTTTTTAATGTTTTTGCGGAATAATCGCTAGTAATTAATTTGTAATTAGGTTTAAAATTATTATTAACATCAATTCCATTTTTTTTTTCTAAATCCCGAATATGTCCATAACTAGCAATTACATGAAAATTACCAAATTTTTTTAATTCTGAAGTTTCATTTAGATATTTTTTTATAATTTGTGCTTTTGCTGGCGATTCAACAATTACTAAATTTTCATACTTCATTTTATATTTAATAAAATAGTATGTTTTAAATTATTAAATAAAATCAATTTTTAAATATTTAATAAATTATAAATAATAAAATGAAGAAAATAAATTTAAAAGATATGATGAAAAGAATATGTCTTTGTTCAATAGTAAATGTTTCATTAGTTTTATTTATCTTAATAATTTCATTTTATTTAATAAGACGTTTAAATAAAATAAATCTAAAAAATAAAGTAGAAGGTTTTAAGATTGGTTTATGTAAACCGGTAATTCAAAATAAAATTAATATGAATAAATTAGCAGGTCCTCTTAGTAGAATTGCGAATTCATTAGAAAGTATTGATGATAAAATAGATTTTATTAATGGTTTTAAAACTGTTAAAACAGGTAAAAAGAAAAAAGATAAAACAGCGGAAGTTCCAAGATCACTATATCCAGATAAAAATGATAAATTTAGATTTTATAAAAAACTTAAATAATTATAATTTTAATCTTCTTAGACTTGTTTTTTCTACCTTTTCTCTATCTGTAAAAATCTTTTCAACTTTTTCCATTGTAGATTGGTCATCTTTAAACATTTCTATTAATTTTGTTTTAATTGTTTTTTGTGATAATGGTTCCTTTACAAATGTTTTTCTATAACGTATAATACCATCTTTTGTATTTAAATCTTCTATATTAAATCTATGCATGAAATCTAGAATTTTTAAATTAATATCATTCTTTTTTTTACGGCGTTCTTTAGATGCTGCTGCTAATCTTTTAAGTTGATTATCAAGATCTAACCATTGTTTAACATCGTTTTTAAATTCCTCTAGTAATGCTTCATTCATACTTTCAGTCATTGCTTGAGAAGTATTATCAATCGCAATATCATTATCCATTAAATTCGCAATCATATTATGATGAGATAATTGATTATCTTGATTTAAATTATTAGCATTAGCAAAATTTCTAATAGCATTGTCACTCATTTTAAATAATTAAATATTATTACAAAATAATTTTTTAAATAATTTATATTTAATTAAAATTTATATTTAATTAAAATTTATATTTAATTAAAATTTATATAAAAAGAATATTAGAAAAATATATACTAATAATGATATTTAAAAATATATTAATGTGTAAGCCAAGATATTTTGATGTTATTCATTATAAATTAAATGCTCATATGGTAATGAAAAATACAGTAAACTATCAAAATGCTTTAACACAATGGAATTTATTAAATTCAAAATTAAATAGTTATGGAGCAAATGTTCATTATATAAAACCACAACAAAGTTTAGTTGATATGGTATTTGCTGCTAATGGCGCATTAATATATAATAATAAAGCACTAGTTAGTAATTTTAATGCAGTTCCAAGAAAACCAGAAACACCATATTATATGAATTTTTTTAAATTAAACAATTATGATACCTATGTATTAAAAACAGAATTTGAAGGAGCTGGTGATGGTTTATTTAGTCATAATAAACAGCACTTATGGTTAGGTCATGGTTTTCGTTCAAATCAAAAAGCATATTATGAAATAAAAAATATATTAGATGATGATAATTTAAATATACATACTTTAAAATTAATAAAGGATAAATGGTATCATTTAGATACATGTTTCTGTCCAATTGGACATGAACATTTATTATTATATGAATCTGCTTTTAGTGAAGAAAGTCTTCGTAAGATATATAATGTTTTTGATGAAAAAAATTGTATTAAAATTTCAGATGAAGACGCATTAAATTTTGCTTGTAATTCAATTTGTATTCCATTTAATAAAAAATCTTCTAATAATCAAAGATATCCTATTGCTACAATAATTGGAAATAAGTTCTCAGGTAAATTAAAAAATAAATTAGTTAGTTTAAATTATCATATCATTGAAAATAATATGTCAGAATTTTTATTAAGTGGAGGAAGCACAAAATGTTGTGTTTTAGATATTGAAAAAGAATTACCTTATAGTAAAAATAATGATTATGATATTTAATATTAAATATTTAGTAATTAATATTTAATTAAATATAAATGGCGTGGGTTTTATTAAATGAACTTAATTTAGATACTTGTTTACATATTAATAATTTTGTTAAATTAAAAAAAATTCATAATGATGTTATGAATGAATTAATAAATTCTTATTGGACAATATGGGTAAAACGATATAATAAAATAGAAGCATCATGTTTATGTATACCTAATTATAAATCCATATTATTTACAAATATCAGTATTAATGATTATTTAGTTTTAAAACCAA